>CEUS01054593.1_pt1 | contig 25619 bp, 19 predicted proteins | sample 427031 | NCBI WGS metagenome assembly CEUS01 (sample SAMEA2622837, study PRJEB7988) | marine metagenome | biome: marine biome (ENVO:00000447); feature: marine epipelagic mixed layer (ENVO:xxxxxxxxx); material: "saline water (ENVO:00002010), including plankton (ENVO:xxxxxxxx)" | depth 140 m | reverse complement strand
TATTCGCCGTCAGTCCAAGTAGGTTCAGAATTCAAATGATTCATCAGGTTCATGAATGCTTCGTGCTGTTCAGGGCTATTTGCATTCGAAGTATAGGCTTCTTTACTTTCGAATACAGCTATTCCTATCAGATCACGATTCTCATCATCTGGTTTCATCACAAACCAAGCGACCACACCTTTCGGTATTCTTTCATCAAATGATTCTATCAAAGCTTCTTCGTGGCCTTGTTTTACGCTAAGGTTGAAAATTGATCCGTACATTACTAACCTCCGCAAGTGTATATTTTACTCAGGATAAATGATTATATATGAGGAGTGAAAGTACGGTGGTTCAGTCTTTTACTAAAATATCTTTACGCTGGCCATTTTTACCGCAATAGGTTTTTCACCAGATGAATATTAAAGTCGTAATTAGATTAGTAATACTAGCAATAATACTTGTGGGTGTTTTAGCATCAAGACTAATCGTTAATTGATCAGCTCGACACCTGTATAAACTATCGTAAGGCGTTTATAAGATTTTATGAAAAATCACCAATAGAAATATTTACAGATGTGTTTTGTCGCAATAACATGTTAGTACGTATCGGTGTTTAGGGGGGATATTGATGAAAAAATATTTCAGGGGTTTTATATTAACGTCTCTGCCTTTTGTACTTTCTTTTGCTGTAATGGCTTGTGGTGGTCCTTCTGAAGCTGATGTTGAAGCTACTGCAGAAGCGATGGCTAGAGCCATTGTGGAAGCTACTGCTCAGGCACAGCCGACAGCAACCCCTACACCTACACCTACACCTACATCTACGCCAACACCCATACCAACCCCTACACCAACACCCATGCCGACACCTACACCGCTTCCTATTCCTTCATCATCACAGATACTTATGAATGCTTTAGAAGCAATGGGTGGATTAGATTCATATAAGTATGAAATGGCCATGACGATGAGCGTGTCAATGGAAGAGAATGAAATGGAAATTCCTTTCGATGTAAGTGGGTATTTCCAGGCCCCTGACAGTGAAACCCAGTCAGTGTCTTTCTCCATGCTTGGTTTTGATATGACTCAGAATCACATAAGAATTGGTGATCAATATTATTTTCAAGATTTCATGTCTGATTGGACTATGACAAGTGTTTATGACGGATTTGATGTAGCAGATTTCTGGTCGGATAGTGAAGATAGCTTCTTTAGTTCTGGGTTACCAGTTGAAGCTGTTGTACAAGAAATTACTGGGGCCCATGACGGAACTATCGTTGATGTTTATGTGATGAAAGTAGACACTTCAGATAGCGGTATTGATTTGACGACCATGCTCACCTTTTTTGGTGAGGATACGGAAGATGTTCCTGAGGAATTTATGGTCGAATTATGGGTGGAAGTTGAAACCGGATATTTGCGTAAGTTCGTTATGCAAGCAGAAATGTCAGGAGACCTTATGGGCTTGGGTCTTACTGATACAGGGGACTCAGATGTTACCTCGAAGGTTTCAATTGATGTAGACGTGTATGCATTTAATGAAAACCTTCCTGTAATTACTGCCCCTGAAATACTAGAACCTTCTTCGTCTGTTGTTCAACAACCGGCGGTAGCGGCCGCGCCTGTGGAGTTGGTGCGGATAGGACTTCTAAGTCCTCAGACTGGTCCGATAGCCCAATATGCGCCTGGTTTTAATGATGCAGCGTATGTAGCTATTGCAGAACTTAACGAGGCTTATAGTGGGTATTACTATTTCGAATTAATTGTTGCCGATTCTGGATGTGACGCTACACAAGCGGCAACGTCTGTCCAAACACTTCTCGACAGCGGTGTATTAGCAATAGTTGGAGCAGCCTGTTCTGGTGCAACAACTGGTGCAATAGCGGTTGCAGCTCCGGCAGGAGTGCCGATGGTTTCATACGCCAGTACATCTCCAGCGCTTACCACTACTGATGATGATGGGTACTTTTTCCGTGTGGTTCCAAGCGATGCTCAGCAGGCGGTTGCTTTAGTAGCAGTAGCATCAGCTGCTGGTGCAAGTAACCCAGCAGTCCTGTATATGACCAATGACTACGGATCAGGGCTTGGGGATAATTTTGCAGCGAACTGGTCTGGAAGCACATGTACACAAGTTGCATACGATCCGACCGAAGGTTCTTACGATGCTTCTAGTTTGGCTCAGTCAGTGATAGATGGTGAATGTGATTCTGTTCTTTTGATGTCTTATGCGACAGATGGAGCAGCAATCATGGAGGCCCTGTCTGCACAGGGCTTTACCGGTGCCATTATTGGGGCTGACGGTGTTGCTGACGCAGCTTTTACAGATGCATTTACAGATGTAGGGGCAGTTGATGGTCTGATTGCAACCAGGCCTCGTCCTGGAGAAGCATCAAGCGCGAAGTCAAGTTTTGAGAGTGCTTATGCCGCCGCCGGTGGTGCTGATGGGGCGATATACACTGGTGAGACTTACGACGCCATTATGATTGTGGCCGCAGCCATTATTTCCGATCCTGATAACCTTGTAGCCGCTATACAGAAGATTGGTACGAATTATGTTGGAGCCAGTGGTACACACACCTTTGATGCAAATGGTGATGTTCTTGGTACAGGGTATGAAGTCTGTCAGTTTGATGGCACGGCTTTCTCTTGTCCCCGAGTTTGGACTGCCGACGCAGGATTAGCCACTAACTAACGCTTTCCAGAATTGGAAATAAGTTGCATATGGCTCAGACTAGTTTCTAGTAGGACGATTACCTGGTTATTGTTATATGGTCGGTAATATTACTAATCTAGATGCTTTCATACGTTAATATTCTCAAAATATTTTTTTGAGAGGGAGTTCGGATAATGGGATTTAAGCTTGGGTATTCTACCTATGCCTTGAAAATGATCGACCCATTTGATGCCATTCGAATGATTAAGGATACAGGATACGAATTCTTAGAATTGTGTTTAAGCGAGGATTGTATTACTTCGCCTGCCTCCTTTCCAATTGATAAACAGATTGACCTGCAGAGGTTTTGTGAAGATTCAGGATTCCAGTTCCCGATCTTTTTTGGAGATATAGACGTGTGTGCAAATGCTTCAGATAGGGTAAGTATGCTGGAGCTTACCAAAAAGAAATTTGAAATGGCACATCAAATTCAGTCCGACTATTCCAAGGTTATGATTACCACGACGCCAGGTCGTTCTGCACCCCCGTGGGAATCAGGAAAGGAGCGGATTCGAGACGCATTTCATAGCATGGCTGATTTGGCTTCAAAGAACGATGTGATATTGGCTGTAGAAGCTCATGCTGGCACCGATTTCGAAACTCCTGAAAAGGTAGTTTGGCTTATAGAGCAAATTAGTAATCCGAATCTTAAGATTGATCTCGATATTTCACATTTTGTGGTTGAGGGAAGTCGTATTGGTCACAGTGTGAAACTTTGTGCTCCTCATACCGTAATGGTTCACATAAAAGACGGAGAGAAAAAATATGATGAGGTTCGGTTTGATTTACCGGGCAGTGGGAATATAGATGTTATTGAATTCCTTGAAGCACTTAGATTGAACGGTCTAGAAGAGATGCCCGTATATGCCGAAGTAAGCGTACAGCAATCTTCTAGGAAAGATTATGATCCATTGAAAACAGCAGAATTTTGCTTCACTGTTTTGGATGACGCTCGTAAAAAGCTAGAGAGTTTTAACTGATTCAAGATATCATAACGAGTGGTTTCTATTATGCCGTTGGAGGTTAATTATTGGCACCAATCCAGTTGTTACAAGTAGGATGCGGTGGCATGGGCCTACGTCATATATATGGGTTGATTGAACTCAGGGAGAGAGGATTCGATTCATTTGATCTCATAGCGTTATGTGACAGGAATGCTTCTTCAGCTGAATACGTTGCCGGTGTAGCTGAAAAAGGTTTGGGAATTAGGCCGCGAATCTACTCAGATAGCAGAGATATGTTGGATGCTGAGCGTTCAGCAGAAGCGGTGAATATTGTTACCGATACAGCGGCCCATCATGAGTTGGCGCTTCTGGCTTTCGAAGCAGGATTACACGTTGTGGTCGAAAAGCCTATGGCTCTAACGGTTCGGGCTTGCCGTACTATGATTAGTGCTTCTAAATCTGCAGGTCTGGTTTTGTCGGTCTCGGAAAATTACCGTCGTGATCCTATTAATAGAATGACCAAAGCTCTTTTGGAAAGCGGGATTATTGGGGATATAAGATTATCTATAAACCTTTTTACTATGGGTGGACCAGACGTTCGCCAGGCTGCAGCCTGGCGACACCTAAAGAATAGGGGAGGTATGATTCTGGACTACGGTGTCCACGTGTCTGATTTAACTCTATACATGCTTGGTGATGTTGAGAGGGTCTATGCGGAGACTCATTTATGGCAAAAGACCCGGAAAATCGCTGAGCCTCCAGATAGGATGAGGAAATTCTACCAGCATCGTGTGAAGGAAGACTTTGAAGAGGAATCTTCTATCATAGAGGCTTCCTCTGAAGATACAGGGGTAGCTGTTTTACGGTTTATATCTGGAGCTATCGGGCAAATAACATATAGTGACGCGTCTCCAGGTGAATCATCGGACACAGATATTATATATGGAAGTAAGGGTTCGTTAAGATTATCCGTTAGTAGGTCAGGTCAGCCAGTAAAAGTAACATTTCTTGGCAGAAGTGACCCAGTGGATAGTAACGATCTGTTAAATGAAATTCCTAACTTCAGGCTGGACGAAGTAACGTCCCGTATCTTTGGTTCCGGCGACAGAATATACCAGTATGATTCATCCTTTGATGAATCAGATCGTAAATTAATTGCTGTAGAGCTTCAAGATTTTTATGGTGCCGTAACTAGTGGGCGGTCTCCAGAGGTTTCTGGAGATGTTGGTCTGGATGCGGTAGCTTTTTCATATGCAATTCTAGAGTCAGGGCATTTGTCTAGACCGGTGGTTTTTAATGATGTTCGTCAAGACCGAATCAATTCATACCAGCAGGAAATAAATGAAATAATAAATATCTAATATAAATCAGGGCTTTTTGTTTAACTAAATTGCGATGCTACTCTACCAATGCACTGCGTATAGAGTCTATTTGAGAACCATTTAAGCCGGCTTCCTTTACGTATCCTTCTATACTCCCATAATTTTCTTTCATATAACGTATCGTGAGTGACATTGATTTTGGGTGACACCTTTCCGATAAATAAGTTTCTATGCTGTAACCATCTGGTATTGTTTCATTCGGTCTGTCTTCACTGAGATAATGATTTATCTGATATCTTGCCGTAAGTGCAAAGTCTTCCGTAATCATATTTTCCGGTACTCCAGCTATCCCTAGAAGCAAAGCCGAGATTATGCCTGTGCGGTCTTGACCTCCTGCACAATGGTAGATGGCAGGGAGGATATTTGGAGAGGCTAATGTCGAAAGAATCTGGCCGATGCTACTCTTCCTCTGGTCTAGGATTTGAGAGTAGCTTTCCGAAACATGCTTGGCATGCTCTACATCTGGTGGTTTTTCGAGGAACACCATGTCTCCGACCATATCTTGGTGGTGGTAGTAAACAACTGAAGAATCTAGGAATACATTAGGTTCCGCAAGAGTTTCTGATATCTTTCTGAGGTCTACGATCGTTCTTATTCCGTAGTCTATCAGGGCCTGCTGGGATTCAGACGATATCCGACCGAGACTTTCAGACCGTATAAATGTTCGCCGACGGGTTATTTTGCCACTCTTGGTGGGATAGCCGCCGATGTCACGTATATTGTAGATATGTGGGAGGTTTAACCCTATTGATTGGGGTAAATTAATCACTTTGGTCTTTCACCATTGTAGGAAGTTTAACATTTCTTGCAATCCACTGTTATCATACCCATGGTTAATGTAAGTACATATATCTGTCATGTTTAGATATACTGGTTACATACGAGTCATATTTTTCCAATGACGGTTTAATTTCCTAGAGGTGATAGCAATGCTTACTCAGGGACAAAAGAGTTTCTTTGATACGTTTGGATATCTGGTCTTGAGGGAGGTTTTTACTAAGGATGAAATGGGGACCATCAAACGTGAGTCAGAGGAGATATTTCAGGATGGCTTAGGTAATCGGCTTGATACAGGACGAATAGCACTACAGCCATTTTTTGAGAGACGACCATTTTTAGCCGGTCTTGTTGCTGATGATCGAATATATAGTATCGGTGAGGATTTGTTGGGATCTGGATTTTTCTTGTGTGGCACTGAGGGAAATTTGCATTCTGGCAATACGGCATGGCATGGTGCGGGGATGTGGGACGAGTCGATAAAGGCAGTAAAAATTGGGTTATATACTGAAAGTTTGACCGCTTCGGCTGGAAGCCTGAGAGTGGTACCTGGGTCTCATCGCAGAGGCTCACCCGATCTATTTGAGTCTCTGCGGCACAGTACACCCAAAGATTTGACCACATCGTACGGAGTTCAACAGCCTGATATTCCGTGCACGGTATTAGATACGGAACCTGGTGACTTAGTGGTATTCACTGAGAACATTCTTCATTCTGCATTTGGCGGGCACGAAGGCCGTCACCAACACGCGGTCAGTTTTATCGAAAATCCTGACACACCGTCTAAAGAGAAAGATCTAAGGGATTTTTATGCGTCTTCCAAATACTCATTGCGCCCGTCCGAATCATATGTCAAAAGTGAAAACTCTAGGATACGTAGTTTAGTATCAAAGAACTTGGAATTGGGATTTGACGTCATGGAAGGTGTATAGGGATTTTAGATTTTACCCGTCTCTAGAAATATGCCAAGCTTTGTTTTGGAGATTCCTGATATTCCAAGGTCATGCAAGGTTCTTCCGGTTGACCAGGCATCTGAACCCATGACTACTGAACCTACGTCTACGAATGCTTTCATGATAGGCGTAGGTACGTTGTATTGTTCACCTATCTGACTCCAAGTAACAATTCCATATGGAATGTCTTCTGACATCCAACGGTTGTCTAGGGTACCTGGTGCTTTCAATTTAGATAACATAAGGCTGCCATTTATTGTGGACCATAGGTCACCCTTCGGCCCAAACCCTGCCTGATGGAATCCTTCATTTACTGGAATTAAATTGTATCCCAGCGTTGTGCCTATTGACCTTCGCTCGTCATCTACTTGCATTATCACTTTCGCCACAGATGATGACACACCTTCGGCGTAGAAATAAAATTCTCCGCGAGAGTATTCTATGCGACCAGCGTTCATCAACACACCAGCGGGATGTACTACTGGGTTCATAGATGATAGGCCACATGCCATAGCATCTTTGTATGGAGTCATACCAGGAAATAGTGGTTCAAGCATTTCTACAACTTGGGGTGTTTTTATGGATGGTAAAACACCGAATCCTAGTCCTGTAATTATTCCCAATATGGTTGCCGTATCAGGAGCAGTTCTACGACATACGTAAGGAGCAGTGTCAACTTCTGCTAAAGTAACGTCTGTGCAGCCTGCCTCACGTAATACCCTTGACCATTCCAAGGATCCAAGTGTTCCTGGTATTAGAGTTACTGTATGACCTTTTTTTAGATGTGGAGCACATACTTCTGCGAATCGTTTGTGTGCGTATGCAGGTACAGTTAGGAGAACTAAGTCTGAAAAATCGAGAGCTTTCTGAATATCACTGGTAATTAGATCAATTGTTGCGTTACCTTGTTTTGCTACCCCTTCAAGTTTGATTGTGCGTTTCTTTTCAATAGCCTTGAGTGAAGAATCGAATTCTGGTAGTTCATAAAGAGCGACACTGTGGCCCTGGAGAGTAAGATTAGCTGCTACTGAAAAACCGGTGTTCCCAGATCCTAGTACAGTTACTGATTTATTTGACATTACTTAAACCTCGGAGATGTCATTCTGTAGTTATTTAGTTATCAACATATAATGACATATACCCTTGAGTTTACAGCAAGGGTACACGTGATTAAAGTTTTGTCCTAATTGCCCCACATTTTGAACATGAATCGGATTGACTTGATTCATATTCGGTACCACAAGCAAGGCAAAATTTCGCAGGTTTTTCGGCGACAGTATCTGGCACGGTATCTTCTTCATTAAACCTTACCAGATTGATTTCATCCAATTCTACCTTAGTGGGTTCAAATATACCTGGCCCACCAATAGTTGAGAGTATCTCTGAAGGTATGGTCATGTTTCCAGTCTTGTCTATTATTATTTTTCTGGTATCAGACAGGTTTGATACGTTAATATTCGATCCGTGTTCTGCAACGAAACGACCATCTATAAGTTCTAATGACCTGTCAGAAAATTCGGTGACCTCCCTGCTGTGAGTAACGACCAGGAAAGAAACATTTACCTCTTCAATAATTTCTCTGAATAGCTTCAGGATATCTCTACTTGTCACCAGATCTACTGATCCGGTTGGCTCATCTGCTAATATTATTTTAGGTTTTGTGATAAGTGCTCTCGCGATTGCTATCCTTTGCTTTTCTCCTCCTGATACTTGGGGAGGTAGCATCTTGGCCTGGTCTTTAACTCCTAGTCGTTCCAGCAATTCCATTGCTTTGCGCCTGGCTTTTCCCGGACTTACTTTTAAATACTTTAAGGGAAGAGCAACGTTGTTAACTACGTTCATGTAAGGCAGCAAATTAGAGTCTTGAAAAACGAATGAAACCGTTCTCTGGCGAAGATGAAGTAGTTCCTGTGCATTAAGTCTGGCGATAGAATTCCCTTCATAAAAAATATCGCCAGCTGTCGGTGTCATTAGTCCACCAAGGCATTTCATTAGTGTCGATTTGCCAGATCCAGATGGCCCTACAACAGAAACGACCTCTTTTTGATGAACCTTAATATATATGCCGCGTAAACCTACTACATTCCCGTCTACTGCCTCAGTTTCATACACGTGGTATAAGTCATCTGCCCGTAATATTTCCTTACCATTATTTAGTTCAACCATTATTCTTCCTTAAGCACGGTAGGCAAATCACTTCTAACAGCTCTGAGAGTTGTGAATAATAGTGCTATGAGTACTGCTACAAATACCAGTCCGTTTACTAGTAACACTTGTATCCAAGGCCAGACGAGTTCACGTGCGATGACCGTTTCTGATTCCAACAGGAGTTGAAAGAGTCCACCCAGTAGAGAGAATAGTCCTGTAAATGCTTCTGCTAGTCCCAGTCCAAGTAATCCTCCTAAAACGAGGCTTAATGTAAACACTGATATTATTTCAAATATCACTAATCTACTAAGTTGTGTTGCACTAGCTCCGATTGACTGCAGTATGGCTAATTCACGCCTCCTTCTTGCCAATATCAGAGAAAGAAAAACCAACGAAGAAGCCAGTGCAGCAAATGCTGCTACTATATACTGCAGGCTCAAAATCCCTGGCGTTCCAAATATCAACCCACCGTTTCTTTTAACTTCATCGTATGCTTTTGACCAGTCTTCTACAGATGTAACCGTTAGGTTGCTTTCCAATTGTTCGCTGAGTGCTTCGAGCGCATCTAGACACGAATTCGCTTTTTCATCACATAATTCTACGAACCAAATGATGGCTTTATAGTCAGCGTTGTCATTCAAATTTTTGAATGTAGAATCATCTATTAAAATAAACGAATTAGACTTATCTTGAGGTACACCTGGGATCCAGTTATGTCCTCCAATGAAGCCAACTGTAACCTCATTTTGTGTTACCACCTCAGATTGATCCACATAAGGGTAGGTTAGAGTAATGGAATCGAAACCTACTCCATCGTCATCTTCAAAGGCGTTAAATGGTGAAATAACTCCGCTGAGTCCCCCTTCATCACTTTTGACGGCCAGGTCTAATGTTTCAGCTGCATCTACGCCTGATGTAAAACCAGGTTCAGACAGTTTGGTTAGGACACTTAAACCACCTTGTACTGATTGATCATTCCAGTGGAGAACGTCTCTGTGATTGCTAGTTAAGACGGCAATATCAATGCTGTAGCGTTGCCCTTTTATACCGACGGTATCGTTGTATAGTGAGGCTATATTTTTTGGGTAGGGAACCTTTACTAGAGTGATATTGTCTATAGATGAAGTGAGGAGAGTATTAACCTCTTGATCTGACATCGGTGTAGATAAGTTGATTTTTATATCAGCACCAACACTGGAAGAAGCAGATCTTTCATCCACTAGAGATCCTGTGTAGCCTTGAAAGGCAGCCATTGTAACTATTGAGATTGTTAGAACAACAATTAGTCCTAGTTGGTTCATTGAGCGATTTAATTCAGAACCCCTGATCCCAATCCGGACATCTGATAGTATTTTGGTTTTCCCTAGCAGGAATGTAGTGACTCTAGGAGCGTATCCACTAAGTCTGGCAAAAACAACGGAACCGCCAATCCATAGTGTGAAGGGCCCTAAACCGGAAATCAGGCCCGTAATAATCGATAACTTTAGGTTCATGATGTTGATTGCTACAGCAGATAAGCCTAACAAAAATAGTAGTATATGTATCAGGAAGATAACTCTGTTTCTTTTAGGTTTAATTTCTTTTTTGATACCCTCTTCTATATCCATTGAGAGGAAACGCTTAGTCTTAACGAATCCAATCATCATTGACAATCCTACTGTGACGACGAAAATTACGATTGTGGGGATTACGGAGACTTTCGGGCTTAGGGCAAATTCACTTTTTTCAAATTCCATAAATCCAACAGTGTTGGCAATAAATTCTGCAGAGAGAATTCCTAGAAAATAGCCAATAGTCCATGCAACTGTACTGATTATAAATACTTCCGATAAAATAAGACCTAGAAGAGACTTGTTAGTACCTCCGTATACCCGGTGTATAGCGATTTCAGACCTTCGCTGTTCTAGTGCTAAATTCAATCCATACACGAGCACAGCTAAAGATAGGAATATCGCAGGAATCATCAAAATGTAGTCGAATATTTGTATTAAGACAACAAATATTGATATATCAGATAGGTAGCCGACAATTCCATCCTCATAATTAATTTCTACGTCACCGTAAGTAACAGGGTTCGAAGGAGATCCTTCCATTGATTTTTCGAGTTCATCCAACCATATTTCAGCATCTTCTATGGAGCTTGAAGGTATTAATGAGCGATCAATATTAAAAACTAGGAGAGCATGGTCCGTGTCCATCAGTTCTTCAATTTGTTTCGAATTAAGAGACGCAGTTGTAAGTAATATTCGTCCAGAAAGATCGTTACCTCTCCAGTTTCCCTCTGAGGGTTTGTAAATACCTGTCACGGACACATTTTCTAAAAGGACTTTTTGTCTGCAAAACTGTGTGTCCCATTCTCCTTTGTCTAAGTATGATTCGTTGCCATTCTCTGAACTTTCACATGTAATTTCTTGGTCTCTTTCCTGCTTGTCGGTTACAAATGAATATGTAAGATTTAGTGAGTCGCCAACAGCTAAATTGCGAGCGTTTGCTACTCTTTGAGGTATTAGCACACTACCTGAAGTATCATCAAAAGTACTTGCAAACCAACTGCCGTCAACGAGTTTTTCGGCGTAAATGTTCCCGAGCTGTCCATCGATGCCACCAGGCTCAAGGAACATTACTGGATTTCTATTGGGGTTATCTTCTATTTCGTCATCTTCAACATCTAAGGTGTCTATACTCTCTAGACGTATATCCTGCGCAAAATATCGAGCTTTAAATTCTGCTTCCCATCTGTTATCTGCATAAGCATATCTATAGTAGCCTTGTTGAGCGAATACTAGGGTACAGTCCGTAAACTCAACCCTATTAGTAAACTCAGTACATATATCAGAAAACTCACCCGTGACACTTGTACGTGAACCAGATTTATAATCAGGTTCATTTTTAAAATAGACTACGCCATCATATGAAATATTTTTAATCGTCTCTTGCATAGCTATCTGTGAGAGGCTTGTCCCGTAAGCCAGTATCGCTGTAAGTACAAGAGTAGAAAGTAATACACCTGCGAATACCGCAAATCCCCGGTTCCTAGACAGCCATGCACTACGTACGCTAATTAGTAAATTATCTGCCGTTGATGCAAAAATCATAGGTTCTTAATTAACCCCCTCTTTTAAAGGGGATGTCGGTAAAAGCTGACCATTTTTCAGCAGAAGTATTCTGTCTGCCTTAGATGCCAGTACGGGGTCATGTGTCACCATTAAAAGTGCAATCGGATTGTGAGAATCATGGCATAATTCCTGGAAGAGATGGACTATAGTATTACCGCTTTCGCTGTCTAAATTCCCCGTTGGTTCATCAGCGAGTAGTAGAGGCCTATCTCCGGAGATAGCTCTTGCGATTGAAACTCTCTGGTTTTGACCACCTGATAATTGTTGTGGAAAAAATTTTAGCCTGTCACCTAAACCAACCCTTTCTAGAGCGTTTTTGGCTTTCTTTCTTGCTTCTGATATAGAAGCTCCTGATAGTGTGAGAGTAAAAGCTACGTTATCTTCAATACTGAGGTGTTCGAGCAGGTTGAAATTCTGAAAAATCCATCCAATTGAGTTACGGCGAAGATCATTCAAGTGAATGGGGTTTTTTGTCCCATATTCGTGTTCACCCAGGGTGATTTGACCTGCATCAGATTTAAGTAACCCACCAACGATATTGAGTAAGGTGGATTTACCGCTACCAGATGGTCCCATTAATGCTACAAGTTCTCCAACCTCGACAGAAAGATCGACGTCTTTCAACACATCGAGACGATTTTTGCCAATTTTGAAGCTTTTACGTATTCCGGAAGCAGAAAGTAAACAACTCGTCATTTAAGACATATTCCTTAGTAATTATCATGTACCCTGACATTGTAATCTTATACATATTATGAGGTCTAATCAGGTGTTAATCCAGTAGTTTAGAAGCGAGTTGTTCTAACGCTCTTGCTTCAATGGGCGGATTTGAGATTCCACTTCGAACGTCTCTGAAATACCGTTCAAGAGGTCTGTTTCTTTCCAATCCGGCTGCGCCAACTATTCTCATAGCTATGTCAGTAATTTTAATAGCTGAATTAATTGAATTCACTTTCGTAATTAGTATTTCAGGCAGAAGTTCTTTTCTTTCTTTTGGATTGTTTTCCCAGTCTTCAGCACATGAAAATAGAGTTCGTTTAGCACTTAGCATGATGGATTCCATTCTAGCAATCTGTTCCCGAACGTGGGGTATTTGGGATATAGGTGCGGGCGCTCCGGTAGGTTTGCGATGTTTTGCGAAATCAATAGAATAATCTCTGGATGCCTGTGCTATTCCCAGGTTTGCTGCACTTAATAGAAGTGGAAACCATGCGGCCCCAGAAATATCCCCTCCTTTAGTCGGAGGAGTATTTGTCCTGAATATAAAATCTTTTGGGTCTATTAGAACGTTGTTGAAAAGTACATCGTGAGACCCGCTGGCTCGCATTGATAATGAATCCCAAGTTTCTTCAATAGATACACCATTGGTGTTCATGTTCAGGATTATTCTTGCAGTATCTCCACTTCCGTCTTCCACGGCTGCCAACACTATTGCATAAGTAAGTCCTGGTGCTAATGTTGACCATGTTTTGCGCCCATTTAATATCCATCTTCCATCACTTGTGGGTTCCAATGTTGTAGCAGGCCTACCGCCACCTCTAGGTGATCCTAAGTCAGGTTCTGAGGCTATGCTATTAATTAGTGCTCCATTTTGCACGATAGATTCGAAGATAGCTTTGCGTAATTCTTTAGGCCAGTTTTGTGTTTCAGCTTCAGCACCAACAATCATGTGATGCATGCCTACGGATACTGAAGTGGATCCGTCTCCTATTCCAATTTCGTATTGAGCTAATACGAGATCAGTAAGTCCGTGACCGTATCCTCCTTCCCTTTGGGGTACCGAAGCTTTCAGGTAGCCTGTCTTGCGCATAAATTCGAAGTGTTCGTGTGGAAATGATGCGTTTCTGTCATGCATAGGTGCAGTAGACTTGATGTCATCGGCTATCGTTTTAGCTAGGTCAACCAGTTTATGTTGCTTGTCACTTTTTGGCCACATTTGTACTAGACACCTGATTAATACTTTATTTTAGACATTATAATAAACGTATCACAGAGTGGGCTGGTTGTCTCAAATATAAAATGAGTCTAGGCCATACTTTTACAGGAGGATTCATATTGGAAAAAATTAGACGTGACTACAAAAATATTTACCCTTCCAGTCCAATTTCTACTAGAGGTTTAAGAGTTGGAAACATGCTCTTTATTTCTGGTACAACTGCGAATAAATCAGAGGCTGAATGTGGTCCTGCGATGCAGCAACTTCGAGTTATTTTGGACAGGATTATACGTATGGTTGCTAATGAAGGTGGTCGTCCATCCGATATCGTTAGATTAACAACATATGTGACTGAAATCGCGGATTGGTTTCCAGTGGAAGGAGAGCAAGTAGAAATTTTTAACGAGCTTTTTGGAGGCCAAAAACCAACTAACACTATTGTCGAGGTAAGTCGTCTAGGATTACCTGGACTGGTTATAGAAATAGAAGCAACAGCTGTTCTGGATTAAATTCAATAGATTTCTCACTGATGCATGTTGAAAACAGAGTATGTGTTTATTCGTGTAGATATTGGAATCAGTGTTGTCAAAACACTGATTGTTAGGCCTGCTGTCCTAGTTCATAGTACAGTGTTGATTGAAGGATTTACCTCTCAATATAAGTAGAGAATTATTATGACAAGCCTTTTTGATATTGAAGCATTAGCTAAACGTAACTTGCCTCCTGATTATTGGGATTGGATATCCAGTGGATATGGAGAAGGGATGCTTGTACGCAGGAATCAAGAGGCTTTTGAAGAGATAAGAATTAGACCAAGACCAAGAGTATTGATGGATGCTTCTAAAATAGATACTTCTACAACTGTGCTGGGCGAACGAATCGAATTACCGGTTTTTGCTTCACCAGCTGGTACCCAGTGGATAGCTCATCCTGATGCTGAAGTAGCCGTAGCTAGAGGGGTAGGATCAGCAGGGACACTTATGAATTTAGCTACTGGGTCACATAATACTACTGAAGAAGTTTCGGAGGCGGCGCGAGGCCCTTTGTGGTTTCAGCTCTATCATTTAACTGACAATATTACTAGATATATGCTTCCTAAGGTCGAATCTTTGGGATATTCCGCAATATGCCTGACTCTGGGTAGACCAAGTGGTATGAGAAGGGAAAAAGGTCCTTTTAGTGACTATTCACCATCAGGGGATATTGCCTGGGGAGATCTCATAGAAGTTCCTGAATTAAGGCGCCAAATTGATAATTTGGATCGATCTTCATACAACATTTTTAATTTGGAGACAGTAGAGTGGATAAGGAATATAACATCCCTTCCATTAGTAATTAAGGAAGTTATGACTGCTCAGGATGCTCGTAAGTGTGTGGATTATGGTGCGTCTGGGATAGTAGTGTCAAATCATGGAGGCCGTACTTCTGATAAAGGTAAGGCATCCATAGAAGCCCTTTCTTCAATTGTTAAAGAAGTAGGGGATGAGATTGAAGTATACTTAGATTCTGGAGTTAGGAGTGGGTCAGACATTGTTAAGGCACTTGCAATGGGTGCAAGGGCAGTGGGAGTAGGGCGTCCAGTAATTTGGGGTTTGGCTTTGGATGGTCATAACGGCGTGAATAGAGTATTTGAAATATTGCGTGATGAATTTGAACGAGCAATGTCTATATGTGGATGTATATCAGTTGCCGATATTGACACATCGACAATAGTGTCCCTCAAAGGAAACGAGTAGGCATAGTAGATATGACGCTAAAACCAGACGAATTTACACAGCAAGCTCAGGAGGTAATTGGAATATCTCACGAGGTGATGCGGCGTTACCAGCATGCTCAATGGGACTCTGAACATGTTTTGATGGCATTGGTAGAACAGGAACAAGGTGTCCCGGCTGAAGTTTTTAGGGAACTAGGGGTTTCTCTGGAGAACATGCATAATCGATTGCATGAACTTTTACAAAAATCTCCTAAGGTATCCAGTCATATAGATCAGATATATGTTGCACCAAGAGCAGCACGTTTACTTGAAAGAGCTAAGGAGGAAGCAGACCGATTAAACGATGAATTCGTGGGTACAGAACATTTACTAGTAGCTTTGATACAGGAAGATCAGGGTGATGTAAAAACCCTATTATCTGAAATGAACATTGATTTGGAGAAAATATATCAGTCACTTCAGAAAATAAGGGGTGGACATAGAGTTACTGATCCCATGGCAGAAAGCAGATACCGTTCACTTGATCGTTACAGTATAGATCTTACCAAGTTGTCTCGAGAAGGTAAACTTGACCCAGTAATCGGTAGAGATGCCGAAATTGGTAGAGCTATGCAGACTCTTATCCGTAGGACGAAAAACAATCCTGTGCTTGTCGGAGGCGCAGGTGTTGGTAAAACAGCGATTGCTGAAGGGTTAGCACAAAGAATAACCGTTGGAAATGTTCCTGATGAGCTGGAAGGCCGTCGGGTTTTAGCACTCGATATGGGATCACTGGTAGCAGGATCAAAATTCAGAGGTGAATTTGAGGAACGCTTGAAGTCTGTAATGGAGGAAATTAAACAGGCAAAAGGCGAAACAATTCTATTCATAGATGAAATTCACACGGTAGTTGGTGCAGGGGCTGCCGAAGGAGCAATAGATGCCAGTAATATGATGAAGCCGGCTTTGGCAAGAGGTGAACTACAGTGTATAGGAGCGACCACTGAAAGTGAATATCGTAAGAACATTGAAAAAGATGCGGCTTTGGAGAGACGCTTTCAACCTATTCTAGTTGAAGAACCAGACAATGATACTTCCGTTAAAATGCTTCAGGCACTTAGGCCAAAATATGAAGCTCACCACAAAATTAAAATTGAAGATTCTGCTATTGAAGCAGCAGTAAAATTGAGTCAACGGTATATATCGGACCGATTCTTACCAGACAAAGCGGTTGATCTTATTGATGAAGCATCTAGTAGACTTCGCATAGAGAATGAGTTGTTGCCCAAAGGACTTCAGTTAAAGGAAGCAAGATTGAGACAACTTCAAAATGAAGAGGAGGCAGCTTCGAACCGGGCAGATTATGAAACTGCTGCCGAAATCAGATCTTCTAGATTAAAGGCTCAGCAGGATTACGATTCAGAAAGGGAGGAATTCCTTAGCAAAGAGGATATACCAATGGTTGTAGGAGATAAAGATATAGGAAATCTTGTTGCTACATGGACTGGTATCCCAGTTGACAGGTTGCTTGAAGGAGAGGCTCAGAAACTGTTATTTATGGAGGAGAGACTACATAATCGGCTAGTTGGTCAGGAAGCGGCGGTGTCTGCTGTTTCGGAGGCTATACGTAGGGCAAGGGCTGGGATGAAAGATCCTGGTAGACCGGTTGGTAGTTTCATGTTTTTAGGACCTACAGGTGTAGGAAAGACTGAATTGGCTAGAGCGCTTGCTCAATATCTTTTTGATGACGAACAGAACATGATTCGTGTTGACATGTCTGAATACATGGAAACCCACAGCGTATCTAGGCTTGTGGGGTCACCTCCAGGGTATGTTGGTTATGAGGAGGGAGGACAGCTTACCGAGGCTGTTCGTAGACGACCTTTCAGAGTAGTTTTGTTTGATGAAGTTGAAAAGGCTAATCCTGATGTATTTAACATTCTTCTACAAATATTGGAGGACGGTAGATTAACAGACGGGCAGGGGAAAACTGTAGATTTCAGCAATACAGTCGTAATTATGACAAGTAATCTTGGAACAGGACAGATACAACGAGAAGCAGTTGGGTTTACAAACGAAAATGGTGACAGCAATGATTCGATAAGAATCAGGGCTGCTATGGAAAAAGCCCTTAAGACGACCTTCAGACCAGAATTTATTAATAGGATAGATGAAATAATCATTTTTGAATCGTTAAGTGACTCTGAAATCCAGAAAATAGTAAGCTTAATGTTGGATGAAGTCGAAGTTAGATTAAGTGAACATCAGATTAAGATGTTAGTCAGTGATGCCGCTAAGAAATGGCTTGCTGAAGAAGGATATGATCAGGAATTTGGTGCTAGGCCTATAAGGCGTGTAGTCCAGAAACATGTTGAAAATGAGCTTTCGAAACAAATAATTGCCGGCGGTTATACTTCAGGTGACACTGTCAGTGTAGATTGTTCCAAGGACGGGCTAATATTTTCAAAAAATGGCAGTTAAATTTAGATACTTTGGTATCGTCTTTAATTATTATTCGCCCTTACATATGAACCTAGGCTAGCATGTCACATCACCAGCATCTTCACCTCCGAAGTGGGAGAGTCGCTCCTCTGAACTAATTCTATGCGTTTCCTTAGGTATGTAAGTCAAAGTCATAGCACGTCTCTGGGTTGATGATCTGTTGGCTGGAGTTCCATGATGCAGCATACCGTCGAAAAATAATATCCCACCTGGGTTCAATGGCACCATCACATCTCTAGTCAGATCTAGATGTGTGTCACATATCTGAAAATCTCGTTGTACGAAATGAGGTGTCGGGCCTTCGTTGTGCGTACCTGGTTTTACGTGCATACATCCGTTATCCCGAGTCGCTTTATCTAAAGCTATCCAGCAACTCGCTATTGGAGTTCCTATAGGTACGTCAAAAAATGCGTGATCCTGATGCCATGGTTTTTCACGCCCAATTCCTGACGGTTTCAAAAAAGCCTGGGAAACAAACAATTCAGGATCAGACCCAATCATTTTTGATATGATGCTGAGTAGGATATTGTCATCAGATAATGTCTTGAGGCGTGGGTCAAATTCCACGAAATTATTTAGCTTTCTTACCCCTTCACGCTTGTTGACCGGAGATGTTGTTTGTCCTTTATTTAGACTACCTTCATACTGCACCCCAGTGAAATCGGGGTTATTCCCGTCAATTAGGTGATGTATTGCATCAAGCCATGATTTAACACTATCTTGAGGGAAGGCATTTTGGACTACCAGAAATCCATTCTCCTTATAGTAGTTAATGTGTTCATCTGTGACATCATCAAATGTAGCTATTCCTGTGGCTGTGTTGTCATATCTGTATAAAGATGGGTCGTAGTACTCATCCTTAAACTGGTCGAAGGTAAATGCCTGCGCCTGTGTTTCCAAAGTATTCTCCTTATCAGTAGATATGCACTTTCTCAGTGTTTTCCCATCATTGTGTGAATTTGTCAAGTTCAATGTAGAATGATTTGTGAGGTTGAAGTAAAAAACAACTGTAATTTAGACAGGAGATTATTATATGAGTTGGGTAGCATCAGATCATGACGCCGAATGGCCATTTGAATTGTTAGGCACGTCATTTGAACTAGATAGTAAACTTAGTGCTCTACTGGTTGTAGATTTACAGCAGGAAAGTTTGTATAAAAATTCTGACACAGAATTTGGTATCAAATACCCTTCAATAGTTGAATACTGGAATGATCGTATGACCCAGTTTGTTATGCCTAATACGAAAAGGCTCATAAAATACTTCCGTGAGAACGGCATGAGGGTTGTGTACACGAGAAACGGTAATGTGACTCCTCATGGAGACGAATTAACTGAGCGTCTTAAGGTCAAGATTAAAGGTTCCAATATTTTTACAAAAGTAAGTCATGAAGCTAATTATAGAGGTACTTCTGCTTATGATGTTTCTAGAGATATATACCCTACGGTAGATGATTTAGTAGTGGATAAGCTAACATCCAGTGCTTTCCACAATACCATGCTGGATCACGCGCTCAGGAACATGGGTATAAGGGATATAGTTACTGTCGGTATCCTAACCGATGCGTGTGTACTTGGCACTGCTAGAGTTGCGGCAGAACTTGGGTACAATTCACTGATCTGTGAAGATGCATGTGGTACAAATACCCAGAGAGCCCATGACGAAGCCTTGTTAGTACATGCTCGCATACTTGGTAGGGTGTCAACTACTAATGATGTAATAAGTGAGTTGAATCGGTCAAAACGATGAATTTTATCGATTGACCTGTAATGGTTTGATCAGACAATCGTAACAAAAGATAAAATACAAGTTGTGGAATCGAATATCAGGTAGCAAAAAGACTTTTAATGGATGCCTTCAAGATATTTTCTAGGGTTGATAACGGTAAGTTGATCAATGTCATTATCTGTAGCACCTATTTCTTTCAAGTACGGGAGAACGTGCCTTGTAATAAATAGATAGTTGTCAGGGTTGTATTTGTCTCTGGATTCCCTGGCTTGTGCAGAATGAAGTCCTATTGAAGAATCCCAGTCATGTGCTAGCATTATTCGATTACCCCATCCGTGGTCGATAAGTGATTTTACGACTCGACTCCTCTCCTTCCAATACGGTATGTCAGGACCTCCCCCAGGATATCTATCCATTCCAAGCCACACTCCCTTTTCAAGTAGTCCTGTTAAATATGATAAGTCTGTTGTGTCATTACTGTGCCCTATGCATACCAGATTCATGTCTAAATCTTCTTCCATGAATATATTTACTTGTTCTTCCCCGACTCGGTCTAGAGCCCAAGTGTGCGTCATGATTGGGATACCAGTTTGTTTTGAAGCTCTAGCTGCTGCTCGTAAAACCAACTCTTCCCTCGGTTTGACCCCTCCTTTATCACTTGCCACTTTGATTATTCCAGCCTTTATATTCGTTTCTTCTATGCCCTTTTCGATTTCACGTACGTACATGTCGGCTATTTTATTTGGATTCAGTCCTTCAAAAAAACTAGGGACATCCAGCCAAGTACCAGTACAAGTTATTATGTTTACACCTGATTTTTCTGAAACTTCTCTTTGTAATTTTACGTTACGGCCTTGGTCATGTGGGGCGACGTCCATTATTGTTTGCAGGCCTTCACTCTTAGCTTCAGAAAGATCTGACACTGCTCGATCCAAAGTGGCATTTATATCTAAAAATTCTGGAAATGTGAAAGGGGAGCCACCAAATCCATTTGAAATGTGTTCGTGACTTAATGTAAATCCTAGCTCGGAGCTTTCAACAGGTCCAAGTACGGTGTTAATTCTTGACATCACATATATCCATTTTTATTTCACTTGCGAATTATCTTAACCAGTGGAATTAAATCACTCCACATCACAATTATCAATTTGACAACTAAATCGGTATTACGTCTCGTATATACATCGAGATTTGTTTATACTAAACACAAATTTTAGTATAAACAAACTCTAATATTATAGATAAGGGATATTACTATGCTAACAAAGGATCAAGTATCACAATTTGAACTATTTGGATTTGTAGTGCTCAAGGATATTTTTGATGATTCTGATTTGAAAATGCTTCGTGATGAATTCAGCGTTGCTGCTGCTAGGTATGAAAACGAAGTGGGCTTGTTTAACGGAGAAGAGGATCACACTTTCAGTATGATGGGGGAAGACACGCCTTTTTATTCACATCTACTGGAGGACCCTAGATTCTATGAACCTGCATCCCAGCTTTTTGGAGAAGATATCATTGCACTGGAAGTAAACTCTTATCGGTATACGGGAAACACGCCATGGCATTACAATGACGGTTCTCCGAATAGATATGGGTATGGTCCAAAATATCAATTTCCAATATTTGAACCTGTTACTGCTGAGACTGGAGCTCTACGTATGATTCCTGGCTCTCACAGGGATCCTTGGCAGTCAGATTTAACTAAGTGGTGGCCATTAGCTAAAGGATCTTCGCGAAGTGATGTTGGGATAGAGTATTTAGATAAAATACCTTACTATGCAGCCGAATGTAATCTTGGTGATGCAGTTTTGTTTGATATGAGAATAGTACACTCAACTTTTGGTGGAGCTGTCGATCGTAAGGTAACTGCTGTTACTTACTATAATTATCCAGAGACAGCGGAAGAGTTACATGTCATGAAGAGTATAGCTCCCGGATTTGTCAAGAATCCGCAGCGCTGGAATAAAGTCCAGTGGGAAGAGTGGTTTTCGAATCCTAATTCGAGCGCGTTACGTCAGAGTTGGATAGACTCATGGGAATTACTTGCTACAAATCCTGTGCAAAAAGGCATTGCTTCTCATGACGGACCAAAAAAGATGGGTAGTATGTGAATTAGACATGATGGATTTAGTATATCGGTAGATTGTTTGATGTTAATAACACTCAACGTATGATCGCAAGTGACTACATGAATTGTTTCGTAATATCCGTTATGAAAGTTTGGATGAATTATGCTAAGCCTAGAAGAATCTAAAGCTGAATCTTATGACGGAATAGACCGATCGGGCGATCGAGCCGTACGGATAGCTAAAGAAGTATTTAACAATCCTGAACCAGGGTATCGTGAGTATAAGACCTCTAGTCTTATAGCAAATGAATTTACTGAGATGGGAATTCCTTTCGAAGATGGAATTGCAATAACAGGGGTTAAAGGCATAATGGATACCGGTAGACCTGGGCCTACAGTGGCAGTTATCGGGGAACTGGATTCACATATAGTTCGAGGTCATCCGAATTCCAATCAAGAAACAGACGCTGCTCATGCATGCGGTCACAATACTCAAATAGGTATGCTAGTAGCCGTAGCTAAAGGCATCCAGTCTTCAGGGGTAATGGATACACTATCAGGCAGGATAGCTTTCATGGCGGTCCCCGCTGAGGAATATATTGAAATTGAATACAGAAATCAATTGAGGAAAATGGGTAAGATTGAATTCCTGGTTGGCAAATCAGAATTTATTAAATTAGGTAAATTTGATGATGTAGATATGGCGATAATGACCCATACTGATGAAGAACGTCAATCAGGAAAATTTTCTATTGGCGGCACTTTTAATGGGATGATTGCTAAGTTAGTTCATTTTACAGGTACGTCTGCTCATGCTGGATCCTCACCACACCTTGGGGTAAACGCCCTCAATGCTGCCACGATCGCACTGCAGGCTGTACACGCCCAGCGAGAGACTTTTCGTGAAGAAGATTCCATTCGCGTCCACCCTATCATTACTCGTGGTGGTGGTGCGGTTAGTGCGGTACCTGATGACGTACGAGTTGAGACATTTGTTAGAGGGAAAACTATAGAAGCTATAATTTCAGCAGCTGAGAAAGTAGACAGATCTTTTAAATCAGGAGCATTAGCTATGGGTGCGGGTGTGAATATAACTACGATCCCTGGTTACCTGCCTAAAAGTAATGATTCTGATTTAGAAAAACTTCATGCAGAAAACGCGATAGGATTGGTGGGTGAGGGTGAGTTAATTCAAAGAGGTCATGAAACAGGATCTTCGGATATAGGAGATCTTTCAAATATTATGCCTATTGCCCATCCTTTTATTGTCTCAGCTTCAGGCAAAGCTCATGGTGTGGATTACATCGTTGAAGATTATGAATTGGCCGTTCTTACTTCCGCAAAAGCTATGACCGGTACCATTATTGACCTGCTCTCGAATGGCGCTAGAAAAGCGTATTCTCTTAAGGAATCTTATGATCCGCCATTGTCAAAACGTGACTATTTACAGACCATCAGAGGATTTGCCAGGGAAGACAATTTCGTTTTTTAGGTTAAAATCAGATTAGCTCGAAAACATATATATATCACAAACACTATTTTCCGTATGTAAATATAGAAGGATGATTTTAGTGACATCTCGGCCATTGAGAGTTGGTGTTATAGGAGCAAGTGCAAAACGTGGTTGGGCTCGTAATACTCATGTTCCGGCATTGCTTGCGTTGCCTGATTATGAGTTAGCTGCGGTGTGTACTTCCCACAAAGATACGGCAGAATCTTCTGCTAAACACTTTGGTGTTTTGGAGTCATATCATGATCATAGGTTGATGCTGGAAAATGCTGACTTGGATGTCGTTGCAGTATCTGTAAGGGTACCTTTTCATTATCGATTAACCATGGATGCACTGAATGCTGGCAAACACGTTTATACGGAATGGCCACTTGGATCCAATTTAGACGAGGCTATAGAGATGGCAGAATTAGCCAGGGTAAAAAACGTCAGTACGATGATTGGTCTTCAGGCCAGGGTATCACCAGTTTTTTTGAGGGCAAGAGAGTTGATTGACCAAGGTTATGTGGGGAAAATATTGTCCTCACGCTTAACACTTATTAACCCTGGCATACTTTCCAGAACTTCCACAGATATATGGCAAAATGATAGATCAACAGGGGTTAACACATTCACGATTTCATTCGCACATCCTATTGATGCCTTATGCATGTGTTTGGGAGAATTCAAAGAGGTATCTGCAATTCTTTCAACCCAAGTTAAAAAATGGCAAGCGACTGACACAGGGAAAGAAGTAGATGTCAATTCTCCTGACAACGTAATGATTTCGGGTATCCTAGAAAGTGGGGCAGCTGTTTCAGTACATGTGGCAACGATTCCATGGAATGGCAGTGGGTATCAATTTGAAATCTATGGTACTGAAGGAACCCTAGTGCTAGATTCTCCTGCTCATGCTCAAATGGGTGGTGTGAATATAAGAGGATCAGATTCGGAGAAACGGAAATTAGAGGTGATTGAAGTTCCGGATGGTTTGAGTTCTCTACCTGATTCTGTTCGGAGTGGAGTAGTTTCTAATGTTGCTCACATGTGGAAAAAGTTCGCTAATAACATATGTGATGGAGTTCCTGTAGAAACGGACTTTGAGTTAGCTGTACGTTTACACAGGTTTCTGAACGTTATTGAACGTGCATCTGATACAGGTATGAGACAAACTTTGTGAAATTCTCGAACCAATTCATTTACAGACTAAGGTGCAGGAACTTTGACAGCATTTCCATCCTGAACTGAACGATATGCGGCAAGTACTACTGAAAGGTCTACTAGTCCTTCGTGTCCAGACATACTCGATTCTCGGTTATGTGTTATACAATTCTGAAACTCTTTGATCATTCCTCTCACACCTCTCCATGATTGACCAACTTCGATTTCAGTTTTGCTATCTATTTTAAACAGGGTCAATTTGGAGTCCTGTGGATCGAAGCCAATAGATCCGGTGGTGCCAGTAATTTGTACCCAGTTATGATGTTCCTGTATAGGAGTCCCTCCGGAGTAGTGGACTAGACCTGTCACATTTTCAGGTAAGTTTAGAATTGCCATTATCCCGTCTTCACCTTCGTGGTTGGGTATCACTTTTGGTGATTCAGTTACAGCATAAATCTTTTCAGGCACACCGGCCAAATATATCAACATATCGACATAGTGGATGCCACCGTCTATGAACCTCCCTCCACCGTTACGTTCAATATCTGATCTCCATTCTCCAACGGCTCCAGAGTCGTATCCCTCGTGTTGCGTTCTAATCATTCGGAGCTCACCTATCGCTCCTTGCGAGATCAATTCTTTAGATTTTTGTATCAACGGAAGAAACCTGAAATTCTCGGCTATCATTAATTTTACATTTGCATCTCGGGCACTTTTAATTATCTCTTTGCCTTCAGATATTGTTCTGCCGATCGGTTTTTCAAGCAGTATATGCTTCCCGTGTTGTGCCGCTAGTTTTACATTTTCCACATGAACGTCGTGAGGGGTAAAAAAATACATTGCCTTAATACGGGGGTCTTCCGCCGCTTCTTCATAACTGGCAAAGTAGCCGGAACCTCCATAATCGGCATTGTACTTTTTTGCTTTGTCGGGGCTGCGGCTAGCAAAATATAATTGCACAACATCAGTCATGTCGTGGATATCATCGAGAACTATTTTGGCATATCCACCGCATCCAACGAT
>CEUS01284580.1_pt1 | contig 25633 bp, 25 predicted proteins | sample 427031 | NCBI WGS metagenome assembly CEUS01 (sample SAMEA2622837, study PRJEB7988) | marine metagenome | biome: marine biome (ENVO:00000447); feature: marine epipelagic mixed layer (ENVO:xxxxxxxxx); material: "saline water (ENVO:00002010), including plankton (ENVO:xxxxxxxx)" | depth 140 m | reverse complement strand
GCAACCAAGGATGATCCAAACACCTAATTCGGAGTCTGTAGCTGTAGCGTGTCGGATGGAACAGAGTCAGTCGGGTCCGCAAACCTGTATAGTGTTTCCCCTTCCCGGATCATCCCGAATCGCTCTCGAGCGATCCTCTCCAGGGTGGCTGGATCATCTCTAACAGAGTCGGCCCAAGCTGCCAATGAATCAACTCTCTGTTCTAGGTCAGTCAACCGAGACCGTTCTTGGACAGCGGAGGACCGAGCACCAAAAAGCTCGAAAAGATTATGCTCACCACCAAATACCGCGTAGTAGAAAGCTAGCAGAAGCAGGCCCGGCATGATCACTTTGGTAATCCTACCTATCACGAACACCTCCTCTCCTTACGCAGTCCAGATTTCCTTCCCTGGGTAGCGGGCATTCTCACCCAATTGTTCTTCGATTCTCATAAGCTGATTGTACTTAGCAACCCGGTCCGTTCGACTCGCACTACCAGTCTTAATCTGCCCCGCACCGGTCGCTACTGCGAGATCTGCGATCAGTGTGTCCTCAGTCTCCCCCGACCTGTGCGAAACGATGTTCTTATAGCCAGCCTCTCTGGCTACCCGCATTGTTTCAAGAGTCTCACTCAGTGTCCCAATCTGGTTCAGCTTAATTAGTATCGAGTTTGCTGCGCCGTATGTAATACCGTGCTGAAGCCGTTCTACGTTAGTGACAAAGAGGTCGTCCCCTACGATCTGGACATCTTCACCAATCGCTTCAGTAAGGGCTTTCCACCCAGCCCAGTCATTCTCATCAAATGGGTCCTCTATAGAGCATATGGGGTACTTCGCCACCCAGCCCTGCCAAAATTCAACCATTCCATCTGCATCGCGTTTTTCTCCACTGGACCATTTGAAGACATACTCTCCATCCTCGTAGAACTCGGTTGCTGCCGCATCGAGTGTGATCACGAGATCTTCACCTGGTCTATACCCAGCTTTTTCAATTGCCTTCAACACTACTTCAACAGCTTCCTCATTACTTGAAAGATCAGGGGCAAAACCACCTTCATCTCCAACGGCAGTGTTCTTTCCCTTAGATGACAGTACGTCCTTGAGGTGATGAAAAACCTCGACGCCCATCCTAAGCCCTTCAGAAAAGGTATCAGCGCCAATCGGCATCACCATGAATTCCTGGATGTCAACATTGTTCGGCGCATGCGCACCACCATTGAGGATGTTCATCATGGGCACAGGCAGAAGATCTGCAGAGTTCTCCTCCGCAAGATATCGCCATAGAGGGAGACCATTTTCTAGTGCCGCTGCTCGGGCTGCTGCCATTGAAACTGCAAGGATAGCATTAGCCCCTAGATTAGCCTTGTTAACACTAGCATCGAGGTCAATCATGGCCCGATCTAAATCCAACTGTTCTGTGACCTCGAATCCTCGGATTGCGATCGCGATCTTCCTATTGATATTCGTGACTGCTTTCTGAACTCCCTTCCCAAGGAAACGAGACTGGTCCCCATCGCGTAACTCAACTGCTTCGTGGGCCCCAGTTGATGCACCAGAGGGTACGGCAGCCCGTCCTTGGATACCTGTTTCCACAGTAACTTCAGCCTCGACTGTGGGGTTCCCTCTCGAATCAATTATTTCCCGACCCCTCACGTCGACAATCGCCGACATGCGCTTCTCCTCTTAGTTAGATTCGGAGTCAACCGCTAGAAGGTCAACTAAAGCCTCGCGGGTGTCCCGAATGAGTTGGTCTCTGTTTTCCATAGTAAGCTTATCAACCAGGATGGGCTCACCGAAGCGCACTCGTATGGTCCCCGGATAGATCCGCATTGAACTCTTATTCATAACGTCTCCAGATCCTGCAATTGCTACGGGAACTACATCAGCACGGGCCTGAAGAGCTAAAACAAAGGCCCCTTTTTTGAAACGCTGTAGCTCTCCAGTAGCTGACCTCGTCCCCTCAGGAAACATAATCACAGTCGGATTTGTCTGAGCGAGTCTCTTTCTTATGTGCTCCAGTGAATTAAGTGCGCTCTGGTGGTCTCCTCGATCAATATAGATATGTCCACAAGCGGATATCGCCTGCGCCAGGATAGGGAATCTCTTCACTTCTTTCTTTGCGACGAAGAGGTACTCCCCAGGAACGTTAGCTGCGAGTGCGAATACGTCATACCATGATACATGATTAGCTACAATGATTTGTGGAGTGGTTTCGCTGATCACACTGAGGTTTTCAACTACCACTTTCACTCCAGCCACCCGCAGCATTAGCCTAGACCACTTTCTGGGGGCGTGGTAACACACACAGTCAAGGTTAGGAGCTTTCCTGAACACAGCCCAGATAACCTCCCAGGCGTACCAAGCCGTCACTGGTATCGCTATAAACACCACAAGTAGTAAGCGGATCATGCGCCCTATGTCCCCCAGTGATCAAAGCCGCCACGCTCAAGGCTCTGCGTTGACCCATCACTGTTGCCCAACCACACGCCCTCCCCTTCGCCGACTCGCCCTACACGTGTAACCTGTAGCCCTAGGTGGCGCTGCAAGTAGCTCGTGTCTACGAGACCCGAATCGGCCACAAAGCAAAGTTCGAAGTCCTCACCGCCGTGGAGAGCAGCTTGGAGCGCGCGGTCGACACCTAATACGGCTGTAGCCGCTTCAGCCACAGGAACCTGATCCGCCTCAAGCGTAATCTTGACACCAGATGCTGCAGCGATATGCCCGACGTCACCCGCCAGACCATCTGAAAGATCGATCATCGCACCTGCTATTCGATGATCTGCCAGAGATTGTGCTGCCTCCACGCGGGGAACGGGACCCACAAAAGCCGAGCGCAGTTCCTCGGACGGTTCAACACCTTCATGCCACATGCTTAAAGCTGCTGAACTGGCACCTAGAACTCCCGTAACCCAAACCTCGTCCCCTGGCTCCGCCCCATCCCTCAAGATTGGGTGTGAGGTGCGACCTAAAGCGACAATATCTATAAAGACTGGCCCCGGAGAATTCGACATATCTCCACCAATCACCACCGCACCAACGGTCTTACAAATCTCATTCACCCCGTTTTGGACTGCTTCAAGATCAACATCCCCGTCTACGGGGCATGCCATCGAAACAAGAACTCCAACCGGAGTCGCAGCCATCGCAGCAAGATCCGAAAGTGCTCCGGCACCGGCTCGGTAACCGATCTCAAAGTCAGAGAGCCATGTTCGTCGGAAGTGGACGTCTTCGACTGCTAGATCAGTGCTTACGACCCAACCTCCCTCAAGTACTGCAGCATCGTCCCCGGGCCCAATATGAACCTCTGGCGGCAATCGTATGTTGGGGCCGATGAATCGCCGGATCATATCAAATTCAGCACCTTTACCAAGTCGGACCTTCCCACGGCTTTCCATGTTCACCTTCAACTAAGTGGGTCGGTGTCAAAAATCACAAATGGAAGCTCCAGTTCACTAACAGCTGTGGTAGTCTCAAGAAGTGCCTCCGGGATCCAGCGGATGACATCAGAAGGCACTAGACCAGCACCCCGACCAGCGATATGAGCAGCACGACCGGTGAAAAACAGCCCGAGTGCTCCAGCCTCCTGGGGTGACAGACCTTGTGCAAGAAAAGCAGCACACGCTCCCGTCAGTGCATCCCCCATACCGGCAACAGCGAGGTCTGTCGATGTCTGTGAGTCGATCAGAACAGCACAGTCGAGCGCCGCAACAACTGACGGGGCACCCTTCAACAACACTGCACAACCGAAAAGTGCTGCTGTGACCCTTGCAATGGTTGGAGTGTCACCTTTGCCGGCCTCGGATAACAACCTAGAGACCTCTCCTCGATGTGGTGTTATCAACACTGGGCGGCCTGCGGCAAACTCTGCCAAGTCGAATGAGCCAGTCGCTGCAATGTTAAGTGCGTCTGCATCTAGGATTGTTGGGATAGCCGGACCGTGCGCTATACGTTCTAAGACTCCCAACGCTGCAGCATCCGTTCCCAGGCCGGGGCCCACTGCGACAGCGTCACTCTGCTCCAAGGCATCCCCGAGCGCAATTGGGTCCGACGCGTCTACCCATATCGCCTCTGGAATCTCAGACTGGACTATCACACGGTTCTCCGGGGCTGTACAAATTCGCAAAAGGCCCACACCGGATCGGAAGGCCGCCCTGCCGGCTAGTAGCGCTGCACCTGCCATACCGATCTGCCCTGCAACAACTGAGACACTACCCACAGCTTTCTTGTGCGTATCTCCGGTCCGTATAGGAACCCGTGCATGCGCCCAGGCCGGAGTCACGACCAAAGCCTCTGAGTCCCCCTTCCTATGCGGAGGGAAAGCAATCTCTACTGTGACAAGGCGGCCTACAAAAGATCTCGCTGGCTGAAGAAGGCACCCAATCTTTGATGCCCCAAAACTGACAGTGACGTCTGCATGCACCGCGACACCAGGCACGCTACCCGTAGTCGGATCTATTCCGGATGGGACGTCAACCGCCACAACCGGACAACCCGTCCTATTCATCAACTCGATCGCTCGTGTTTGACGTTCTCTAGGAGCACCATCCGCACCCGTTCCAAGCACGCCGTCTACGAGCACTGCCGCAGATCCCAGAAGCCCTGCCCAATCTTCTTCATCGAGATCTGAATCAAGAGTCAATGGGACAGGCCAATCATGAAGAAGCTGTTCTTCAGTTGTCCTGTCGGCCACGAGCACTCCGTACACGTCACGCCCCCAGGTCTGAAGGGTCCGGAGCATGACTAGCGCATCTCCCCCATTATTACCGGTCCCAATCACACCAACAATCCGTCCGGTTGGGTATAGCTCATCGAGCACTAGAGCTGCTGACCTTCCAGCGTTTTCCATCAGCACAGGCTGTGGGACACCCAGTTCTTCAATTGCACGCTGGTCAAACACGACCGATTCGGCGGCCGTCATAGCAATCACTTCACCGCGAGCGTAAGGACGTAACGCAGGATAGCGACCGCTCATATGATCTGATGGGTGCTGGCTAGTCCTTTCAATTCTTTGAAAGGAAAATCAGCTTTGCCGAGGCCTTGGTCGGCCAGCCTCACTGAAGTGAGAGTTACTACTTGTAACTCTGTCCGATGGTGCGTCCGAGAGTGATCTCCCCATTGTCGATCCGGATGTTGAATCCGCATTCTGAGTTCGAGCACACCCACGCCTTGTAGCGAATTGCTGCACCATCTCTCCCGTAATCTGAAAGTGGGAGCAACACGCCACTCTCGCACTTCAGGCATTGAGGAAAACCTTCTTGGTCCGCCATATTCGTCCCCTCCCATCGCCGTCGTAACTCTTCGATTCGTCAGTATGCGCTATGTTGCTAGGCGAGTCATAATTGATTGTTCAACCAGCCTCGTGGCACGTCCGGACCGTCAGGGCTGAGCTTCCCACGGATAGTTCAGTTCGAAGACCTCTTCGAAGTCAAAAATATCGGTGAAGTCCTGGAGTTGATCACCGTCCTGTTTGATCAAGATACCCTGCTCTACCATAGCAAACACCACCCGGCCAACGTCATCAGTGTCGTGGATGCCCCAGTGTTCTAGAACAGTTCGTGCCATTGGCCCAAAACGATCCAGAGCCAGTTGCTTCACACCTTCAGATAGCTCTTTGCCAGAAACATGGCGCGGCTCTTCGAGTGATTTGATGACTGAATGAAGTGCCTGAAGCACGAAGATGTAGGACCGCCCATCGAAACGTGGGTGGCGTTCCTGGAGTCGGTCAAGAACCTCATCAGCAAATTGTAAGTCACTCATAATCGAAAATGTGCAGTTCTCTAGGGGCGTTCGCCAGATGCAGTACCATCTACTTATGTGGCTCCAGAAAGCTCAGGGTACAGAGGAAAGCTACTGCAGAGTTCTGAAACTGCTCCGCGCACACGCTGGATCTTGGATTCATCAGTTGGAGAGGAGAGCACCTCATAGATCCAATCTGCAATTTGGGTCATCTCCAGCTCACTCATTCCACGAGAAGTGAGTGCAGCTGTGCCGATTCTTAGACCGGAGGTCACAAACGGCGATCGCGATTCCTGGGGGACCGTATTCTTATTGACGGTGATACCAGCCTCCTCTAAGACTGCCTCAGCTTCCTTCCCTGTAAGATCTTCATGACTCGGTCGCAAGTCTAAGAGGATTAGATGGTTATCTGTGCCACCACTTACCAAATGGAATCCGTGATTCCCCAACCGCTCCCCGAGGGCCTTGGCGTTAGAAATCACCTGTCCTGAATAAAGAGTGAATTCCGGCTGTAAAGCTTCTAAGAAAGCAACCGCTTTTGCTGCGATTACATGCATTAAAGGACCACCTTGCATAAACGGGAATACGGACTTGTCAATCGATTTTGCATTTTCTTCAGCACAGAGGATCAACCCACCACGAGGTCCCCGCAGGGTCTTGTGTGTCGTGGTCGTTGTTACATCGGCATATGGTATCGGGGACGGGTGATGACCAGTTGCTACCAGGCCCGCAATATGCGCCATGTCAACCAGTAATCTGGCATCAACTTCACGAGCGATCTGAGCAAACTGCTCGAAATCGATCATCCTTGGATATGCACTTGCTCCAGCGATGATCATTTTAGGACGCTCTAACCGTGCCTTGTCCCAAACAAGATCGTAGTCGATTAATCCATCTTCTTTGCCAACGCCGTAAGCAACCACCTCAAATAATCGGCCACTGAAGTTCACCGGAGAACCATGTGTAAGGTGACCTCCATGGCTCAGGTCCATTCCAAGGATTTTTTCGCCTCCATCTAGAAAGGCAAAGTACGCCGCCATATTAGCTTGAGCTCCTGAGTGCGGCTGCACATTTGCGTGCTCCGCAACGAAAAGTTTCTTCGCTCGCTCTCTAGCTAGGTCTTCCGCTATATCTACATGCTCACACCCTCCATAGTACCGTCGACCAGGAAGCCCTTCCGCGTACTTATTTGTCATCACAGAGCCCATCGCCTCCATCACAGCACGGGATACGAAGTTCTCGGATGCAATCATCTCCAAAACGTCTCCTTGGCGTGCTGCCTCGGAAATGATGGCATTGAAAATCTGAGGGTCGTCATCTCGAAGGTCGTCGTTCATGTCATCGCTGTATTAAAAGATTCTTACGTTGCACATCTGCAATTCATTACCCCCACTAACCATTGTCTCTTTCAGATACCCCGAAGGTGCAACCTCTAATCTGCTCCAATTAGGTAGTCCTTATAGACGTAAATTATCCCATTAATTAGAGCTATAAGGTGAATTCTCACTGATTCCTTGTCATGAGAACCAGAGGTCCTGCCTCCATTGCGGCATCACTTGGGCCGAATGCAGCACTCTTTACGCAGACGACCACAGCGACAGCAAGCACGAACGTTGTGAACAGACTTCCTTCAGGCCCGAATGCCCCTCCACTAAGCCACTCCGGTCCTAGCAAAAAGCCGTCGTACACTGGAGCATCAAGAAGCTCCAGCCCACTTACCGGCACGTCCGCTACATACCCATGCACCCAATTCCAGCCTAAGTGAGCACCAGTTGCCCACCATAGACTACCCGTACGTAGGTAAAGAATACCCAGAAATATCCCGGCAACGATGATGTTCACCGTCCCAATAAACGTCAGATTGGGATTGAACAAGTGAAGCACACCAAAGATCACTGCCGTGACGAGAATGGCAGCCCACGGCCCCCACACTTCTGCGAGTGCCTGCAACGGATAACCTCGGAGTAGTGCTTCCTCAGCAGCAGCAGGGACAGCCAAAATTGTCAAAGCGCTGAGACTCCCAAAAACCCACGCCAAAATTGACCCACCGTCGGCTGTCCAACGGAGTCCTCCAAACGCCACAATTAACACTATCACTACTAAAGCAACCAAAGTGCCCAGACTTATTCCCAGCAAAGTTTCTGAGATTACTGTCCGTCTAATGTAAAAACCGAGGGCGCCTGCGGGACGTCCGTCTAACCTGAGCAAAAGCACCCCTGATGAGACAGCACCAATTAGTAGTGCCCCGGAAGCCGTCACGAACCCTGCCGGAAGTAATGTGGCAGTCACCGCTGTGACTGCTACCATGATCACGACGAAAAAAACGAGCCTCCATCCACATCTTATCCGACCGCTTTCTGTTCTGAGGAGTTGATTCAGGATTAGCGCCTGCTCCATCGGGTCAAGAGGCCCGAAGCCCTAGAGTCGTTCAAAGTCTGCGGGTCGACAGGCTCGGATGATTGCACAGCCCAAGCAAAGTTTTACAACGTCTCCTGCCAAAAAAGGCGCGATGCCCAGTGCAACAACCTCCGTAAATGTCTGCCCAGTTAGTACCATCAGCCAAGCAACTCCACCTCCGTACATGGTCAGCAAACCGCTGACGAGTCCGCTTAGTGTCCGCAGCATCTTACCATGGTCCCCTGCAATCCACCCTGCTGCATATGCCGCAGCGGGTGTGGCCAGGAGGTAGCCACCGGTCGGACCGAAAAGCCATGCCAGCCCAGCGGCTCCGTTAGAAAACACCGGAGCCCCGAGCATGCCGAGCATGACGTACAGCCCCATAGACAGTGATCCGAGTCGTGGCCCCAGCATCGCTCCAGCAAGAACTACAAATAGTGGCTGGAGTGTCATGGGTACGGGAGTCATAGGAAGAGGAACTGCGACTTGTGCGCTGAGTGATACGCCGAGCACAAAAGAGGCTACTCCAACACTCTTGCGGCCCAACGCATCCGTCACAAAGTCCGTGAAGGCCCGCGTGCTCATGGCTCCCACACTCCTGCTCATCAGCTTTCTCCGCTCAGGGTCTTATGCTCTCTAACTAGATGCACATGGAAGTACTCACCATGAGTCAAGATATCCAAAAAAGGCCGCTGGAGGGACCGGATCAGGCTCCTACGGTACGCTGCGTGATAGCAAATGAGACAGCCTCAAGCTGCATTACCAGGTTTACGTCTTCCACATGCACCTCGGATGGCACCTTCAGGCGGATCGGTGCAAAGTTCAAGATACCTTTCACGCCCGCTTTGACAGCCCGTTCAGCCACCTCCTGGGCTGCTTGCGCAGGCACGGCGAGAACAATGAGCTCAACTCCCAAGTCCGTAATCAGGGATTGTAAGTCGTCTGGACTGCGAACCTGCAAATCTCCCCAACGCGTCCCTATCTTCGCTTGATCCGAGTCGATAATCGCAACGCACTTATAACCGCGCGATCCAAAATCAGGGTACTCAAAGAGAGCCGCACCAATGCGGCCAGCACCAATGAGTGCAACATTCCAAATACGGTCGACCCCAAGGATCTCCCGAATGTAGTCTCGAAGCACTTCTACCTTATAACCCAGCCCACGTTTCCCGAATGACCCAAAGTGCGATAGGTCTTTACGAACTTGCGCGGCTGTGGTCTGACCCCGTTCTGCAAGTTCCTCGCTAGAGACGGTTTCACCTCCATCGCGCTCCAGGTCTTCGAGGGATCGAAGATAGTGCGATAGCCTGCGGATGGTGCTAGCTGGAATGCGTCTCGTCACAGGGACTCGGATAGGCTTCGGAAGGCTCGGATCCTCTGCTTGTGAAAGCTATCACAAGGTAGACGGAGACTCTGTTTCCGGCAACGCGGCACACAGACTTATAAACTGGATCGGGGTTAGCCGCTCTGGACGGTCATCAAGTGATACTCCAGCTGTTTTTGAAGCCTCCATCATAGCTTCGCTTGAGTACCCAAGATCACTATGATCACGCAAAATGCGCCTCAATTTTTTTCTTCTCCACTGGAAAGCTGCCCGCACCAACCGCCTGAGTTTCTTCTCCTCAAACTCGGACATACGGCTCGGTACGTTCGGCGTGATGCGGATTACGGCCGAGTCAACTCCCGGCACGGGCCTAAACGCCTGTCTGCCGACCTTAAACAAACGTTCAACTTGGGCTACAGTCCGAACACCTACGGATAGAGCTCCATATTTTTTCGTGCCAACATCAGCCACAATGCGGTTGGCAACATCGTCCTGAATCATCAGTACGATCTGCTTGGGTCTTGGTCGGGCCAGAAGATGGAAGATGATTGGTGTTGTGATATTGTAGGGTATGTTCCCGACTACCAAGGCTCGGGACGGGTCAGGAGTCAGCTTAGCAAGGGGCTTTTTGAGGATGTCTCCATGAATGACACTAACGTTGGTCCTCTTATTACAAATCGGTTTGAGTTTCTCTACTAAGACGTCATCAAGCTCAATCAGAATTAAGCTGCCAACATTTTCGAGGAGGTGTTTCGTTAGAGCTCCGCGGCCTGGCCCAATCTCAATCACTTCATCACCCAGACCAGCCCCGACTGCCGCCACAACTTTACGTTGGACGTTCTCATCAATCAGGAAGTTCTGTCCGAGAGAACGCTTGGCCGACCGTGTGATGCTAGTCACTTACTTAGTGGCTAACGATAAGATTCATGCGGTCAGTGCCCCTGGGCCGAAGATTTGAGAAAGAGGCGACGGTTGGTCGATCAGCTACGGTTCTTCGAATGCCTTAAAATCCCTTGAGTGCCTCTTCTTTACTATCCGCGATCTGGAACAACGCATTCAGTTTCGTAAGTTCGAAGAGCATACAAAGATTCTCGTCAAGGCAGGACAAGCGTAGCTCCCCGCCCTTTTCGAGGATCGCCTTGGATAAACTTACAAGTACACCCAGACCCGAAGAGTCAATATAGCCAGTCTGCGCAAAGTCGATCAGGAACTTGCGATCCCCACTGTTCAGCTGCCTAAGAACGTGCTCCTTGAGCTCCTCGCGGTTACCAACTATTAACTGCGGTCCGATCTCAAAGAGCGTCACCTGACCGACCTGCGATACATCAAATCCCAATGGTTGCCCCTGGAGTATTTTGAAAACGAAACCCAGTGCACCAAAATATCTCCGATCGGGCTGTTCGAAGACAAGAATCGCAAAAAGAACTCAATTCTTTATTTTGATGAAGTCCGGCCTGCTAGAAAATTCCTAACTTCTGACGCAGGCACTCCATAACCGGTGCCGATACGAAGTTTGAAACATCTCCGCCTAGCGTCGCTACTTCTCGCACGAGAGACGAAGAAATGAATGAGTGTCGCGCACCAGGAACCAGAAAGATCGTTTCGACTTCTGACGCCAGTTCTTGGTTCATCTGTGCCATCTGTAACTCATATTCAAAGTCGGAAACCGCACGTAGCCCTCTGACAACAAGAGCTGCACCCTCCTGACGGGCAAAGTTTACTAAGAGACCACGGAAAGACTTCACTTCTATTCTGCTCTCACCTCCGAGTACTTCCTCAATTAGTTCTACGCGCTCATCAATATCAAAAAGCTCATTCTTATCGTGAGTAGAGGTCTGTGCTACAGCAACCACAAGTCGATCTGCAACACTCAGGGCACGCCTCGCAATCTCCTCATGTCCGAGTGTGATTGGATCAAATGAACCTGGATAGACTGCGACTACGGGGTGGGGTTCATTCATAAGGGATTAGGAATAGTCGTAAGTGCAGTATCACCGTATCGGCGAGTTCTAGCATCTCCAGGCAGCGTAAGGTTCTTCCTCCAAGGATGCTCCAACCAGAGTTCCTTCGCAAATGGCTTACGGAGGAAGTGCTCGACGAGTCTCCTCGCAGCCTCACCCACATAGGGAGGATCAGCAAGCGCCAGATCAAAGACTTCAACTGGCTTTTTAAGGAATTGAAAGGCATCCGCCCGTACAATCTTGCACTCGGACTGGGCACCGAGAAGCTCAATATTGGCAGTCAAAATCCTGAGTGGATCCTTCGCAGACTCGACAAACGTAGCGGACGCGGCGCCGCGGCTTAGAGCCTCAAGGCCAAGTGCCCCGGACCCTGCAAAGAGATCTAGTATACGAGCTGTCGTGAGCTTATCTCCAAGTGCTGACATCCAAGCCTCGCGAACCCGATCCGACGTTGGCCGTATCCCTCTACCTCTAAGGACATTTAAGCCATGTCCTTTCCAGCGCCCACTGATAATCCTCATGACCCTGATTCAGCTGGCTTCATATCAATAAGACGGGCCTGTGGACGGATCATTCCCTTCCATTCATTTCGTTCTAATCGAAACAAGACATCGTAGGGCTCTGCACGGACCAAATGCGGCGGATGGTGTTCAGCAAAGCCGAATCCGATCACGTCTAGGAGAACCTCTTCTTTCCTCAGCATACCTTTGAGATGCTTTTCTCCGACCAGCTTAGCTTGCTCTAGGCTAACACCTCGTGCCAAGAAAAGTGGACTCGAGTTCCCGATACCGTGCGGGCCTAGATACCCCAGCCAGTGAGCGAGGTCGTCGAGATCTACTTCTGAGAGCTCGAGGAGCAAGTCTGGCCGAAATGCTGGTCTCAGGGCATCTCGCTGCAAACGCTCCCGTGCCACACGGTTAAACGCTTCCCTAAAGGCTGGTAAAAAAGCCCTATCGATGTCCAGACCTGCAGCCTGCTGATGACCTCCGAAGCGGCCAAGGTACTCACGACACTGCTGTAGTGCTTCGTAAACGTGGAAACCATGGATTGACCGAGCACTGCCACGCCCACTCTCCCCATCAAAAGCAATCATCACAACCGGTCTATGGATGCGTTCTACTACACGTGAAGCCACTATTCCAATAACCCCTGGATGCCAATCATCCCCGCTTAGGACTACTCCAAAGTCGCTGTCAGGATCGTACTGGGCCACCAACGTCTCAAGTGCTTCATTGAGCGTGCGTTGATCTTCGGCCCGGCGCCTTCGATTTATATCCTCAAGCTCTGTAGCTAACTGCACTGCTTCTGATAAGTCGTCGGTCAAAAGAAGGCGCAAGGCATCAGCTGAATCGCCTATCCGACCTGCAGCATTAATTCGAGGCGCTAGCTTGAAGCCGACCTGGCCCGCAGTAATTTCACGGTCGCCAACCCCAGAAGACCGAAGCAGCGCCTTCAAGCCAGGCACCTGTGTATCAGCCAATCTCCGCAGGCCATAGTGTACGAAAGTGCGATTCTCTCCTATCAACGGGACTAAGTCAGCAACTGTGGCCAAGGCCACGAGGTCAAGGTACCGATGCAGTTTCTCAAGCCCACCGCCTAATTGCTCTCCGACGAGCTCACAGAGTTTATAGGCTACACCTGTTCCACAAAGTCCCTTTTCAGGATAAGAGCACTCCGCCCGCTGGGGATTCACAAATGCGAACGCGTTTGGGAGTTCAGGCCCCACAGTGTGGTGATCGGTCACCACGACGTCTATGCCTCTGGTCTGAGCTGCAGCTATGGCACCGTGAGCAACCGTACCACAGTCCGCCGTGACGATCAATTTGGCACCGGCCTCTGTCGCCGCTTTCACGCCTGCTGATGAAAAGTCATACCCATCTCGAAGGCGATGGGGCACGAATGGGGTGACATTACCTCCGAATGAGCGCAACCAACGTGTCAGTAATGCGGTAGCGCAAACCCCGTCTACATCGTAGTCCCCATGCACAAGGATTCTCTCCCCGGTCTTGATAGCATCAGCTATTCGCTCGGCAGCGCGGGGCCCATCAAAGAGAGCCGAAGAGTCTTGCAGATGGTCTAGGTGAGGCCTGAGAAAGCGCTTTGCCTCCGAAACATCAGATATGCCTCTGATAGCAAGAACGGAGCAAACCGTCTCCGGAAGCTTTAGAGCTGAGGTTAGCTTGGCGACGAGACCCGAGTCAGCTACCGGCGCGTCCGCCCATACAGCCCTTGGAGATCGGAGGCCAGGTCTGGACTGGCTAGACCCCGGAGGGGTCACTCCTGGTCCTGATCCTTATCGGTCCCAATGTCCACAGGATTGCTCATTTCGTCTGAGTCAGATTCTTCCGACTCGACCTCCGCATCTTCTCCACCAGTTGATTCTACCAATTCTTGATCAATGGGGTCGCCCTCCTCCCCAGTGGCTGGTGTTTGAACCCCCGAAACAGCTCCCCCTGATTCCTCATGGGAACTTCCAGCTTCGACTTCGGACTCTACAGCGGCAAGAATCACCCCACACCCCTCGCACCGTATCAACTCTGTCCCGTGGCGTATCTGGTTCTGCAGCTGAAGTGGAATCACGCTAAAACAATGACCGCAAGCTCCGTCCTCCGTCAGCCCAGCTACTGCTACCTTACGGCCTCCGGCCCTGATCGCATCATAAACCTTCAGTTCGTCAGAATTCATCTTTTCTACAAACTGCTGACGCTCTTTGTAAAGCGAGGCTAATGCTTCTTCTGCCTCGGAACGTTGGTCCATTAGCTCCTGGCGCTTGGGTTCCACAATTTCAGTTGCTTCAGCATAGGCAGCTTCTAGCTCTACGCCACGCTCTTCGATCTTACGGAGCTGGTCGAGTAGCGTAAGTGCTTCCTGCTCATCGGTTTGCAGGGCGCGCTTAACCATCTCTAACTCAGCACTGACCGCGGCCTCCTCCCTGAGGTTTCGGACGGCCCCAAGTTTCTCATCGAGTCGCTTGCGTCGCGTCTCCTTTTCCTCGGAGGAAAGCTCAAGCCTTCTCTCTTCGAGTTTCATTTCTTGAAGCCGTGTCCGCGCAGTTCCCAACTCTGTTTCCAGAATCAGAGCCGGCTCCTCAACCTCTTCAAAGAGTGGATCAAAAGCGCCAATGTGCTGCTTGGTTTCTTGGATCTTGATGTCGAGCTTTTGAAGCTCCATCAAATCAGTTCGGTCCTGGTCGATCATCAGCTCAATTTGTTGAGGTTTTACTAGCTATTCCTCGTGTTGCTGCCATCCAGAGGGTCGGATCTAAATCCCTTAACTCGCCCGATAGCTTATTCAGCTCAGTAAGTAATCGAGCCTTTTCATCATTTGGCGCGACCGCGATCTGCTGCTGCAATCCTTCCATCTCTTGATCAAGCACTGAAGCTAGCATCCGATTTACAGACTTCTCAAAATCTTCATTGATCCCACGTGAGAAAGGCTCTTGGTCGGCGAGAATCTTATTGAAGCGCTGCCTGACCAAGAATTCCCAGTCGGGCGACGGAACTACCGTCTCCGGCTTTTCAACTAAACGCTGAAAGATGGCTCGGTTGTAAGGATCATCAAAGGTCTTCGCTGATATCCTTGCAACTGCACGCTCGACCCACTCCTTACCGCTTAGCATAAGCTTGAGGATAAGTCGCTCCGCCCCGCGCCCTTGAGTCCCCGGACGAAATCCCGAAGAGAGTTGAGCACGGCTTTCCCTTTTAGTGAATCGGGGTTCCAAAGATCCGCTCTGAATCTCAACCTCTAGGGTCTCTCTGCGGACCCCCGTGTAGTCCGAAACCTTGGAGATATAGATGTCTCTTAGAGCAGCGTCTGTAACCGACCTAAGAGTCGGCAAAAGACGATCTACAGCCGAGCGTGTCCTCTCGATCGTTGAGAAGTAGTCTTTCTCATCCAGAATTTGAAGTTTCCGATCAAGGACATCGACCGCGTCATCTACATGGCCCCTAAGAACCTCAGCGCCAGCTGTCCGAACAATAGTATCAGGATCCTCATCAGGCGGGAGTGTCACTACAGCAGGGTGGAGACCCGCAGCGAGGAACACGTCTCCAGCACGGAACGTTGCCTTCAAGCCCGCAGGATCAGCATCAAAGAGAATTATTACCCGCTTACAGTACCGGGATAGCAGCTTCGCCTGTTCGGGTGTTACGGAAGTCCCAAGAGGTGCTACCACGTTATCGAATTCATGAGCAGCAAGTGAAACCACATCCATATACCCCTCGACAACTAAAGCGCTCTCTTCCCTACGGATCGCATGCTTAGCGCCCGACAGACCGTAGAGATTGTGCCCCTTATGGTAGACGGGTGTCTCTGGTGAGTTCAGGTACTTTGGAGCCTTCTTGGATCCTTGTCCTAATACCCTGCCTCCGAAAGCAATCACCTTTCCTGAAACCGCATCAATCGGAAAGATGATGCGCCCCCGAAACCGATCGTAGCTCTCGCCGTTTCCTTCTTTGTTTTTGATAAGACCCGCTTCGAGCATGGTTTTCTCGTCGAGGCCGTGAGAAGCAGCGGCTTCCCGTAAAGTCCTCCACTCGTCAGGCGCAAAGCCTAGTCCGAATCGTTTGGCAATCTGTTCGTCTATGCCACGAGAGTCGAGGTAAGTGCGCGCACCTGCACCCGCCTTTTCATCTAGTAGTTGTGCCCGAAACCAGTCCCGCGCGAATCCATTAACCTCATGAAAAATTCGGTTCGGATCTTCTTGCTCTGCCCTGCGACCAACTTGCGGCACCTCCACGCCGGCCCGGCCAGCCACATGCTTCACTGCCTCAATGAAGTCCATACCCATTCGTTCCATGACGAAGGAGAATACGTCTCCTGATTTGTCACACCCAAAGCACTTATAAAACCCTTTTTCGGGAACCACGTGGAAACTCGGTGTGCGCTCTTCATGGAATGGGCAGTTGGCCTTAAACTCCCGGCCTGCCTTCTTGAGAGAAACGAATTCCCCCACTACTTCGACGATGTCAGCCCTCGCCCGGACCTCTTCCACAATGTCATCAGGGATCATCCGAAACTCGCTACTGTTACCCCTGCCCCACCCTCATTGATACTGCCCATTCGGAAACCCTGCACCCTCAGGTCTTGCTCCAACATCTCACTCACCCGATTACGGAGAGCACCAGTTCCTTTTCCATGAATGATACGCAACTCGGCAAGATCACCCACAACGGCCTCGTCCAAGGCGCGAACCAATACTCCTTCCATTTCGTCTATCCTCAGGCCACGAAGATCAACTTCGAAGCTCAAGCTACTATCCGGATTAACACCACCATCTAGACAATAGACCGTTCCTTGTTTTTCTAGGATTAACCCGGCGAAATCCAGGTCGGCCAGAGTAATCTCTAGGCGTAAAGACCCAACCTCTACAAGCGCCCGACTACCGCGTATATCAACAACCGTGCCCTGAGACCCTGAAGAGCGGATGGTCACTTTATCTCCGAGAGCAACATTAGCAGATTCTCCATGATCTTGCTTTTCTTTGATACGACTGCGTTGTTGGCTCACGGCATACTCGATTCGCCTGCGGGCGACTCGCGAAGCGTCTTCGAGCGTCTCGCCATGCTTCGCTGCATTCCGTAACTCTAGGATGGCAACCTCCACCTCCTCACGAGCCTCCAGAAGTAATTTTCGCGCTTTCTCTCGAGTCCGCTCCTCGGCAGACCTCTCCGCCTCTTGGAGCACACTTTCCCGAGTATCGAGATCTGACTTGAGCTGCGTCGTACGGTCCTTCTCAATGGCTAGCTTATGCGCCAGCTGACTAACCTCTTCCTCCTGATTTTCCAGTCTGGACAGCAACTCCTCCATCCGGGCAGCCCCATCGTCTCGATACATTTCAGCCTTGTCGAGGATCCGCGAGGGAAAGTCGAGCCGCCGAGCAATAGCAAGTCCGTAGCTGCGCCCGGGTCGACCCTTAACCAAACGATAGGTTGGCTGCATTCGATCGGAATCAAACTGCAGGGATGCGTTGACTACTCCACTCCCCTCCCGATCAAGTTCTTTTAGTTCCCCAAGATGTGACGAGATGATGGCCAGCGAACCTCGCGACACTAAATCTTCAAGTATAGATCGAGCGAGAGCAGCTCCCTCAGCGGGATCTGTTCCCGTACCCATTTCATCGATGAGCACTAATGACAACTCGTCTGCTCGTGCCACGATATCTCGGAGATTCACGAGGTGGGCTGAGAAGGTCGAAAGGCTCTGGGCAATTGATTGTTCGTCACCGATGTCTGCAAAAAAGGAGTGGAAAACTGGTAGCCGAGTACCTTGCCCCACCGGAGGTATAATCCCCGACTGCGCCAATGCCGATATCAGTCCGATGCCCTTTAAGAGGACACTCTTGCCCCCCGTATTGGGGCCAGAAACTACAAGTGCCCGCTCTTCTGGAGCCATCTTTAGGTCGAATGGCACAACGGGACTCTCGCCGGACTCCAGTACTAGCGGATGCCGCCCTTCTCGAATCTCAAATCCTCTTTCTCCGTCCTGTGACAGTTCCGGTGCTACACCCCCCCATGAGCGCGCCATCCTCGCTCGAGCATATAGAGTATCGAACTCTGTCAGTGCTTCAAAAGCTCCGCAAATCCTATCGGACTCCCTGGCTAACAACGCCGTCAGCACCCCAAGGATACGAAGAACCTCTCTGGCTTCCTCTCCTTCGAGGTCTCGAACTCGGTTCATAAGCTCAATGGCCAGCGGAGGCTCCACGTAAAGAGTAGCTCCCGTCTGTGACTCGCTATGCACGATACCACCCACTTTTCCGCGACCCTCCCTGCGAAGCGGGATCACATAGCGACCCTCTATGATTGTGACTGAACCATCAGGCACGACGAAGCGTTCGGGCAGCTTTGCCAGATGGCCTTCAAGTTTCCGAACTACCCTTGAGTGGGCCCCCTTGAGGCTCTCCCGAACTCGATTCAAATCTCGGGACGCAGAGTTCAGGACCATTCCTTTTTCATCTACAGACCGCCCAATCTCCTCTTCTAAGTAAGCCAGTTCAATAAGCTTGTCCGCAATTGTCGCTAGCTCTGAGATAGGTTCTTCCACTGACCTAAGCTCAACACTCAAAAGCCTTGAAGTGCGGATAAAGAGGCAAATTTGATGAAGCCCAAATGCGTCCAGTACTGCACCTTCTGTGCTAAGCTGGTCAAGGTCGTCACGGATGTCTGGGATCGGCCCTAACCCCCAATCCGGTCGTTCTTCGAGAAAGCGTGCAGTGGCCTCAACTCGCCCCAGTTCACGCACTATTCCATCTAGGTCAGTTCCAGGGAAGCGCTCTAGTAGACTCTTCCGACCCGGCTCACTCGACGCCCGTTGAGCGACCTTTTCGAGCACGCGCCCAAACTCCAGTACTTCGAGCGCGTGCTGGTTCATCCCCATGTGGGGATGCTTGTCATGCGCCCAACTCCTCTCTAACGATCCGGTTGGCCTCTTTCCCATTAAAACGTCCGCGGATCTTCGGCATGAGACTACCCATGAGGGGCCCCATCTGGTCTATGCCCGAGCTTATTGCTTCTCTGACTAGCCCCCTCACTTCACTTTCGGTGAGTTCCTTTGGAAGATAGGCCCTTAGAACTTGGGCCTGTGCCTCTTCTACATCAGCTAGTTCTCCACGACGCGCATCCCTCATCTGCTCAGCAGCATCCTTACGCTGTTTGATACCCCGCGAAAGCACCTGAATGACAGTTTCATCGTCTGAGTCACTCCCGAGGTCAATCTCTTTGTTGCGCACCTCCGCAAGTGCGGTAGATAAAACGAGGATCCGGAGCTTGTCGCGCTGCTTTCGGGCCTCGTTCAGATCATTCTGGAGCCGGCTCTTCAGATCGCTGGCCACAGCTTATACGCCTCTCTTAAACGGGTGAGAATTCGGGGGTACGAAAGCTACCCCGTGGCACGGCTTAGGTCCAACACCCGAGGTCTTCGGTTAATTCAGCCCGGAGGCCACTCCATTTGCCGACCACCAATTAGATGGAGGTGGAGGTGGTCGACCGACTGGCCACCATCAACTCCTGTATTGATAACGGTCCTATATCCATGCCCGGCTACGGATTCCGTGCGAGCAAGGTCAGCCGCGACCAGTACCATATCGCCCAAGAGACTCTGATGGGGTGCCTTCGCCGTGTCTAGAGAAGTGATGTGCTGTTTGGGAACGATCAGTAAATGCAACGGAGCCTGTGGGTTGATGTCCCGGAAAGCGATCAGTGTCTCACTCTCGTGTACCACATCAGCTGGTATCTTACCTGACGCAATACTGCAGAAAAGACAATCGGTTACGTTCATCCAAGGAGACTAACCGCGAGTGAATTAGTGCGCGAGGTTACCGCCAGAGTCTCGTTCGACCCTAACATGAAAATGCCTTATAACCTCCTGTCAGCTGTTCATGTTAGCAAAGGAACCTTTACCTTCGGTTCCCGCTCCCCTTTAGTACGAACAACCCCGACCGCCATTCCCCATCGGCATCTACTTCGATGCTATTAAGCCCGAATCGTTCTGTAATGCCCTGCATGTCAGGCCACTCCTTACGTTGGATCCCTGATAGTATCAGCCATCCCCCATTTTCCAGTGCACCGGACAGCCCAGGCATCAACCTCGCAAGAGTCTCCATTTCGATATTCGCCACAACCCCAGATACTGGACCGAAATTGCGGATTCCTTTCGCGTCGACATCTAGCTCAAAGCATTGAACTCGATTTGTTACGCTATTTCGCTCTACGTTCTCACACAAAGCCTCGAATCCAAATAAATCTGCCTCTATGGCCACGACCTCCTCGGCGCCTAACAGAGCCGCTGCGATAGATAGAATTCCTGATCCAGCTCCTACATCTAAGACTCGGTCACCAGATTGAACAACCTTGTCCAAGAGTCTGAGACAGCCTCTTGTAGTCCCATGCTCGGCTGTGCCGAATGCCATTCCAGGGTCAATCACGATGTCGACTTGAGCAGTATTAGTCGGTGCCGTAATCCAAGATGGACGGACGATTATGCGCTCGGTGATTAACCTTGCGGCAAGACCTCTTTTCCAAGTTTCAGCCCAATCCTCATGGGCCAATCGTCTTGTGCGGATTTCAGGTACCTCAGTACCACTGATGGCCTGCAGGGTCTCCGTCGCTCGCTGAACGAAAACATCGACGTCCTCAGGAAATTCGACGTAGGTGACGTACCATCCGTCAGCTTCCACGATGGCACGGCCACCGATGACGAGTAGACCCTCTACCAACAAAGGGCCTAGCTCTATGGAGGACGGACTCTGGACGCTCAACTCCAGCCAACTTAGGCGTCCCACGCTCATCCTCCGGTGAAAGCCTCCTTAACCCGAGACCAGAAACCCTTGTGGGATCCCCGACGAATTTTCTCGGGTGGTGGTGACTCCACTTCGAGTAATGAACGAAGCAGTCGCTCTTGATCAGATGTGAGTTCGTCGGGTGTCCATACTAGGACCCGAATGAGTTGGTCACCACGAGAAGAACTGTTTAGCTCTGGGACCCCTAAGCCGCTCAACTTAATCAGCTCTCCACTCTGGATTCCAGGTGGGATCACAACCCTAGCAGTCCCATCGATCGTCGGCACATCAACTTCAGCACCAAGGGACGCCTGGGCAAATGTTATAGGTAGTTCATGTAGTAGGTTGGGCCCGTCTCGCACGAACCGAGGATCGTCTTCGATTTCGAGAAGTACCACGACGTCACCCCGTGTGCCAGACCGAGGGCCTATACTGCCACGTCCCCGTAGGGTAAGGAAGTTTTCCTCCGTAACCCCAGCTGGTACTTCAACTTCTATATCCTTTTCTGACCGCAGTCGTCCCTCTCCATGGCAAGTCGAACAAGCTCGCTCTACTACACGCCCTTCTCCATGGCAACTACGGCAAGGTTGCACGCTCACAAATTGTCCAAAAACAGACCGCTGAACGAGTCGCTCCTCACCAGAACCATCACACAGACTACAAGTGACTGGTGCAGTGCCCCTCTCAGCCCCCGTGCCATCGCACTCGTGACAATTGTCCAGGAGTGCGACTCGCACGCTTTTGGTTACACCCCTACAAACCTCGAGCAACGTGATGGACATGCGTATTCGAACGGTCTGACCTTTTTGCGCGGAGCTACGTCTTGCCCGAGCACCGCTCATACCAAAAAGGTCTTCTAATCCACCCACGCCACCAAAATCTCTCATGAAAACTTCGATCGCATCGCTGAAGTCGAATCCTGAAGACCCGGCTCTACCTCCTCTCAATCCCTGTTCACCGTACCGGTCGTAAGCAGCCCTCTTCTCAGAATCCTTGAGGACCTCATAGGCCTGGGTGACTTCCTTGAAACGCTCCTCAGCATCCTTGGACCCCTTGTTTCGGTCAGGATGATATTCGAGGGCAAGCTTTCGGTATGCCTTCTTTATCTCATTCGTGCCAGCATCTCGGGAGACACCTAGAAGGTTGTAATAATCTGACATTTAAGAAGCCAGAAACGTCATGGCGCTAAAACGCGTGTGACTAGTGAAGAGGTATAGCCGACAATTGTCACAACTTTTTCATAGGGCATACGCGTAGGGCCGATGACACCGATGACACCTTTGAGGCCTCCCGCATTGTACTCCGCGGTAACCAAAGTGAATTCCGAAAGATCACTGGAATCATTTTCACTACCTATTGTAATTTTCAGTCGTCCTCCATGCTCGCGATTGCCCACAACGCTAGCCAGAAGATCGCGTTTTTCAGTTAGGTCAATTAGCTCTTTGAGGCGCTCTCCTGTCTCGAACTCAGGCTGAGCAGCCAGCACGCTTGCCGGTCCTAGGTGGAGTTTTGATGCATCCAAACTCTGCAAGTCAAACAATTCAGCACCGGATTGCATAAAGATGTTGATTAGCTCCTGCTCGCTTTCATCACTAGCGCTATCACGCAAACGGTCCGGAAGAGTGCGACGTATCTCATGGATGCTTAGCCCAGCGAGCCGCTCATTTAATGCTAGCGTCACGGTCACGAGAGCATCCTGGGGCACCTCAATAGGAAGGTCCACATAAACCGTACGGACCAAGCCACCACGAATCGTGGCCACCAAGAGGACCTTACTTGAAGATACTTGAATCAACTCAAGCTTTTCTAACACTGCCTCTTCTAGTTGGGGTGCTAGGGCAACACCAAGTTCATTCGATATCAAACTCAAGGCCTGTGTCGCATGTAGCACGAGGCGCTCAACGGCAGACGAGCCAGTTCGCCCCAACTCTCGTTGTAAGCTTGCTCGCTCTTCAGGTGATGGCTCTAGAGGTTCCATAAGGCGGTCGACGAAGAAGCGGTAAGCTTGGTCTGTTGGTACCCGACCCGCGGAGGTATGCGGATGGAAGAGATAGCCCTTATCCTCAAGGTCACCCATCGTGTTGCGCACCGTCGCCGCAGAAATTCCCAGGCCGAAGCTGCGGGACACAGTCCGGCTACCAGCTGGCTCAGCCGTATCCACATATGTGCGCACTACCGCCTCCAGCACCTTGCGCTCGCGTTCGTCAAGGTCGGTCCCAACCACCTTACGTCTTTCAAATTGAGGCATAATCGAAGATCGAAAGAGGTCCTGGCGCTGGTCAACCCAAGCACCAGAACTAGTGCGGAAGCACCGACTCTATTTCAAGCGCAAGACGATCCAACTCAAGCCACCCTAGGGGAGTCAGTCGAATACGATTGTGCAAACGAACAGCCAGTCCGTCTCGAACCCAAGCTTCAGTAGTGTTTTCGCCATTCGAGGTCATCTGTGCAAGAGACACCCCTTCTAAAGTCCTGAGGCTGAGCCACACACGCTCAAGTGATCGCTCGGTGACGGTGATCTCCTCACGACCCTCTTCCGGAGAACTGCCAGATTTGACATGAGCATAGTACTCTTCCCACTCCCGCACATTCCATCGACGGATCGGATGCGAATAGCTGTGTGCACCATTTCCTAACCCCAGGTAGGGTACGTCACTCCAATACACAGCATTGTGGCGCGCTGCGTGATTCGGATGGGCGAAATTCGACACCTCATAATGTAAGTAACCTGCCTCGGACAGACGGCCAGAAGCAATCAGAAATTCTTCGCGGTAGAGTTCGTCATCCAAAGGAGGCTGCTTACCGTCTGCTACAGCTCTCCCTAGGGGCGTATTGGATTCTACGGTAAGGCCATAGAGACTGATATGCGGAACTTCGAGTTCAAGTACAAGGTCAAGATCCCGCTCCCAGGACCGACCTAGTCCACGGGGAAGGCCAAAAATCAGGTCGACACTCAAATTTGACAGCCCGACCTCCTTACACACTTTGACAGCCGATATAGCTCCTTCCGAACCGTGGAGGCGACCCATCCAGCGGAGTGCGTCATCATCAAAACTTTGAATGCCAATACTTACACGGTTCACTCCGGCCTTTCTCCAATCAACAATTAGTTCGTGAGTTAGGCTCTCAGGATTTGCTTCTGCAGTCCACTCTAGGTCATTACCTGTGCGCTGAGCCTGTCCAAGCAGTCGACCCAGGCCCTCCATGGCCCCCAACCCAAAGAGCGACGGTGTCCCTCCACCCACATAGATCGAAGAAAGGTTATGAGCCAACCCAAACAACCCCTCTTGCTCTATGATCTGAAGCTCTCGCCCCAAAGCATCTAACCAAAGTCTCTGCCCACCCTTTTTTCTAACCGTGACAGCGAAATCACAATAAGAGCAGCGTCGAGCACAGAAAGGTGCATGGACATAAACCGCTTTAACGATAGTGGTCGGCTCAGACATACTAGGGCGCACAAATAAAGGTCCGGACTTCTCTAACCCTTAGCTTGCTCATGGGCTCCACCACTCTTCCTCGTGATCATCAGCCTCAGATTTCTTGGCGGTTTGGCTCGCCTCCCAAAGGCCTTCTAGTAACTCTTCTAACCCCTCACGAGTTACTGAAGAAAAATAGATAAATCGTAATGCCTTATCCGCAGTCACTTTAGTAAGAGATGCCCCTGGCCTCAGTAGATCCGTCTTAGACAAACCGACACAAAAAGGTGTACTTGAAAGCTCGGCAGAATAGGCGGCTAGTTCCTCGCGGAGTCGGTCAAGCTCAGATTGGGGATCTGCTGAGTCTACTGGAACTATCAATAATAGCACTCGTGTGCGTTCAATATGGCGCAAGAATTGGTGCCCAAGTCCCTTGCCCACATGAGCCCCTTCAATGATGCCAGGTATGTCGGCAACCACGAGCGACCGAAAGTCTGACAACTCTACGACCCCAAGGTTCGGTTCGAGCGTCGTGAAGGGATAGTCAGCCACCTTGGGCCGAGCAGACGTTAAGGATGCCAAAAGCGTAGACTTTCCTGCGTTCGGCTCCCCAACCAATCCGACATCGGCTATGAGTTTTAGCTCGAGACGGACCCGGCGCTCAACCCCTTCCTTACCTGGCTCCCACTCACGAGGTGCTTGGTGCGTCGAACTCTTGAAGCGCGCATTACCTCGTCCTCCCCGACCACCCTCTGCAATCACAAGGCACTCCCCATGCCCCAAGAGTTCCCCCAGCAACTCCCCAGAATCAGCATCGTAAGCGAGAGTGCCTGGCGGCACTCGTAGCGTAAGGTCTTCACCTGAGCGCCCCGTGCGGTTGCCGCCCTCCCCATGCATGCCGCGATCGGCCTTATAGTGTTGACGATAACTGTAGTCTAGGAGAGTGGATAGCTGGTCATCCGCCTCGAGCAGAACATCACCACCCTTTCCCCCATCACCACCTGCAGGGCCGCCCCTCGGCACCCCTTTCTCACGACGAAAAGCCTCTGATCCCGATCCACCAATGCCACCGCTGACTTGAATGATCGCGCGATCAACGAACACGATTCAGGCCCTCTGCTTAGGATCCATGAGACCAACAAAAAACATCTGCCCGAAGGGAAGCATAACCCAGTAAGACCGCGCGCCCCGCCGACGCTAGGGGATTCGGTCGGACTCAGCCTCGCTAGCGGCTCTCAACAGCTCAGTAGCCGTGGTCACTCCATCCAACAGCCCGATAGCTCTTACCAGCTGCCTATCGTAGGACCGGGCCTGGTCAAACTGTCCAACATCCCCCCAGGCCCGCATAGCTATATCGCGTTCCAATTGATATCGAATAAAACGCTCGGCACCGTCAAAGTGCTCCTGACTAATAAGCACTTCTACCTCCGACAACGTATTGAAGAAGTGATCCAAATCCGAATCGCCCAGCCGGAAGCCGGGCTCTAGCTCTGGGTGCTCCTGAAGGTACTCCACTGAGAAGTTGAACATCGCAATCGTAAAGC
>CEUS01284585.1_pt1 | contig 25652 bp, 25 predicted proteins | sample 427031 | NCBI WGS metagenome assembly CEUS01 (sample SAMEA2622837, study PRJEB7988) | marine metagenome | biome: marine biome (ENVO:00000447); feature: marine epipelagic mixed layer (ENVO:xxxxxxxxx); material: "saline water (ENVO:00002010), including plankton (ENVO:xxxxxxxx)" | depth 140 m | reverse complement strand
CCTAGCCGAACAGGCCGTAACGGTGGGTTTTCGTATACACGTGACTGACGATCGAGAAAAATATGCTAACAGAGAGCGTTTCCCTAATGCTCTCGAAATCTCCGTAGATTCGATTCCTAACTGGCTTAAAGAAACCGAAATACCAAAAAATTCCTACGTAGTCATATTGACAAGGGGACATCGATACGACTTGGATGCTCTTCGCTCCTTGGCAAAAAGAGAGCTCCGTTATCTAGGTTTAATTGGAAGTCGCGCTAAGGTAGTCCGCCTCTATAATGAATTAGTTTCGGAAGGTATCGAAAAAGACAAACTTCGACACATTTATGCACCTGTCGGCCTAGCTATTGGCGCGGTCACGCCGCAAGAAATTGCAATAAGTATTTTGTCAGAGCTCATCGCAGTTAAGAACGGCAAACTTTCAAACGAATCAACTGGATCAAACTCCGTATCGGCATTACGATGGACCCCAGAATCGCGGGAGCTAGAATCAATAGGCTAAGCAAGTAAAAACCGTGCTTATTGCCTCTCTAACAAAACGAATACCACGAGACTGCTATAATGCATACACCGTTTCTGACACATGAAAATTAACGAAACCATCACATCCAAGACCAGCGAGCTTCCAAGAAGATCTCGGCAAATCCTTGCCGGTTTGGTCAAGCATTACATTGATGATGGTGAAGCAGTATCGTCATTATGGTTAACCCGTCATGGGGGATTCGATTGGTCGTCGGCAACGGTACGGAATATTCTAGCTAAGCTTGAAGAGCTTGGTTACGTGCATCAACCACATGCTTCCTCTGGTCGCGTTCCAACAGATCAAGGTTACCGAGCGTACGTGGACCTGCTACTTGAATCACGTCCAGCAGCAGTGTCAACTCTTGACGTTGAGGCGCGCCTTGGGCAAGCAGGCACCCTAAGTGACGTGCTTTCTAATGTGTCCCACGAACTCTCACGAGCGTCACATCACCTTGGTTTTGCTTTAATGACACCAAAGCGAAGAATATTTCAGCACATTGAGTTTGTACCTCTTGAGGGACCAAGAGTTTTAGTCGTGGTCAGGTCAAACAAAAATGAAGTCTCACATAAAGTGATCGAGTTAAGAGAGCAAATACTTCCAGACGAACTAAAACAAGGCGCAAATTACCTAAACAATAAATTCTCCGGCTTGCCCTTAGCTGATGTTCGAAGCGCCGTCATAGAACAACTCAGACAAGAACGAATGCTCTATGACCAACTACTATCACAGGCATTACGTTTAGCAAGTTCGACACTTGAAGTAATTGTTCCCCCGAGTAGTTTATTCTTGGATGGAGCTGGCTCTCTCGTCGAGCAGATGTCTGACACGAACAAGCGAGAACCTTTTAACACTTTGAGGGCACTCCTCTCGATGATTGAAAAAAAAGACCAGCTGGTCCGTCTACTCAATGAATACCTCGATGGATCTGGGCTGACAGTCATAATAGGCAGAGAACATGCTTCGCCTGAAATGCGTGAATTAAGTATGGTGATGTCACCGTACAATGACGGGCAACGCACGGGTAGTGTAGGCGTAATCGGTCCCAGACGCATGCGTTACTCCCGAGCAATATCAGCCGTTGATCAAGTATCTCAGGCCGTGAGTCGTGTTCTTGATAATCAAAGGCATTTTCCATCCGATCATGACAGAGAAAAACAAAGCAACCGAAGAAAAGCTTGAATCAAAAATCGAAGTTTTAGAATCAGAATCAGCAGCTAGCGAGGACAACTCCTCCTCCATAGACGATTTTGAAAAAACACGTCAAGAGCGTGACGAATACCAGGACCTACTGTTACGAAAAACAGCGGAGTTCGATAATTATAGAAAAAGGATTACTCGTGAACGCATTTCACTAAATCAAATCGCGACAGCCGATCTCATTGCTCAACTTTTGCCAATTATTGACGACCTAGAACGTGCCCTTTCGGTCGAAGGCGACAAAGAAAGCTCGAGTGCGTACAAAGCTGGAGTCGAATTAATACACAAACAGTTATTGGAACTTCTAGCGAAACACGAGGTCTCTCCTATAAACACTGATGGGTGTATATTTGACCCACATTTTCATGAAGCTGTTACCTACGAATTAAGTGAAGAGCTCAAAGATGGTCAAATCATAGAAGAGATCAGGAAAGGCTATATGATTGGAGAACGTTTACTTCGTCCGACGATAGTTAAGGTTGCCAAATCGTGAGCAAACGAGATTATTATGAAATTCTCGGGGTTCCCCGAACTGCAAATGAACAACAGATTAAAAGTGCCTATCGGAAACTAGCATTAAACAATCATCCTGACCGTAATCCTGGGGACAAGCAAGCTGAGGAACGTTTCAAAGAAGCGGCGGAGGCTTACTCTATTCTCGCTGACCAAGAAAAAAGAAATCGCTATGACCAATTTGGTCATGCCGGAGTAAGTAGTACTGGTTCACAGGGGTACGATCCAACAATATTCTCAGATTTCGGAGACATTTTTGGCGGACTAGGCGATCTATTTGGTTTCGGAGGCAATCGTCGATCAGGTCCTATGAGAGGATCGGACCTCCGTTATGACCTGACAATCAGTTTTCAGGAGTCTGCTACTGGTTCTGAAACTGTTCTTCAAATTCCAAGAAGCGAAACTTGCGATGCCTGCGATGGCTCAGGGTCCGCGGACCGCTCTACTTCAAACTGCCCCCAATGCAAGGGACGAGGCCAGGTCCACTACCAACAGGGATTCTTAACTGTCGCCAGGACCTGCAGTGCCTGTGGAGGAAGAGGGCAAGTAATCTCGAAACCTTGCGTCACCTGTCGAGGGCAAGGCCGAAATGAACGTGACCGTAAAATTACTGTAAAGATACCTGCCGGAATAGCTAGCGGACAAAGACTACGCCTTCAGGGCGAAGGAGAACACGGAAGCAAAGGTGCCCCGTCGGGAGACCTTTATGTAGTTATTCAAGTAGAAGATCATTCTTTTTTTCACCGTGAAGGGGATGACTTGTGGTGTGAAGTTTCGGTTACTTATCCAACTCTAATCCTTGGTGGAAAAATTTCTATTCCTACCTTGGACGACAACGAAGTTATAAATATTCCAAAAAGCACAAACCCATCAAGTCAATTTCGCTTGCGTGGAAAAGGAATGCCGCACGTTTCTGGACATGGCCGAGGTGATCTTTTTGTCAGCATAAGAGTTGAAGTCCCAAAAAGTCTATCCAAAGAACAGATAGCATTGATAAAAGAACTCGACAAGACAATGCCTGAACGATCGTTTGGACCGACAGAACAGTCTGAACAAACTGAGCGTCCTTTTTTCGACCGCGTAAGGAACATATTTGGTTGAATTCCACCCGGCACTTGACGTTAAAACACCAGCAGTTAATCGAACAATAAACTCGTTACTGGAAGCCTTATTAGACGATTTTAATCCTTTCGCTATAGAGATTAATAAAGATTTCTCCAAACGTATTTACTTCTTTTCACGTATTGATAGAGATAACGCTTTAAGAGCTATCGCCTCGACTTTCAGTTCCAAGATTATCCTAGTTGAGTCAGTTGACGTACCAAACGAAAATTGGGCAGAACGAAGCCAAGCCTCACTTCGGGCTATACGGGTGGGAAATACAATAATTGCTCCTCCATGGGACATCCCAAAGAATCCGGACAAAAAAATCACTGTCATTGTCATAAAACCCTCCATGGGATTCGGCACAGGACATCACGCCTCAACCCGTCTGTGCCTGCATGCCTTGCAGGACATAGATTTAAAAAATAGATCTGTGATTGACGTCGGCACCGGTTCAGCCATTCTTTCCATTACCGCCGCCAAACAAGGTGCAAAAAGTGTTTTCGCACTCGACAGAGACGCTCAGGCCATCGAGACGGCATCGGAAAATGTGCATACCAACAATGTCAGCCACTTAGTTGAACTAAAACATGAGGATGTTCGCCTCTGTGAAGAAATCGGAACAGGCGATGTTGTGATCGCTAATATTAGTGCCGCTATAATTTGCCAGGAGCCTGATACATTCTTCAGACTCGTAAACGACCAAGGGATTTTAGTCGTTGGTGGGGTAATGGCTTCTGAAGAATCCTTTGTGATAGAGACCTTAAAACAGTTTAGCTCCTGTAAAAAGCGCTATAGTGAAGACGAATGGCTCTCATTGGTCTTTCAATATCATGCATAAAACTATATGAGTAGGCACCGTTTCTACGCACCAAATGCAACAGGCTGCAATCTCAGCATCGCCCTGCCAGATGTTGAGGCCAACCAACTTGCACGTGTCTTACGTCTAAAACGTGGAGACACAGTCAACGTATTTGACGGCCAAGGACGTGAGTTTGTTGCGAGAATAGAAAAAATAGAGAAAACACTTGTCACTCTTCTTACGCTTAAAGTATTCGATGCTATTCCTGAGCCAAAGGTACGTTTAACGCTTGCTTTGTCGTTGTTAAAAGGACGCCTTACTGACAACGTCGTCCGTGACGCGACAATGCTTGGAGCAACGGTCATACAACCGGTACATACAACACGCAGTCAAAATACATATACCCCATCGCAATTAAAGAAATCGTTAAAACGATGGGAATCAATCGCTATTTCTTCATCTAAACAATGTGGCCGAGCTGTTGTGCCAAGGATCAACGAGTTAATGCTCTTTAAAGATTTCCTAGATCTGAAAAAAAAAGCGCTCCGGATTATTCTCGTTGAACCTACAACAACAAAAAAGTACGCCGGTCTTGATATTGTTCAAAACTTTCAAGTTCCGTCCCATGCAACGATCCTAGTCGGCCCAGAAGGCGGCTGGACTAATAAAGAACTTGAAGAAGCCACACAACAAGGCTTTCATCCAGTAACACTTGGCTTTCGAACCTTGAGAGCCGATGCCACTGCAATTGTGGCGATACCCCTATTTAAGTACCTCTGGTCAGACTTGTAAAAATCAGCAATTTACCTCCTAAACCACAGGACTTTTAGTTAGATTGCTCTATACTGCACATAATTTCATGTTACTTCGAGATCAAAAACTTGGTAAATACAAAATCATCTCTCCTCTCGGTACCGGAGGATTTGGCTCAGTTTATCTAGCAGTCGACACATGGATTGATAAACAAGTCGCACTCAAAGTGCCTCATCGTCAAAATATTAATTTTGGAGAACTCCTACGAGAACCACGCCTCTTAGCAACACTAAATCATCCAAATATAATTGCTATCACGACGGCTGAAAAACAAGAAAATCTTTTCTTTATCGTTATGGAGTACGTGCAGGGTGAAACTCTTGAAAATCTTATAAACAGCAAGGGTACGATACCCATTAATCACGCTCTCGATTACGCGATCCAAACATGCCGAGCAGTCCAGCATGCGCACACGCAAGGAGTGCTCCACCGCGATTTAAGACCCCCAAATATGTTGGTGTCCGAAGAAGGGTTAGTAAAGGTAGCAGATTTCGGAACTTCTCGGTTTGTGGAACTTTCCACAAAAGGAACGACGGTAATCGGCAGTCCCCCATACATGGCACCAGAACAGTTTGAAGGCAAAGCTACATTTGCTTCTGACATATATGCATTAGGCGTAACTATTTATCAAATGCTCACAGGAGGCTTACCTTACAACACTCCATCACCCAGCGATCTTGATCGCTTGATGCGAGGAGAACTATTTGAACCTCCGCGGGCTCGAAATTCCTCGATTCCAAGTTCTCTCAATGAAATCATCATGAAGGCCATGAATCCGTACTCAGAAAACCGTTACCAGAGCGCAAACGAACTATTAACTGCTCTAGAAAACACCCGTGACCGGCGAGTACAATATCTATCCATGAATCAGGATTATGCCAAGTCAACTCCACAAGTTAATAATTCCCCACCATCAGAGCAAGAAATCTCAAAAACACCGAACCCTGACGATAACACTACACAATTTTGCTGGCACTGCCACAAACCCCTCCATGCACGTAATGACCGCTGTCCGTTTTGTGACGAAATCCAGTGATGGTAGACTCCTCTAGTAACATTCTCTGTATTAACTACTCTGTTTGGAGCCAAAATGAGCTTTGGAACTGGAAAAATATGGATGAACGGAACATTCGTTGAATGGAAAGATGCCAACATTCATATTGGTTCCCACGTCGTACATTATGGCAGCGGTGTATTTGAAGGAGCTCGCTGCTACGAAACCCCTAAAGGAGCAGCATGCTTTCGTTTAAACGAACATATCCGGCGCCTGTACGACTCGGCAAAAATATATCGCATGGAATACGTCCTCTCCAGAGATGAACTCCGAAACGCGGTACTCGAGACCATACGTCATAACAACTATCAGGCCTGTTATATTCGACCTTTAATGTATCGGGGATATAACACGTTGGGTGTTAATCCACTGTCGTGCCCGGTTGAAGTGGCGATTCTTATCTGGGAATGGGGCGCTTATCTTGGAGAGGAGTCGCTTGAGCAGGGAGTGGATGTCCAGATAAGTTCATGGGGCCGCGGCGCGCAAAACCGTTTCCCTGCCTTATCAAAAGCAACGGCCAATTATGCCAACTCGCAATTAATTAAGATGGAATCCGTCAACCATGGCTATGCCGAAGGCATCGCCCTAGATCCAATGGGATTCTTAAGTGAAGGAAGCGGACAAAATCTTTTCCTCATACGAGACAAGATTATAACCACACCTCCCATTTCGGCTTCTGTCTTACCAGGAATCACTAGGGATGTAGTTGTTAAAATTGCCTCTGATTTAGGATATACAGTAAGGGAAGAAACTCAACCTCGAGAAGCAATCTATATCGCAGATGAAGCTTTTTTCTCTGGGACGGCTGCAGAGATTACACCAATCCGTTCAGTCGATAAGATTGACATAGGCAGTGGAAAACGTGGACCAATAACTGAAGCAATTCAGAAAAGATTTTTTGACATCATTTATGGACGAGAAGCTGACAAGTACAATTGGCTAACATACGTTTATACTGATTAATTTTGGCGCAGACAAAGTTGGAGCTTTTGTTATCGCCATATCCAATCACCTTAAATAGCAATCCCTATTTTTCCGGATGCCAGACTCTTATCAAACCGGACTAAAATTATTATCACGGCGAGAACTATCCACAAAAGAACTCAGTGAGCGCCTACTCCGCAAGGGGTTTACTCAAGATTCCGTCTCGGATGCAATACAACGATTGAGCGATGACGGAGCTCTTAATGACTACAGGACAGCGCTCGCACTAGCGCATCGAGAAGCCCATATCCGTGCACGAGGACAACTTAGAGCCTTAAGAGAAATCGAGAGTCACGGTATAACTCGAGAACTTTCGACCAGCGCCGTTAAAGAAACATATAAAGATCTAGACGAAAGAGAAATGATTGAGGAAGCATTAAAAAAACGCCTAAAAGGCACCATTACTGATAATCGACAAATGCGTCGCCTTTACCAATTTTTAATACGACAAGGCTTCGATGTTTCAACAACTCGTTCGGTCCTCAACGCTCACACTCAAACTACTGGAATTAACGAAGATTTGGACTGATCGCTCCCGTTAAGCTTGTGACAAAATAGAACCAATGAAATCTGAAGATATCAGGTATAGCTTTCTTAAATATTTTGAGACACAGGACCATAGAATAGTCCACAGCTCTCCACTTGTACCTAATGACGATCCCACGCTGCTATTCACGAATGCTGGAATGAATCAATTTAAGAACATCTTTCTTGGACATGATTCATCGAATTACAAACGAGCAACCTCATCACAAAAATGTATGAGAGTTAGCGGGAAACACAACGATCTTGACAATGTGGGACCGTCACTGCGCCACCACACATTTTTTGAAATGCTTGGCAACTTCTCTTTCGGAGACTACTTCAAGGAGGAGGCAATTCCGTTTGCTTGGGAGCTTTTGACTACCGTATGGAAGATTCCACCTGAAAAACTCTACGCTACAGTATTCGGCGGCACAAAAGACATCCCCAAAGACGTTAAGGCTCATAACATCTGGAAAAATTTCTTACCCGAGAACCATATTATTGAACTTGGCTTGTCTGAAAACTTCTGGAGTATGGGGGACACCGGACCATGCGGCAGATGCTCTGAGCTCCATTACTACCGAGGAGACCACATCCCTTGCATTCAATCAACGTGCCGTGGACTCGACTGCAGCTGTGACAGATATATTGAAATTTGGAATAACGTTTTTATGGAATTTGAAAGACATCCAGACGGTACGTTGTCACCTCTTCCCGCTCCCTCAATTGATACCGGGATGGGTCTTGAGCGTATCGTAGCCGTACTCCAAGGACAACTTTCGAATTATGACACAGACCTATTCACGCCTATTCTGGCCAGTATCGGAGAAGTGACTGGCACTAAATACACACAAACGAATTCAGACTCTGATTGCCTCTCAAATAGCACCTCTATGCGAGTAATAGCAGATCACATGCGTGCAATGACCTTTCTCATCTGTGATGGGGTAATGCCATCAAACGAATGGCGTGGATATGTCCTCCGAAAAATTATGCGACGGGCCATGCGCCATGGAAAAAAACTCGGAATGACCAAGCCATTTCTTGGCAGTCTTGTCGAACCCTTAGTCGAACAAATGTCCAAAGCATATCCGGAAATGTGCGGACGTAAAGAAACGATCGTTCAAGTAATTACTCAAGAAGAAGAACGATTTGATTCAGTGCTTAGGGATGGTCTTCCTCGCTTAGAAACGATAATAGAACATTCCTTGTCAAAACATTCCCCAACTCTCTCAGGTGTTGATATATTTCGGTTATACGATACTTATGGATTACCTATCGATTTCATTGAGGACCTTGCAAGTGAACATAATTTAGAGCTTGACCGAGAAGGATTTGAAAAATCTCTCGAGGGACAGAGAAATACCTCACGAGCAGGCAAAATGTTTAAACAACGTAATGAATCTTCCTTTCACTATAAGTCACAAGAATCCGAATTGATATTGAGGAAAACTAGCGACTGCTTTGAAGGATATAGCACCACGCGAGTAAAAGACGCAAAAATTCTAGCGATCTTTGATGAAACCCATAAAGAAGTAGACCAACTCAAAGAACAACAAAAAGGGTCTATCGTATTAGACCGCACACCGTTTTACGTAGAATCAGGAGGACAGGTATCTGATTCTGGCCGTATCTACTGCACTAATAAATCTAGCTACCTGGATGTTTCTTCGATGGACACGCTCAAACCCTCTGGACTTAGAACCCATACATGCACAGTTACTTCGGGAACTTTTTCTGTGGGAATGATCGTCAACGTAGAAGTAGATCCAAGGACAAGAGAAGCGACTCAACGCAACCACACTGCCACCCACCTTCTTCATGCAGCTCTTCGCGAGATACTTGGCACCCATGTTAGACAGGCAGGTTCACTCGTCGAACCAGAGCGCCTCCGTTTTGACTTTACCCATGCAGACTCACTCTCGCCTGAACAGATCTTTGAATTGGAACAACGTATAAATAGAGACATCTTTACCAACCATAACGTTACAAGTGCTTTAAGAAACAAAGAGGATGCTATCGCTGAAGGAGCCACTGCTCTTTTTGGTGAAAAATACGGTGACGAAGTAAGAGTAGTTTCGATAGAAAATTTATCAACCGAACTCTGCGGAGGCACCCACTGCGAAACGACTGGAGAAATTGGAACTTTTGTGATTACACAGGAAAATGGCATCGCATCCGGAGTGCGTCGTATCGAGGCTGTCACCGGGGATGCGGCAATTAAGTTTCTCCAGCAACGAAGATCTATTTTAAATAAGGTTCTTGAATCCCTCTCCGCCTCAGAACATGATGTGATTCAGTCTATTGACCGTCTACAGTCCTCAAGTAAAACTCTTGAAAAACAACTCAGTCAGCTTAAAGTCAACATGGTTCTCGATTCCAACACTAACGAATCTCTGAATAGACAAGAAATAGACGGGATTGAGATAATTACCCAACAAGTGAACGATCTTGATAAAGCTGCGCTACGCAGTCTTTCAGATTCGTTACGGGACCGCATGTCAAACGGTGTTTCAATAGTTGTTTGCGTTAAAAACAAAAAAGCTTCCTTAATCGTCTCAGTAACTAAAGAACTTTCTACCCGCATACAAGCAGGAAACATTGTTAAAACGTTAGCACCCATTATTAATGGACGCGGTGGTGGTAGAGCCGATTTTGCGGAAGCTGGCGGTGACGACGTCAGTAGAATTGATGAGCTCTTATCAGAAGGAACTACAATTGTGAAAAAACTGCTTTCCGATTAATAGCAATTGATACATACCTTTATTACTTTCGTGCATAAAGTATCTTCTGTCGAACAGCTTCGGTTAGATATCTGGCTTGACATCGCTTGTGTTTACAAAACAAGGTCAGCGGCGAAGCTCGCTTGCCAAGGAGGAAAAGTTACGGTTAACGGGAATCGCGCAAAACCTAACCGGTACATCTCTGCGGGTGACAAAATAATAACCACGGGAGTAAATCGTCGAAAACGGCATTTACTTGTAACTTCATTAACTGAACACCGCATTAAAAAAGTAGAGGCCAAAACTTTATATACGGACGTAACGCCAGCACCAACTGCGGAAGAAGTCGAGCTTCAAACCATCCTACGACGAGCGGGTCCGACTCCTGGATTCGGTCAAGGCGCTCCTAGTAAACGTGAACGAAGATTTAGACGCCGAACAAAAGGACGTATATAATATTCGAGTGATTCTAAGGAGGAATATTTAGTTAGTGGCTAACCATAAATCGGCAATTAAAGCCCATCGGCAAAATATTAAGGCCAACGCTCAAAACCGCGAATATCGGAGTCGTCTCCGTCGAGCCTTAAAAGAAACACGCACTGCTATCGAAAGTGAAGATTCAGCGACAGCAGGCACAGAGTTAAAAAATACTGTCTCACTGATAGACACACTTGCCGGAAAGGGTATTATTCACGCTAATGCAGCCGCACGGCACAAGTCCAGACTCTCACGAAAACTAGCGGCTGTTTCTGCGAGTTAGAACAGTTCCGTGCACTGACAGTTCCGTACAAAGTTGGACTACTAGGCGCTCGAGAATAACTCTTGCTTCTATCGTCGATCGCTTTAAGGAACGGTCCGCCTTAAGCATAGCGGCCAACGCTGAAGGAACCTTCGTTTTTGGAAGCCTCTTCCGTATTACCCAACCCAATTGTCCCAAAACAATCTCTGGAATAGCACCCTGTTCCATTGCTAGCCCTAATTCACGCAAAGCTCGAGACATATCTCCACGCTCTATAGCAACGGTCAACGCCCATTCATCGAGCACAACTGCATGCCCAAATACCGTTTCCACATCCTTCACCGATATATTTGATCTGTCATCAACAAATAGTAATAACCTCTCAACCTCATCCCTCAAACGATTGATATCTGGACCTATCCGCTCACTAAGCATACGAGCCGCGTCCACTGTCATTTTTTTCCCTACACTTGATACTTTCGCCTGGATCCAGCGCTGCGCAGCAACAATATCCTTAAGTTCTCCAGTTCGTATTACCTCTGTCTGCTTAAGTAGATACTTGGTTAAACGACGTCTTTGATCTAGCTGTCCGCTGGAAATCACAAGGGTAACATCAGGGGGAAGTTCCTTAATCACTTCGGAAAATCTATCAATATTTTCTAGTAGTGCCGAACTTTCACGAACCGGCTGGATTATCCGTTCCGCATTCACAATGACAACAATGCGACGAGGTGACATCATTGGAGGAGTCAGCATCGCTTCTATGACAACCTGGAGAGATACTTCCCCACCATTAAATCGGTTTACGTTAAACGGCCGAAGTTCTTCGTCAACTAACGATTCAAATTCCTTTATAAGAGAATCTTTTTCATGATCATCGTCACCAAGGATAAGATAGACGGAAGACACCTCGCCCTTTTTGAAACGTTTACGGATGCTTTCCACCGGGGAATCAACCATGATGCGAACGCCACCTAGAATGCTTCAAGTATGGAACTGACTACAGTCTGTGCAAAATCTTGTGCTATGCGTTCTACAGCATTTGACCGTTGGCCAAAAAATGACGACACGCTCTCCACATTACCGCCTCCAGATGCAACCTCGTATTCATCACTAAATTCAAGCTGCGGATTTTCCCAGAGAATTTCATCGGTCGACACATCTTTAAACTCGATTCTTGCGGTCAAAGTGAACACATATCGAGACGCTTGCTGATCATCAGTGAAACTGGCTGGAGTAATTCTTATTTCACTGATAGCACCTTCTAGAACGGCATCAACACCTTGAGTCTCTGGCACCACGCGGTATTGACCGCGCCCAATAAATTGCTGACGCACTTCTTGCGTAACCAGCTGTTCGACATCGAACGCTGCCGTATTGTTGTCAAACATGGGAATCCCAATAGTTTCAATGTAGTCTGGAAGAAATGAGCCGCGCCCAGCAAGAGCATACCCACATCCAAGATGTGAACCTGCACTCATACATATTAATAGAACTATGAAATTTTTCTTCACAACTTAATTCCTAAACAACGACGATATTCACCAGCTTACTGGAAACAACAATTATTTTTTTTATCGATCTGCCATCAATATTTCTTTGTACTTGAGAATTTTCAAGAGCTAACTGTTTCAATTTTTCTTCGTTTAATTCAGACGAAACAATAATCCGCGCACGAACACGGCCATTAACCTGAACTGGAATAACGATTTCTTCTGATTTCGCTACGTTAGCATCATAAGCCGGCCACCCGGCCGCTGTAATTCCATCCGAATGACCTAGTTCTTCCCACAACTCTTCACAAATATGAGGAGTAAAAGGCGCCAGCATTAACACTAGCGATTCCAGGGATTCCTTAACGACACTCAACGACTCAGGACGACATACTTGAGAACCTGTCTCTACTAGAGACCCAGATCTTTTGAGTGAACCAATATTTTCTTGATCACAATATAGATACAACTCATTCACCAGTTCCATCAAAGCAGAAACAACCGTATTAAGGTGAACCCTTGGATCGATATCTTCTGAAACTCTACGGATTGTGCTATGGGTCTTCCTCCGCATATCTCTATCTGTATCAATAAGATCAAAACACGAAGGCTCTTTAACACCTTCAATCTCAACGGACTCACAATACGAAAGCACTAGCCGCCACACTCTTGTCAAAAACCGTTGACTGCCCTCCAACCCTGTATCTGTCCATTCAATTTCTTTCTCAGGTGGCGCCACAAACATTTCGTAAAGCCTCAGAGCATCCGCACCATAGGTTGCCAACATTTCGTCAGGATCAACCACGTTGCCTTTCGACTTAGACATAACAGCGCCATTCCTCAACACCATCCCTTGAGTCAATAGACGCGTAAATGGTTCATCGTGATCAACCATTTTTAAATCACCGAATACCCGGCAAAAAAATCTCGAGTAGATAAGATGAAGGATGGCATGTTCAACACCACCACTATAGAAATCAACGGGACACCAATATTTGACCTTCTCCGGCACAAACGGTAATTCATTGTTTTTCGGATCACAAAATCGATAAAAATACCAAGAAGAATCAAAAAATGTATCCATTGTGTCAGTTTCTCTTTTTGCGGGTTCGCCACATTCAGGACATGCTGTATTGACAAACTCTGAAACTTGCGACAAAGGAGAAGCCCCGCGACCTGTAAACTCCTCAACTATAGGGAGTCTGACTGGAAGATCTTCCAAAGGAACTGGTTTCGTGCCGCAATGCGGGCAATAAATTATAGGTATTGGTGTCCCCCAATATCGCTGACGAGAAACACCCCAATCTTTAAGTCTTAACTGCACCTCGCTGGCGCCAAAACCTTCGGCCTCAGCAAATCTGTTCATTTCTGAAATAGCCTCTGAACTCCGTAAACCTGAAAACGGACCTGAATCAACAAGTTCACCATGAACAGTCGAAGCACTTTCTAAAGTCTCTCCAATTAATTGTTGTGTTGTTGTTGGTTGAACGACAACCCTTACGGGAAGACCGTACTTCTTAGCGAATTCAAAATCACGCTGATCATGGGCAGGCACTGCCATAACTGCACCCGTGCCGTAATCGGCCAAAACAAAATTAGTCACCCAAATAGGTATTTTTTTGTTCGTAAAAGGATTTACAGCAAATCTTCCAGTATCGAATCCTTCCTTCTCGACCTTTCCCGTAAGCCGAGACATCCGGTCTAACGCCTTAAATTGACTTACATTGTCTCGAAATATTTGAGGATTACTCTTTAAATCTGCAATTCTGTCAACTAGTGGATGTTCTGGTGCCAGCAACAAACAGGTTGCCCCGTAAATCGTATCAACTCTAGTTGTAAACACAGAAAGTGCTTCCTCGGGTTTATCTGTCTCTTCCCCGTCTCGCACCACACTGAAAGTAACACGCGATCCTTCTGAGCGGCCAATCCAATTCCTCTGCATAGTCAAAACTTTGCTTGGCCATTCTCCCAGTTGATCCACGCCTCCGAGTAAATCATCTGCATATTTAGTGATACGAAGAAACCACTGATCTAGATCACGATCCTGCACTTCCGTATCACAACGCCAACAACGCGTATCAACGACCTGTTCATTAGCAAGCACCGTCTGACATGAAGAACACCAATTTACAGTAGACCGTTTTCTGTAGGCCAAATCTCGTTCAAGCATTTGCAAGAACAACCACTGGTTCCATTTGTAGTAATCCGAATTACATGTTGCAAACTCTCGCTCCCAGGAATAACTAATTCCTAAACGCTGCAACTGACCCTTCATATGAGTGATATTGCTAACGGTCCAACGCTCAGGATGATCGCCATGTTTGATAGCCGCGTTTTCAGCTGGCAAACCGAAAGCATCCCATCCAAATGGATGAAGAACATTAAAACCTTGCATCCTTTTTGTTCTCGCAACTACATCCCCGATCATATAGTTTCGTACATGTCCTACATGGGCGTGACCAGATGGATAAGCAAACATGACCAGACAGTAGAATTTAGGCCTGCTGTCATCTTCGGTGACTTCGAACGCTCGGCTTTCTTGCCAGCGCTGCTGCCATTTTTTCTCGATAGCTTGGGGATCGTAATCACGCACGGACATACCTACGGAATAGTTAATTATAGCCCAGGCCAAAAGGAAGACTGCGCAGAAAGAACCTTATCTAAGGAAGTCTCCGCTAATTCTTCCGCTTTCCGATTACCTTCGAATGAATCAAATGTAACCCCAGCCATAATTTCTAGGGTTACGGCAAGACACTCCTCGAGTACACCAAGATTGTACCCCCCCTCTGTTACAGTAATTATCCTTCCCTCGCAACACTCGTCAGACACTTCTCGGAGTTTTCTCATTATCTCGGCAAAGCCTCTAGTTGAAAGATTCATGCCACCAAGTGGATCGTCCACATGAGCATCATACCCGGAAGATAAAAGTAATAAATCTGGATTAAACTGTCTGAGAATGGGAATAACGAGACGGTTAAGCAACAACATGTAATCAGCGTCACCCGCCCCTGCAGCCAGAGGAATATTTACGGTAAAACCCGCACCATCGTTACGGCCAACGTCATCAGCCGCACCTGTACCAGGATAAAAAGGATACTGGTGGATGGAAATATATAACACCCTAGGATCATCATAAAACATCCACTGCGTTCCGTTTCCATGGTGAACGTCATAATCCACAATAGCAATCTTTTTACGTCCAGACGACAAAGCGTAACTCGCAGCAATCGCAATATTGTTGTAAAAACAGAATCCCATGGCACGATCCTGTTCGGCGTGATGGCCTGGTGGCCGAACGAACGCTACTGCAGGCTTGCCACTCAAAGCATAATCAACAGCATCAATCGAAGCTCCTACCGCCAACTTGGCAACCAACGAAGATTCTGGTGACGCATACGTATCTTGATCAAAGCGGAAATTAGAACCTGCTGTTTTTTCGATGTTTTCAAAGTGTTGCCTACTATGAACTCGCAGTATATGTTCCGCTGCTCCTTGATTTGGTTCTGATGCAGAACCACCATCAGATATCCAGCCTTCTGCAACCTTTTGCATAACTGAAGCCCGAGCCACTTGTTCAGGATGCCCCACAGGAGGTACATGTTTCAGAAAACGCTGAGACCAAATTAAGTGGGCATTCGACATCTGTAAACCCTTAAACTTTTTTCAAGCGAAACCACTTTTACGTTTCACTCGCTTAGCGCCGTTGACACCGAATTAACAGCTTTAGATGAAAGTTGATTCAGCGATCGTTCAAGTTCACTCCGAAAACACTCAAGACCAGACCCGTCTGCTTGAGACGCAGGCACATCGATCGGTGGTCCTATCGTAACGAAGATCCGACTGAACGGTCTTGGTATTTGAGTGCGGTCCCAACTGTTCGCCAACCAATACCGGTCAGATTCCATGTGGAACGGCAATATTGGACTACTCGTTAAACTCGCTAACCACACTGCACCAGGTTGAACTGACCTTAATGGTCCACGGGGTCCGTCAACTGTAAACGCAGCTGCTCCTCCACGCCGAATATCACGACGAAGCTGCACCAAAGCCCGTGCCCCACCACGTGAGGTTGATCCCCTAGCGGTTCCAAATCCAAATCTCTTAATGATTCTTGCGATCCATTCACCATCAAAATTCTCGCTGGTCATCACAACAATGCCACGGTTACGCCAAAAATAGGTAGCTGGAAGAATACGGCCATGCCAAAAAGCAAATATAGGTTGATTTCCTGTTGAGCGGATAGCCTCGTAGTGCTCATAACCCTCAACATGCCACCGCCAAGTACTGGCCAAAAGCGCGATTAACGGATATCCGAAAGCAGCAATAACTGCCACCTTGATACGCTGAACGAAAGACAGAGAGTTATTACCGGTCACATGCCTTCATATTGGGGCCCACCGCCACCTTCTGGAGGCACCCAATCAATAATCTGATAGGGATCCATAATGTCACAGGTTTTGCAGTGTACACAGTTTGAGGCATTAATCTTAAGTTCTTTTCCTCCAGAGTTTCCTGACACCGGAATAATTTCATAAACATTAGCCGGACAGAATCGAGTACACGGATTTTTATATTCTTCCAAACAAATAGTGCGACAGATATCAGTATCACTGACAATTAAGTGACTCGGTTGATCTTCATCGTGCCGTGTGCCCGAGTAATGAACATTCGTGAGTTTATCAAAGGTTAACGTTCGGTCGACCTCGACAGAGTCTACCCTGGCATTCCTGTCTCGATAATAATTTCGCACAGACTCAATACGTTTATAACCAGGCTCAGAGGGCATCGGTTCCCTGAACCACCACCCTCGCGTCAGAAGAGCCAAGGCAGAATAAGAAAGACCGGCCAACAAACCACCGCTAAAACTCTGATGAATATTTCTCACCGGATACAACTCACGACGAATATCACCATTGTCAATGGAAGTCGTATACCGTGCCAACACATCGCGCGAGCAATCTTTTAGCCGAATTGCTTCAAAAGCCGCATCGGCTGCACACATTCCACTTCGCATTGCCAAATGAATACCTTTGAGCCTTAGGGAATTTACGAATCCTGCAGCATCTCCAACTATTAAAGCTCCATCAACATGACATCGAGGAATTGAATGCCACCCACCCTCAGGAAGCGCCTTTGCTCCATAGCGGATCATCTGACCATCTTTTAAAAGATCCTTTATCAGAGGGTGTCGTTTAAAGCGCTGAAACGCAGTGTGGGGATCAAAGAAAGGATCACGGTAGTCGAGGCCACTTACAAACCCAATTGAAAGCCTTCCATCCGATAAACCATACGCGAATCCTCCACCAAACTCTTCCATCCTGAGGGGATAACCCAAAGTGTGAACAACCGCCCCTGGAGCAATACGACCGTCAGGAACCTCCCACAGTTCCTTAATTCCCAAGGCATAAGACTGAGGTAAACGGTCACTATCAAGAGACAAACGCTGAATTAATTGTTTTGTTAAGTTCCCACGAACACCATCCGCAAAAATCGTAACCGCAGCTCTAATATCGACTCCAGGTTCAAATGTCTTCTTGGGCTTTCCCTCTCGATCGACTCCACGGTCTCCAGTTCTAACACCAACCACGCGATCTTCATCAAACAAGATCTCCGTTCCTGAAAATCCAGTAAAAATATCAACACCAGCGTCTTCCACAAGACCAGCCAACCATTTCACTAGGCCATTTAGCGAGAGTATGAAATTACCGTGATTACGAAGTGGCGGTGGCGTAACGGGTAAACGCAGTCTATGATTTTCAGTTAAAAAATAAACATGATCTTCGACAACAGGTATCTTTAAAGGAGATTTTTTTGACCGCCAATCTGGAACCAACTCCTCCAAGACAGTCGGATCAAAAACGGCACCAGACAACATGTGGGCACCGTTAGAACGAGATTTCTCTAAAACAGCAATGGAAAGAGGATCACCATCCTGTTGTCGCTGGAGATTTGCCAATCTCAGCGCAGCAGCCAAACCGGCAGGACCGCCACCAATGATAAGCACGTCGACTTCAAGAGTCTCGCGATCCAGTTCATTCCTCCAAGGCTGAGATAATAGCAGGCACTATTTCAAATAGATCTCCTACTATTCCATAATCAGCAATTTCAAAAATTGGTGCATCAGCATCCTTATTAATTGCAACAATGGTACGGGCTCCCTTCATACCAACAAGATGTTGAATGGCACCAGAAATACCGAGAGCAAAATAAAGGACAGGGGTCACTGTCTGACCAGAACTTCCAACCTGCCTATCCATCGGCAACCATCCAGCATCACAAATAGGCCGGGAAGCCGCAAGTTCAGCACCCAGTTCTTTCGCGAGTTGCTGAACCAACGGTAAATGTTCTTGATCTTTAATACCTCTACCAACCGCAACGATACGATCTGCTTGACTTAAATCAACAACTTGCTGTGACTCTTTAAAAGGCTGTTCAGGATGCTGACGGATTGCAGACTTATCAATGCTTACTGGAAATAGTCTCGAAGACACTATTTCAGTGCTTTTTCTGGCCGCATCAGCCCGATATGATCCAATTTGAAAACTTATAAAATGAGGTGCTTTCCCCTCAGGAATTACATCCGCCACAAATTTACCCTGGAACATGGGTCTTACGAACGTTAAGCCTTCATCACGTTCTTTCGTTGCTATACAATCCGTAATCAGTGCAGACCCCAACATTGAAGCTAACTTTGGGGCAAAATCCCTTGTTCGATATGTGTGTGGTAGCAAAACAAGATCAGGCATTTCATTGTTAATAATTTGGGCCCAAGCCTCAACATAACTATCACTATTGTAGTGAAGAAGGCCTGGATCATCGACACACAAAATCTCTGAAACATCTGCTTGTGAAAACTCATTAAGAACCTGTTCAAGCCCTGAACCTATCACTCCAAGAGTAATAGATTCGTGGCCAGGCATGTCTTGAGCAGCAGCCACAACTTCCCAGCTAACTGGATTTACAACGTTACCGGTGTGCTCAGTAATTATTAAGATCATCATCTGTTCTAAACACTAAATCACTCGAATGTCTTCACGCATTACCCGGACCAATTCTGTAGCAGCCTCTGCAGGATCACCGGAAATTAATTGAGTCGTTTTTTCTTTCTCTGGAACGTACAGTTCCAAAATTCTCTGTTGAGAATTGATCTGTGATTCCTTCTCAATAGTGTTTATAGATTTTTTTTTCGCCGACATTATTCCCTTAAGAGTTGCATAACGCAGTTGATTGATACCACTCTGAATAGTAAGTAGGGACGGAAGAGGCATTTCTATCCACTGAAACCACCCACCCTCAAGTTCTCTCTTAACGCGAAGACCTCCCTCCTTAACAATAACCTCCATAATAATTGTGGCGTGCGACATATCAAGCTGATCTGCTAACACAACTCCAACCTGTCCAAATCCTTGATCGTCTGACTGGAGACCCGTAAGGATTAAATCGAAGGCTTCAGGCTTTAAAGCATCCGCCAATGAGGAACCAAGAGTCATAGCATCTGCAAAATCCATCTGTTCTGACTGGACATGTATACCCCGATCAGCACCCCTGGCAAGACCCTCTCTAATCACCTGAGCCACTCTAGCCGGACCGGCCGTACAAACCACGACTTCACCACCCTGCTGTTCCTTCAAACGAAGAGCCTCTTCAAGCGCATAGGCGTCCGGTTCATTCATTTCAAAACTTGCGTCTCCGTCGCTGATCCAAGTGGCACTATCGTTGACACGCAAAGGCCAGTCCCTACTGACCACCTGTTTGATACATACGCCAATTTTCATGATTATTAGCCAATTTCAAAAAACTTATGTCCGCAAACTATTTCTAAGACAACGGTACCTAAACACTTAAATTCTTAATTTTCGAACCGCTTAAAGATAAGACATGCGTTAGTGCCACCGAAACCAAAGGAATTTGACAACGCGTAGGTGATTTTCTTGTTTCTTTTTTCATTTGGAACATAGTCTAGGTCGCAGTCCGGATCCTGATTTTCAAGGTTAACTGTGGGTGGTATTACCTGGTCACGAACAGCTAGAGCAACGATTCCAGCCTCAAGTCCACCCGCAGCCCCTAGAAGATGGCCTGTCATGGACTTCGTCGAAGATATCGAAAGCGAGCGCGAGTGTTCACCAAAACAGGTCTTAATTGCCAAAGTCTCGAGACGATCATTGTAAGGGGTAGATGTTCCATGAGCATTTATGTAGTCGACATCCGTGGGTTTTATAGCGGCTTCCTTAAGCGCAGCCTGCATAACACGAACTGCTCCTTCTGCATCTTCAGATGGCGCAGTCATGTGGAAGGCATCTGCGGACATACCGTATCCAACCAGCTCCGCATAAATAGGAACGCCCCTTTCTCGCGCGTGATCCAACTCCTCAAGAATCAGGACCCCAGCTCCCTCGCCAATAATAAAACCATCCCGTTTTAAGTCGAATGGCCGACTTGCCCGTTCAGGCTCGTCATTTCGTGTAGACAGAGCCCGCATCGCAGCAAACCCACCAACCCCCATCGGAGTTATAGCCGCCTCAGACCCACCTGCAATCATTACATCTGCAGCTCCCCGTTTAACAATTTCATACGCATCACCTAGAGCATGCGCGGACGCAGAACAAGCTGTGCAGGTCGCACTGTTAGGGCCTTGAGCACCAAAACGAATCGACACCTGGCCAGCAGCCAGATTAATAATTGCCGAAGGTATAAAAAACGGAGAGATTTTTCTCGGACCACCGTCAAGTAGGGCTTTATGCTCTCTTTCGATAGTACTAAAACCGCCTATCCCAGACGCAATAAATACTCCAACTTTCGGCCCAAGGGGGCTGTCATTCTTGAGTCTGGAATCAGACAGGGCATACTCAGAAGCTGCGATAGCGTACTGGATAAAGATATCCATTTTCTTGATATCTTTCTTGCCGATAAAATCAAGCGGATCGAACCCCTTAACTTCACCAGCAATCTTCGCCGCAAACGCATCTGTGTTAAACCTGGTAATCCTAGTTATACCATTCAGACCAGAACATAGACCTTCCCAAGTCGCCTGAGTTCCGTTTCCCAGCGACGACACCAAACCTACACCCGTAACTACAACCCTTCTACCCGCCATCATACCCACGCGAAACAATAGAGGTTCTGCTATTTCTTACCTTTTGCATTAGCCTGAATATACTCGACAGCTTCCCTAACCCTAGTTATTTTTTCAGCATCTTCATCAGGAATTTCAAGACCAAACTCCTCTTCCAATGCCATAACTAGTTCAACGGTATCAAGAGAATCCGCACCTAAATCATCTACAAAAGACGCATCGGGTGTAACCTCCTCTTCATCGACACCGAGTTGATCCACGATAATACTTTTTACTTTATCCTCTACGGCCATTAAAACGCCTCCCTACATATACATGCCACCGTTAACAGCAATTACTTGCCCAGTAATATACGATGCTTCATCCGATGCGAGAAAGCATACGGCGGAAGCAACCTCTATAGATCTACCTATTCGTCCCACAGGAATTTGTTGAGAAAGAGATGCACGAGCTTTTTCATCAAGTTCTGCTGTCATATCTGTTTCGATAAATCCTGGCGAAACTACATTGACAGTGATACCACGCGAAGCCACTTCACGAGCAAGTGCTTTACTAAAACCAATAAGGCCAGCCTTAGAAGCAGCATAGTTCGCTTGACCAGGATTTCCGGACTGGCCAACCACGGAACTAATGTTAATAATGCGTCCCCAACGTTGCTTCAACATTGATCGCAAAACCCCCTTTGTAGCCTGAAAGGCAGCTGTCAAATTGGTATTTATAACAGTTTCCCAATCATCAGGTTTCATTCGCATAACAAGCTGATCCTTAACAATACCTGCATTGTTGACGAGAATGTCAATTCCTTTAAATTTTTCAGTCGCTGTTTCCATAGCGCGCATCAAACTGGACGAGTCAGACACATCAACACTCAATGCCTCAGCAATACCACCTGTCTCAACGATTTCTGATGCGACGCTTGCAGCATGATCTTCACGAGCGCACACAGCAACAGACGCTCCAGCTGCAGCAAACTGCAGCGCGATCTCTCGACCAATTCCCCTTGACGCTCCCGTAACAAACGCAACACGCCCTTCCATATCAGTCATCATATTTATTCTTCAGAACTCAGGGAAACAAACGATTCTTCAACCTTAAGAAAACTACTAACATCAGATACGTTCCAGACTGTTACCTCAGGATCGATTTTTTTTATTAAGCCAGTCAAGACTTTTCCTGGTCCAACCTCAACACAAGTCTTGATACCGGAAGAACACATTTCCCTCACAACTTCCTCCCATAATACCGGAGCACTTACCTGATTAACCAATGCTTCAACAGCTTCGGCTGCCGTTTTTTTCGGAAGGGCATCGCAGTTGGCTATTACCGGCATACTCGGATCAGAAACAACTATTCTACGCAACTCTGGTTCAAGGCGTACTTGAGCAGGCCGCATTAACTCGCAGTGGAATGGGGCACTCACCGGTAATGGCATCACACGGCGAGCTCCAAGAGCCTTAACTCGCTGACCCGCTCTTTCCACAGCCGCGGCGTCTCCCGCAATTACAACCTGCCCCGGTGCATTCATATTAGCCGGACTAACGATCTCTCCGTTTGCTGATTCTCTACATGCTTGTTCTACAAGCTTGCTATCTAAACCAATAATAGCAGCCATAGCCCCCGTCCCGACCGGAACGGCTTCTTGCATGTAACTTCCTCTACGACGAACTATTCTTAGAGCATCTCCGAAAGATAACGTACCTGCAGCGACGTGAGCAGAATACTCTCCGAGACTGTGACCAGCAACCATCACAGGCTTGACACCACGAGACTCTAATAACCTATATATAGCAATACTAACCGCTAGAACCGCTGGCTGCGTGTTGGCGGTAAGCCTTAAGACTTCCTCCGGCCCATCGAAACACAAACGGCTTAACGACTCACCAAGAGCGTCATCAGCCATTTCTAATGTCTCACGAAAGACGGAAAACCTCTCGGCAAGATCTTTTCCCATACCCACAAACTGTGAGCCTTGCCCTGGAAACATGAAAGCAATCAAATTCATCCTCACTTGGGTCGACAATATAATGCGTCGCTCACTTCGAAATTATTTCACTACCTAGTCTGTCTACAAACTTTTCATTTGCAAATTGGTGAGCCAGTTTTACAGCATTTTCTACAGCTTTCACCGACGAACTTCCATGCCCTATAACACACAAACCATTTACACCTAAGAGAAGAGCACCGCCCACTTCAGAATAGTCTATGCGCCTTCTAAACCTCTTAAACGAATTCTTCAACAAAAGTGCATTAAATCGAGTAAATACTGTTCGTCGCAGTTCTTCACTCAATAGTTCTTCTAATACTTCGACCAACCCTTCACTGACTTTGAGCGTGATATTCCCAGTAAATCCGTCACACACAATAACGTCAGCTTCTCCGTTATATAAATCCTTCGCCTCGATATTTCCAATAAAGTCCAGAGTGCTCTTTCTTAGAAGGCTATGACTCTCACGAGTAAGTTCATTGCCTTTAATCGCTTCCTGACCTATCGAAAGCAATCCAACTTTCGGCTGCAACACTGCAAGTAAAAGCCGGGCATAAACACATCCCATTATCGCGAACTGTAATAAGTGTTGCGGCCGACACTGAACGTTCGCGCCTGCATCAAGAAGAACCACATTGCCTCTTCGACTCGGCATAACCGTTACTAATGCCGGTCTGTGAACTCCTGGAAGCAGACCGAAAGTCGCATGTGCCGCTAAAACAGTAGCACCTGTGTTGCCTGCACTAAAAACCGCATCGGCTTTTCCACTCGCCACCAGTTCTACCGACTGTTTTACTGAAGACCGTGACTTACTTCTGAACGCAGCCACAGGGTCTTCAGACATTTCTATTACTTCACCTGCGTCAACAAACTGAACATCAACTGCCTGCGGAATATTTTGTTGAGAAATTTGATTTTCAATTTTTCGACGGTTTCCAACAAAAGTGAGACCACATTTTAACTGGCAGGCCGCAGACAAGGCTCCTTTAACAATATTGCCAGGAGCAAAATCTCCACCTTCTGCATCTATGGCAATATGCATCATCGGAACCATTTGCCCAAGATTCTAATATTACAGTTCCTTGCCTGGTTTAACCGGACGTCCTCGATAATAGCCACAATGCTCACAAACAATGTGCGGAAGTTTCGGCTCATGACATTGGGGACATTCACCCAGTCCGACTGGATTGAGAGAATCATGTGCTCGTCTCTTTGCCGTTCGAGCTTTCGAATGACGTCGTTTCGGATTCGCCATACCTTTGTCCTTAATTTAGTTCACTAATGAATCTAGTGTTCTCGTTGATTTGGTAACAACTTTGCCAACTCTGCAAAACGCGTGTCTTGCCACTCAGCCTTACAACTACAACGCTGCTCGTTAAGATTCAACCCACATAACGCACACAACCCTAAGCAATCACTTCTACACAAGGGCTTCATTGGAAGAATTAATTGAAATTGTTCTCGAACCATTTCACTGAAATTGATTTCATTATTTTGATAGTAGGCTGCGGTTAAATCATCCTCCGATATTTCTTTTTCAGCTTCACGCCAATTGCTGTCCTGAGGCAAATAAAGCAAATCAATTTCTATGTTGCCTGGCATTTCAAATAACTCCAGACATCGGCAACAGGACAGACTTAGCCGGCTATTTATTTGACCAGAGACCCGACACTTATCCCCATCTTTTCGAACTTTAAGGGCCAATAACACATCATCAATGAGTTGAAAATCATCTTTTTCAGTCTGACCGTTCTGCTTGATGAATTCACCCGGCGGACTGGTCCGGTCGAATCGCTCTTCAGGACCTAGCATATTTTCTAATGAAAACATCAGCGCCACTAAATCAATCACTTTCTCAAAAACGAACCCCAAATTATAGCACGCAGGGCTTCATGTCTGCCCTTAAAGAGACCTTCCCCATGGTCTCGGAATAAATAATTCTTTATATAAATTAATTGCGTAGCGATCAGTCATGCCAGCCAGAAAATCTCTTGCTGCTACGTCTATGCCATCTCTTTCGACGGTAGAAGCATCGAGAAATACAGCAGGTTGTTCTCGAATCTTCTGCCACAAACCCTGTAGGATATCTCTTGATTTTTTGAATTCTGCGGTAGCAATGTCATTGTCG
>CEUS01068526.1_pt1 | contig 25697 bp, 18 predicted proteins | sample 427031 | NCBI WGS metagenome assembly CEUS01 (sample SAMEA2622837, study PRJEB7988) | marine metagenome | biome: marine biome (ENVO:00000447); feature: marine epipelagic mixed layer (ENVO:xxxxxxxxx); material: "saline water (ENVO:00002010), including plankton (ENVO:xxxxxxxx)" | depth 140 m | reverse complement strand
CAATATTGACGATGTTATAATTGAAGGTGAAATCCCAAAAGAAATAAGTGGAACCTATTATAGGAATGGTCCTGACCCTAAATTCCCACCTAGAGGCGAAAGTTCTCATTGGTTCGGGGGAGATGGAATGATACATGCTTTCCATATTAATGACGGAAAACTATCTTACCTTAATCGTTGGATGAAGACTGTAAAATGGACTAAAGAGCATGAAGAACAAAAAGCTTTGTGGTCAAGTGGAATGGATATGAACAATGATCCATCAGTGTCAAACATTGAAACCGATGGATTAGCTAACACAGCTATTGTCTCACACGCTGGTAAAATATTTGCTCTCGAAGAAGCACATGCTCCATTCGAATTTAATCCTGTGACATTAGACTCCATAGGGTCTCATACATTTGATAATAAACTTGAAGGACCGATGACAGCTCACCCTAAAGTTGATCCTATTACTGGAGAACTATTGTTTTTTGGATATATGGCTGATGGATTTTTTACAGATACAATTAGATACACAGCTGTATCAAAGGAAGGAAAAATAACAAAATCTGAACTTATCAAAGCTCCTTTTCCTTCTATGGTTCATGATTTTTTTGCTACTGAAAAATATATAATAATTCCAGTTTTTCCTTTAACGGGAGATTTTGAAAGAGCTTTAAATGGTCAACCTCCATTTGCTTGGGAGCCCGAAAAGGGAACCCATATATGTATTCTTCCAAGAGATGGTACTGCGGAAGATGCTAAATGGATCGAAGCTGATCCCTCTTTTGTATTTCATTATATGAATGCTTTTGACGAAAACGGATCCATTGTTTGTGATTTAATGGAATTTGGTGTTCCTCCGCTCTTTCCTTACCCTGACGGCAGCATGCCGGAACAAAAAGATGCGGAAGCAAAACTTGTAAGATGGGAAATTGATATTAATAAATCTAAAATATCAAAAACTTCATTAGATGATCTTACGGGGGAATTCCCAAGAATTGACGAGAGGTTTGCATTGCAAAAACATTCTCATGGGTATTATGCAGGAAGTATTGGAAAACACCCTAAAGGAATGTCATTAAATTCGGTTGTCCATTATAATTTCTTAACAAATGAAAGAGAAGAATTCACAACTAAAAATGGTGGCGCAGTTGGTGAGCCTGTTTTCATACCCAAATCTAAAGATAGCAAAGATGGTGAAGGATGGTTAGTCGCTACTGAATATAATGCCGATGAAAATAGATCAAATCTTATTATATTAAATGCTTTAAATGTTGCTGATGGACCAGTAGCAACTGCTCAACTTCCACATAGAGTGCCTTATGGATTCCACGGATGGTTTGAAAATAGAGCATAAAGACAATGCCAAAAAAGATATTATCTGCCCTTTTAGGCCTTTTAATGGTTTGTGCCTTAAATGAAGATATTCTTTCTCAAGAAAATAACAAAATAATTTATGACCAAGCGTATTTTCAGAAATTTAATATTACAAATGCCGCTGACGCAATTAAAAGAATACCTGGAGTTGAAGACTTAACACAAAATCAAAGACAAAGCTTTGACCCCACTCAAAGCTCTAATAAAAGAGGTTTTGGGTCTTATGGAACACAAATACTCATAAATGGTGAAAGACAATCTTCAAAATCAACCAATATTATTAAAACATTAGAAAGAATAAGATCTGAATCAATAATTAGAATTGAAGTTATTAGAGGATCTGAAGCTGGTCTAGATGTTAGATCAGAAGGTGTAGTGGTTAACATTATAACAGACAATAGTTCTTCATTAAGTTCTGGAACTTGGAATGCAGCATTACGAACTTTGACATCAGGAGATAGTATTTGGAGTGGGGCTGCTTCTTGGTCAACAAAAATAAAAAATACTGATCTTGTTATTGGTTATGAGAAAACTGCTTTTATGAATAGTAGATTATATGATGAAGTCCATGTTGCAGGTGATTCATCTATATATCAATACAGAAAAAGGGAAACTGTCGAATTCGAATCGAAAAACAGAATTAGTTTTGACCTAAATTCTCGATTATCAGATAAAGACATCATAAGAATTAATACTTTAATTTGGTTTGATGGATCAGAAGCTGAACCACAAAATCAATTTTATTATCTTGCTTCGGATACTAATAGAGAATCAATATCAAAACTTATAAATTGGGATAGAAAAGAGAGTAATGATGGCTGGGAGTTTGGGGGTGATTGGGAACATAATTTCGCTAATGGAAGTTCATTTAAACTTAGAACAGTCTTCACAGATAAAAATGAAGAACAATCAGATATTTCAAATCTAACACTTGGTTCTAATAACCCCTATGAAAGCAGTAGAGAGATAAATGACCGAAGTGAAAACGAAAGAATAATTAGAGCCAGTTTTAATAGTAAATTAGGAAAGGGAATGTTGGAATATGGCTTTGAAAGCGCTTTTAATAAACTAGAAAGAGATTTTAATCTAGTTTATTTAGACAGTAACGGTATTCAAACAGATTCAGGCCTAATAAACACTAAAGGTAAAGTTGAAGAAGATCGATATGAAGGATTTATCTCCTATAACTTTCCTTTATCGAATTCTTTAGGTGCAGAATTTGCTATGAATTATGAATGGTCTGAAATTAGCCAATCTGGTGATGTTTCTTTATCGAGAGAATTTCAATATTGGAAGCCTAGATTAGATTTCAAATTAGACTACAAAACAAACCGACAAGTAAGGTTAAGAATTGAAAGAAATGTGGGTCAGATTAATTTTGATGATTTTATTTCTAGTTATGATGAGTTTGAAGAAAGAGTAAGAGCTGGAAACCCTGACTTAAGACCTTCAACAGCTTGGGAAATTGAACTTGAGCATGAATGGAGACTTCCTAAGGATGGTGGCGTTATTACATTATCAGGTTTTGCCTCTGAAATAGATGGACCCGTTGAGAGAGTCCCAATAAGTGGGTACGCAGGAATAGGGAATCTGGGAACAGGAGAAAGAACACAAGCAAAGATAAACGGCAGTATAAGAATTAATGAAATTTTACCAGGTGGTGTTGTCAGATTTATGGGATATCTTCAAAGTACAGAAGTTACAGATCCTGTAACAAATTTAAAAAGAGATTTAGCATGGTTTAAGCGTTGGGAGTATTTAATAGGTATTAGACAAGATATACCGGGAGGAATTTATAGTTGGGGTTTAACATTTAGAAGTTACTCTCAAGTTAATATTTATGATCCATATTTATGGGGTCGATGGGCTGAGGCTCCTACTTTGGGAATGGGCTTCACAGCAAAAATTAATCGTAACTTGAACGCTAATTTTATGGTTAAGAATGTATTAGAAGATTATGGAGTTGGAAGAAAAATTATTTACAATGGCTTTAAATCATTAAACGACATATTCGTTACAGAAGTCTTTAATGTAAAGGGTCACACTTGGTTTAAAATAGAGTTAGAAGGAACTTTTTAAATCTTAGCCAGTATGTCCCGAATGGCCAATACCTTCATCAAAATCTACTTTTATATTTAACCTTTTATCTAAAATTGAAATAATTAAACAAAAAATCATAAGAACAATACCTAAGAAATATGGGGAATCAGGATTCCAATCAAATAATTTCATTCCAGTTAATGGATTAATAACAAACCCAGCAGCATAAGCGCTTACCAGAATACCTGCGGCTGCACCCTGCTCATCTTTTCCTACTGCTAGAGAAACTCCAGTAAACAAACCTGGGCCCATTAATGCTCCTCCTATTCCATATACTGCTAAAGCAATACCCATGTAATAAAGGTTGCTAGAAAAAACAAATGCTAAAAGTGCAAAAATAGAAAAAATACTACCTATGCGCAAAAGTGATCCTGGGGTTGGTGATATTCGCCTTATAATAAAAAATTGCACTATAAAAGTAGCAATTCCCATTAAAATTAATACTCTTCCCGTATAAAAAGTTGCTTCAATGATTGTGTAGCTAAATTTATCCTGAAGATACATAGCAAGTAATTGCATAATAATTGCTTGGGTTTGACTTATAAAAAAACCCATAGCGACAAAAGTTAAAATTCTTGAATCAAGTGCAGTTAACCTTACTTCATGGACCTTTGCGGGAATAATAGGTTTTGTTTTTTCAGGAAGAAATATCCAAATTAAAATAGCAATTACACCTGTAATAGATCCAAAAAGGAAATATGGCACTAAAGGCCCTAATAAGATTGCCTGTGATGCCAAACCAGGTCCAACTATTCCACTAACAGCAAAAGCTGAACCCATTAATGCCATAACACCTGATCGTTCTTTTTCAGTTGTTCTATCAGCAACATAAGCCATTGAAGCTGAATGAGAACCTGATCCTAAAAAACCGAAAAAACCTCTCGTAATAAATAAAAGAATAAAAAGAAAACCTAAATTTAATATTCCTTCCTGATGTAATTTAAACTCTACACCCATTAACATTGTGGTTATTGAGTAAACTAATAAACCAAGAAGAATAATTGATTTTCTTCCAACATAATCACTTTTACGCCCCCAATATGGACTCATAAACATCCACCCTAAAGCAGAAAGAGAAAAAATAAGTCCTATCTCTGTTGTAGTAAATCCTAAGCCCCTAGCATATGGAGGTAAAACAGCAATAAATAAGGTCTGACCAGTTCCGATAGCGAACATGCCCAAAAAGAGAACTCTAAATCCTAATTTTCTTTCTGCTGTTGTAGTTTTTATTGAAGCGGACATTATGTGTGTTTATATGCTGTCGAAAGAAAGATCAATAAAACAATTATCCTGCATGACTTCCCATTGAGCCGTCAGCCAATCTTCCACCATCAACATTTAAGTCAACACCAGTAATATAATCAGTAGAGCATAAAAATAAAATTGCATCTGCCATATGCTCTGGTAATCCCACCATCCTAATAGGTGTTTCCTGGATAAAGAAATTTTTTAAACCTTCATCCCCATCTTCACCTCCGCCGACCATTGAAGTCCATATAACACCTGGATGCAAAGCATTTACTCGGATGTTTCTTTTAGCTACCTCCAAAGCAACTGATTTCGTCATAGAAGTCACTGCTCCTTTAGAAGCGCAATAACCAGCGCCATCAGGTAGACCCATTTGTCCCATAAGAGAGGAAACATTCACAATAGCTCCCCCATCCCTCATTTTATTTAAACAATGCTTCATTCCCAACCAAGTACCATCAATATTGACCGAACAAATTTCATTAAAATCTTCCAAAGAAGTATCTGCAATAGATTTGATCCAGAATTGACCAGCATTATTAACAAGAATATCTAATGACCCATAAGTCTCTATCGTCTTATCAACAACATTGATCCAATTTTCTTCATTAGATATATCGTGTTGAATATATATGCATTTTCCACCTTCTTTAATTACCATATCAGCGGTTTCCTTACCGGCTTCTTTATTTCTTCCAGTAATAGTTAATAAAGCGCCTTCTTTAGCTAGTCTTAAAGCAGTTTCCCTTCCTATTCCTACAGATGTAGCTCCAGTAATAATAGCAATTTTATTATCCAATCTACCCATCTTTAAACCTATTTAGCAATCATACCTCCATCAATTGTAAGTTCTGCTCCAGTCATAAAAACTGACTCATCTGAAACCAAAAATCTTACAGTTTCAGCAATTTCTTCAGAACTTGCCTTTCTTTTGAAAGGGATATCTTCAATGATGTCTTTTTCGAATTTCAAAGATTCCACTGCATCCGGATAAATTTCAGCAAACGATTCATCAGAATAAGTGTCCACTAACCCAGGGTGTATAGAATTCACTCTAATCTTCTCAGGACCAAGCTCACATGCCCCTGCCTTAGCTAATAATTTTACACCTCCATGAGCAGCGCTTAGAGCCGAGTAATTCATTCCACCAACTTTGGCAAGAACAGAAGACATCATAACTATGGATCCCCCTTCTCCATGTTTTCTAATTGCCTCAGTTCCGAATTTTAATCCTAAGAAGCATCCATTAAGACTAACTCTTATTAGTGTTTGAAAATTTTCTAAGGTACAATCTGCAATAGATTGAACATTATAGCCACCTGCATTATTCACAACGCTATCAATTCTACCAAACTCTTCTATCGCTTGATCAATTACATTCTGCCAGCTTTTCTCTGATGTTACATCATGGGAAATATATTTTGCAGATCCTTGGGAATCAAGAATCTCTTTTTCTACAGTCGAGCCTTCTTCCTCGGTTCTACAAGTAATGATTACATTAGCACCCTCATGGGCTAACAACTTACATGTAGCTGCACCGATACCTCGACCTCCACCTGTTACGATAATATTTTTATTATTTAAACTTGTCATAAACTTCACATACTAAGAGCTTTTAAGAACTCACACTCTACAAAAAAAAAGGGCGAAACGCTAGGTTTCGCCCTTTATTTTCATAAAAATTCTTTTACCAAGAATTTCTTATTTCTAGCATCCATGTTGAAGGATCACCCCAACCTTGGAAACGAACTGATGTTAGTGAATGTGTTCTATAAGCCTCATCAGTAAGATTTCTACCAATTAAAGCAATAGACCAATCACCTGCATCATAAGTAATAGTAGCATCTAAAAGTTCATAGCCTACTTCAACATCAGGGAATGATGAAACTGTTAGATTTTGATCATCAACTCCTCGGTATGTAATATTGGTGTTTAGTGATGCACCATTAGCTAATTCATGCTCATAAAGCGCAGTAAATGCAAAACTATATTCAGGAACTCTTCCTAATTGTGGAGGATTACCACCACCAACAAGATCAACCATAGTTCCAGATGCTGTTGGTCTTCCACCTACACCTAATCGCCCTGAATCAACTACTGCCTCATTAACCTTTGGATCAAGAATACCGTAATGCAGTCTTAGTGTTAAACCATCTACAGGAGGTAACCAAATAATAGAAACCTCAGCACCACTTATTTCTGTTTCGCCATAGTTATTAATATAAGTATCTGTCTGACGATATGCGCCTTGAGTGGTTAGAATACTTGCAGCTTGGAAATCTTCAGTAGTAGTTTGGAAGATGGCACCATTGATTTGCAGAGCACCGTCCAATAGAACATTTTTAGAACCGATTTCAAATAACTCAGTTAATTCTGGCTGGAAGTTTCCATAATCACAGGTATCACATGCGTGAGCTTGTGGTACAAGAGCAAAGCCTTGAGCATTCATAGCCCCAACTTTTGTAGCAGTTAATGATTCAGATGCTGCTTGTCTCATAGAATATCCACCTGAACGGAATCCTCTTGCCCATCTTGCATATAGAAGGCTATCTTCATTCACTTGCCAATCTACAGTAGCTTCAGCCATGTAATCATCCCAAGAATCTGATTTACTAAATCTTGGAAGAACAACAGGAGAATCTAAAGGAGCTACAGTACCATAAGTACCGGGTCCTACTATTGAATTGTATTGGGTATGGAATGTTTTCTTTTCGTCAATATATCTAATACCACCTGATGCAGATACAGTGTCAGTAATATCATATCTTGCTAAAGCAAATATAGCATATGATTCTGTATCTTGACCTGAAGTTTGAACGACACCACCTGAGTGCTGTTGAAGGAAGATTGAATCTTTCCACAAGAACACACCTGCAGTTAAATTTAACTGATCAGTGATATCATTTGTTACCCTTATTTCTTGAGAATACTGACTAAAATGCTGATTTCTTGCTGTATGCAATGGACCACCTAATGTAGCTGGATTACCCTGCCCTTTAGCAAAACCTGGAGTAGCGTCAAAGTCCTGAAGAACATTATCACTTAATTGAAGGTATGAAACCGCATAAGTAACTTCTCCAAGCTCAGTATCAGAAACAACCTCCATACTTGCTCTAACGAAATCCATATCTGATTGTTCTGGATTATCAAGACTTACAACATGTGGAGGTAAAGCTTCGGTTTGAGAGAAGAAAGGCTCTAAACCTGCAAAACCTGCAAAAGGAGTAATTCCAAAAGCTGCTCCAGCAGTACTTAGTTCAGTTGCAGTTACACCACCTAAACCTGGAGTACAACCATTATCAGCAGCACCAACTAAACCTAAACCAGCGCCAAAGTTTGGTACGCAACCTGCTCCATAAGGGTTACCAGAATAAGCAACAGGGGCTGTGTCACCACGGTCATAATACCAGTCAGTCACAATATATATTTCTGTATCTTCACCGGCATCAATTAAGAAGCGAGCACTTGCTGCAGCAATATCTAATTGACCAGAATCTTGTTCTGTAGCTGTATTATAATAATATCCTTGATGAGCTAATTTTCTAAAGTTCCAACGGGAAGAAACTTTATCTGTAATAGGAATATTTAAGATTAAACCAAGTTCATAAGATTCATAATTACCGGCTGATACCTCTGTATCAAATTCGAATTCATCTGAAGGACGATTTCTTTCAACAACTACGTTTCCGCATGAAGTGTTCTTACCATAAACAACACCTTGAGGTCCTGAGTTGACTTGAATCTTTGACCAGTCAAAAGCGTCCATTAATGTACCAGTGTTAGTACCTAAGAACAGACCGTCAACAATCAATCCAACAGGTGGGTTTTGTGTTTTTTCAACTTCTGCATAACCACAACCACGAACAAAGATAGCGCCTTGGTTACCAGAAGCAGTATTCATACCGATTTGTAAGTTTGGTGCCATACTATCTAGATCACGCATAGTAGTAGGTCTGAAATCATCAAGAGCTTTCTCATCAACCGCATAAACGGCTACTGGAACGTCTTGTATATTTTCTTCTGTTTTTCTTGATGTAACAATAATTTCGTCAATTTGACGATTCGCTATAGGCGAAGCGTCTTGAGCAAATACAAAATCAGTAGAAATTACTGATAAAAATAACCCAAAAATGACAAATGAAAGTAATTTTTTCATGATGCCTCCCGCAAAATAATAAACTATAATATTGATAAATTTTTATATCAATTTCAATGGCATAGTCTCAACTAGGTATAATTTCGTCAAGTTGAAATATATTATATTTTGAGTAATAAAATTACATTTATACTGCATTTTAAGTATTATGTTGTATTTTTATTACACTTAGTACATTGTGTGATCACATAATACTTGAAATTAATCAGGTAAAAGCTTTATATAATTAAACCGATAATTTTCTTATTTGGAGGAATTCTATGAGTGAAGCAATTAAGCCAATAGATGAAGAACTTGAAAATATTAATATTTTTGACCCCGAACTCATGGCTTGTCCACATTCGTTTTTTAAGAAACTCCGTGATGAAGCACCCGTCTACCAAGATCCTGCAACTGGTATATTCCAGGTATCTAAGCACGAATTAATCTGTAAAGTAGCTCGTGATGCAAAATTATTTTCTAATCAATTTGGAGTCATACAAAGGAGTGGTGGCCAAGAATACCCTCAAGAAGCATCAGATATAATGGAGAAGGATGGATTCCCTGCAGTTGACACAATGCTTACTGCTGATCCTCCACGACATACTCGTTACAGAAGTCTTGTAGATAAAGCTTTTTCTCCTAAGCGTGTTTCTGATATGGGGCCAGATATAGAAGAAAAAATTAATTATATAATCGATCAATTTTACGATGATGGAAAATGCGAAGTATGTACGCAAATTTCACAACAACTTCCTATACGAGTAATAGCTGAACAATTAGGTGTACCACTAAGTGATTATGAGAGTTTTAGTAGTTGGTCCGATGCATTCGTACAGCAATTATCAGGAACAAGTTCACCTGAAGAACATGTGGGAATAGCTAAAAAATTAGTTCAATTCCAACAATATTTTGCTCAAAAGTTAAAGGAAAAAGAAAATAACCCAACCGATGATATTATATCAGATTTGGCTAATCTTGAGATTGAGGATGATGAAGGTATAACAAGAAAACTAGAAACATCTGAACAATTATCAATTCTTCAACAACTTCTTGTAGCAGGGAATGCAACTACAGCTCATACAATCTCAGAAGCTTTGCATTTATTAATTTCGAACCCCGATCAAATGGAATTAGTAGTCAATGATCATAGCCTTATACCCAACATGATTGAAGAAGCTACAAGACTATTAACCCCGACAAATAATATGTGGAGAATAGCTACAGAAGACACTGAATTAGATGGCGTAAAAATACCTAAAGGATCAGTCTTAATAATAAGGTACGGTTCAGGGAATAGAGATGAAGATGTATTTGAGAATCCTGACAAATTTGATGTCACAAGAAAGAACGCTAGACGTCACATTGCTTTTGGGCAGGGTATACATGTTTGTCTTGGAATGAATTTAGCTAGAAAAGAAATGTATACAGCATTTCCAATCATTCTTGATAGGCTTAAGAATATGAGATTTGGGGAAGGAAATGATTTTGTTTATAGTCCGAATGTTTTACTTAGAGGATTAGACAAATTGCATATCGAATTTGATAAAGCCTAAAATTACTCTAACTTATCAATTACCTTATATTCTAGAATCTTCTTATCGATAATATTCTTTGATTCTATTTTTTTCAATTCATCAAAATAATCTTTTCTCACTACTGAAACGACTTCATTATAATTTAACATTCTTTGATCATTTCGTTTAAAAACTTTTACTAAATGAAATCCTAAAGAAGATTGGATTGGACCCTGCCATTTTTTATTATCTATGTTTAATGAAAAAATATTTTTTGTTCCTTCTGAACCAAAATGCCCAAGAATAAAAGATCTTGCTTTATTAGAATAATTCTTTTGGTAAGGAAAAACTGTTCCACCATTCATAATTAACGCATCAATCTTTGCGGGATCTTTTTCTTCACTAATTCTTAGGAGATATTCACTTGCCAGTTCTTCTTCTCTAAAAAACAAATGCACAAAAGTAATTGTCTCAGGTTCTATATATTTATCTTTATTTTCTTCATAAAAATTAATTATCTTTGACTCACCAATACTAGAATCAATAGACTCTCCAACTAGTGCCTCTTTTCCTAATTGAGCTAAACGAGCAGAAATTATTGAATCGATTTTATCTAACCCTAATTTTTTTGCTTCTCTTTTTAATACTTCTCTTTGAATATAATCCTTTTTTAGTAGCTGAAGTTGTTTAATTGATAAGGTGTCAAAATCTAAATTATATGGATTTTCAGGATCTCTATTATTAAAATAAAAAACTTTCAAGATATCATTTGATATAACTATAGTGTTTCCATCAATTCTTGATACTGGCTTGATTATACCAAAAGTAATAGCTAATAACCCAATAGCTAAACCAATTAGTAATATAATTCTCTTTTTAACCGTCAATTTTAAGGATTATACCAAATAGAAGATGTGTATGCGCGCTCCTGATGTGTTTTGGGAACATAAGATGGAATATCAATGCCAAACGCAACACTATCATAAGTAGTCCATCTTGGTGTTGGTATCTCTAACACCCTTACATAGTAAAATGCCGATAAGCTAGGATTAAAATCTGGATCCTCCCAATAAGTAGAGAAATACGCTTCACCAATAGAATTATCATATGTAGCTTTCTCTATATTAACTGTGCTTTCTCCAGCATCATCAGCTACCGCAACATCATAGATTTTTTCTTGGGACCTTCCGTAAGAATCAACCCAGCCTTTTATGATTTGTACACGTTCTATATTTGCACCATTTGGATCCTTTGAAACCATAACCAAAAATCCTGGTGACTTTCTTTTTTCTCTATTACCTAAATCAGATCCCATTGGAACACCCTTAGTGTAACCAATATCAACAAAATTGGGGTTATAAGAGTCTTCTTTTGAAAAATTCCATCCTCCAAAAAACCTTACTGCCATTCTTGGACCCGTAGTTGCATATGTTTCTTTTCGTTTCATAGCATCAAAAATTTCTTCTCTCGTATTTTCTCTTGCCCAAACAGCTGCATAACCTGATGCTGTAATTAACCAGTTGCGCCATAAATCACCATCACCATCTCCATCAGGTCTATCACAACCAGCCATACAGTTACTCATTCTTCCTGGACCAGGTTCTGAATCAACAAATTTACCAAAGAAATTATCTTCGGCAGAGGCTGTTAAGGCAGTATGGTTGTCTGTGCTTCCGATTACACCAAATTTATAAGGATTAGTTCCAATTTTTTTCTGAATTTCTAATCCTCTTCTTAATGCCGGGCGAACATAACTACCTTTGTAACGATCAGTTTCACTTTTTTTATAGCGATAACATTTATAGTTCTCAGCGCTTTCACAATCACCAGTATTGCTAAGTCTTTCAAGTCTATCTGTTTCTCTTCTCCCTATATTGCCTTCCCATGTTTCGTAATCCGCAAAAGGATCATCAGGTGATACAGCAGGATGTGTCTCACTATCCCCCTTAACTTGTGTAGCCTCTACCAAAGGCTCCCATCTATTACGCATATCTGCATAAGCACGATCTATGGCCTCACCATATGAGTTCTCAAGCGGAAACATTCTACCGCCACTTATATTACTATTGTGAGAAATAGAAATAGCCTCACCGCCTGTAGTTTCATTATAATTTTTTAGAAAAGACCAAAGATCTTCGGGATTGTTACTATCTAAAGCAGAAAAAGGTATTATTTTCTGAGCAGTTTCTGCGTCATCTTTAAAAACTACTACTCTATGTAAATTGTCACCCGTTGGAGCAGGAGTCCATTCATAGCCTATAAAAGCAGTAAAAACACCTGGTTGATTAAATCTATCAACATTTTCGGTTATTTCTTTCCAAATTGGGGTATATATTTCTTTGTTAAAAGATACTTCTTGGTTACCATTCAGCCCTTGTACAAATTCTGTAAATAGTCTTGGATCACCATTATCCATGTATTCTTTCCATCTTTTTCCCAAGGGTCTGTTAATAAGATCAGGATCACCTGCTTTTATTCTTTTAAAAACACCAAGATATGTTGCATGATCAGAGACCATAAAAAAATCAAGAGGAACACGTAATTTAGCTTTTACTCCGCTTTCTGAAATCACTTCTTCGCCTCTAGCAAAGCGAAATGCATCACTAGGTGTTAAGTTAGGGTTTCCGATAGACCATGCATCTGCCGATTCATTAGTGTGAAGATGTGTATCACCCCATAAAAGTTTAGTAGGATAATCCTTGCCAACGGCAGGAGAGTATTCTTTCGCTTGTAAAGAAGTGATTAAAAAAAAGGCAGTAAAAATTAGTAATAGATTCTTCATAGACACAACCCCTCCAAAGTTTAAGTCATAAGATAATCACTGTAAGATTTAAAAGTAAAGCGGTCAATAAATTGACCGCTTTTTTAAAGAATTTAGTTTTTAGAAGTCCCAGCCGATTTCTATACCAAATCTTGCTGGATCACTAATGCCGTTCAAATGTAAAAGAGCTCCAACAAGAGTTGCACTTGTTTGATAAATTTCATCAGTTACATTTTTACCATATAAAGATACTCTATAATTACCGGAAGGCGGCACATAGTCGAGATGAAGATTTATAATGTCAATTTCTCCGACATTCGCCAAAGGATTCCCTGCTGTATGGTTATTAAGCTCACTTCTGTACATATAATTACCACCTAAGGTAACAGCAGCGCCACTATCCATATCGACAGTATAATCAAATCGGAATAACGCATGCCATTCAGGAGCTCTTTGTAAAGGTAAGCCTGAATTATCTACAGCTGTACCAGAGCCATTTAAATCAGCGAAGAACTCTTCATATCCTGCATCTGTATACGCTAGAGCTAGACCTAAATTAAGATTCTCGTTTGGCACATAATCAATTTCCAATTCAAATCCACTTATCTCAGCTTCAGCTGCGTTATCAGTAACTGTTTCCTGAGGATTTGGGCATCCACAATTAACCAAGTTTCGAATGATAGTTCTTTGAAGATCCTCATATCTATTAAGGAATATAACTGCATTTGTCCTTAGTTTGTTATCCCACCAGTCTGCTTTTAAGCCAATTTCTAAAGCATCAACGGTTTCTTCATCGAAAGGCCCTAATGTTGTAGGCGTTCCACCTCTTCCATTAAACCCTCCACTTTTGAAACCTCTTGATAAGGACACATACACCATAGCATCATCATTGATTTGATAGTCAAGACCTACCTTGGGGCCAAAATTAGACCACTCATCATCTGTGTAGATCTTTGCACCAGGTGTGACGCCAAAAGGAGCTTGCATGAAATCTTTCTCTTCCTCTGTATATCTACCACCAACAGTCAACCCGAGCTTGTCATTAATTTGATAGTCAACCTGAGCAAATACCGCCATATTTTGATGGCTTTGACTTGTAAGGCCAATAATGTGCGCAGTGAAAGCACCGGATGTATTAATGTAAGTATCTCTTCTGAGAAAGTAATCTTGTTCAAAATAATAGATACCAGCGACTAACTCTGTTCTATCATTAATACTTGTTTGATATCTTAATTCAGTGGATTGTTGCTCATGGGGTTCATCACGGACAATTTCAAACATTGGTGCGGTGGTCCAGTCAACTTCACCTCTCATCAGGTACTCTGTTTCACGCCAGTTACTAACTGAAGTTAATGTACCACTGTCCAATTCCCAAACTGCTTCAACTGTTAAACCTTTGGTATCAACATTAATAAAAGAATAAACATTTGTTTCTAGATATCTTCTTTCTGCACCAAACGGAGCTCCGGGAAATCCGTATACTCTAGCTAAAACTTGGCTAGGTATAGAAGTATTAATCTGTGGCCTTGTATCACTTCTTTCTTTTATGTATTCACCAATTATTGTTAATTCAAAATTTTCCGTTGGATTGAATTTAATAATAGGTCTCACAGCATATACATCTTCGCCACCAGCGTCTCTTAACTGACCTCTGTCATCATAAGGATGTCTAGCTCCTACATCGTAACTAGGATGATTTTTTATTTTCATTTGATAATAACCATCAAATTTTTGTTGGAGCACAGAGATTTTGGCGCTGATGTTATCTGTTAAAGGAGACTCAACGGATAAACGCACATCACGTCTTCCGTATTCACCTAATGTTATCCTACCAGAAGTTCCGAATTCGCCAGTAGGTCTTTTCGTTCTAAATTGAATTGCACCAGCTGTAGTGTTTCGACCAAAAAGAGTTCCTTGAGGACCACGCATAACTTCTACTTGCTCAATATCGAACATATCTATGGCACTATTATTTGGTCGTGGAATATAAATTCCGTCTACAAAAATAGCTACAGGTGGATCAATGGTTGAATCAATATCTGTATTACCTATTCCTCGCATAAAAACCGAAACAGAATTATTAAAAGAGCTAATCCTGCTTATTATAGTATTTGGCACTTGCATATCGAGATCTTGTAGATCCGTAGCAAACATTTTATCAAGCTTAGCTTCAGTTAAAGCTGTAACAGCAACAGGTGTCTCTTGAAGCGGCTCCTCTCTTTTTCTAGCTGTAACAATTATTTCTTCTAAACCAGAAAATTGTGTACCTTCATCTGCTTGAGCAAAAGATTGTACACTAGGCATTAACAATAGAATTAGTAAGAATTTGATATATTTCATATTTATCCTCCCCACAAAGATGGTTATTAATATTAAAAATAATTGCTAATTAATAAGATGATTCTCTTTTGATGTGGACTCAATATAGTTAAAAAAAAAGGGCGCAAAAAGCGCCCTTTCAATTAATTAAAAATCTTTAAAATTAAAATTCAAAACCTAAAGAAATTCCGAAATGTTGACGTTTTTGGATTGTAGCAAAAGCGAATGCACCAGCATCAAATGGACGAACGATATATGCTCCTTCTTCAAGAATATCATTACCAAAGATTGTAAGGCTCATAGCTCCACCATTTGCTAATTCTCTGTTATAAGTTAGAGATAAATCTAATTTTTCAGCTTTCTCAACAGACATATCAGCGCCTAACTCATAGTTATAAACGGCTGGATCAAATCTTCCATAAAATTCATCTTTTGCAGAAAAGGTTCCTGCAAAAATTAATTCACCGCCTTGCCAATTAGTTACATAATCCCAACTTAAACTAGCTGTATAATCAGGAGCAAAATTCAATTGAGCAGCAGCAGCAACATCTTGACCATCATATTCAAACTTATCATAACCTGAATCAAGGAAACCTATCGCAGTCCTAAAAGTTAAAGCTTCAGTAGCCCTAAAAGTTCCTTCAATTTCAAAGCCATCAATTGATACTTCACCAGCATTACGAACAAATGTACATGTCGCTCCACAAGTTTGCGGTACGCCATCAACAACAATTGTACCATCACCTGGTGTCACGATAACTTCCTGCTTATCAGTATAATCATTAGTGAAAGCTGTTAAATTTAATACTACTCTATTGTCAAATAATTCACTACGTAGACCTAATTCTATTGTTTCTACTTCTTCTGAATTATAAGGGCCAACAGATTGGAGTGTTGTACCTCTAGCATTGAAACCACCTGAACGGAAACCAGTTGAATGTGAAAGATAAACCATACCAAAGTCTGTGTTTCTTTGTATAACAACTTTGTGTTGAAGGTTATCATCTTTAAAACCTCTAGATAAATCTAGAATTGTTGGTGTTCTCGCTACTTTATTATCTACAGATGCATAAGTTTGAATACTAAAATCTTTTTCTTCATCTGTATACCTAACTCCTAAACCTAATGTCCAATCATCACTAACATCATAAGTTAGGTCAGCAAAAAAAGCAGAAGCTTCAGCTTCTTGAACAGATCTAAAGTTTTGAACAGGTCCAGAATCCATATTGGCTTCAGTTTCAATAGTGAAAATACCTAAAGTATAATTTAATGGACCATCTAAATTTGAAATAAGTTGAATCTCATGAGATGTTTGTTCATAATTTTGATCTCTTACAACTGGGAAAACACAATTAGGTGTAACTACTGCACCAGCTGAACCCCAAGAACAAATATCCATAACTTCAGCAAAGTCGTTGTTGCCAGAAATTAGTTTCAAAGTATGATTATCTAACTCCCATTCCAACCTTAAAATCATGTTATTACCTTGAATACCACTTAAAAATGGATAAGCAGAATATACTGTCTCATAATCATTAGCTGCAGATAAATCACCTGAAGTTGCAGCGCCTTGACCTAAAAGAGCAAAAACACCTTGAGGAGCTCCAATTTTATTAATGTAAAATTCTGTTATATTAAGGAGATTGTGCTGTGAATTATCATTATAATTATCAAAGGTAAAATTCACATTTACATTTTCTACTGGATCAAAATCAACTACTACAGACGCTGATTGAACATCTCTTAGTTTTTCTCTTTGATTTTGAGTAACATTAAACATAAAGCTATCACTTTCAAGTTTTCTTAAAGCAACCTTTACCCCACCATTGTCACCTAAAGGAGCGTTAAGAACTATTTTTGTATCGTTTGTATTGTCTTCTTCAATATCAACTTTAATTTTTACACCAAGTTCTCGTGTCGGCTTAGTTCGAGTGATATTTATAACACCACCAATTGTATTTCTTCCGAATAATGTTCCTTGAGGACCACGAAGAATTTCAACTGCTTCAAGGTCAAAAAGATCTAAATCAACCCCTGAGTTGGAAGCCGCAAAGACTCCATCAATAACTACACCAACTGTAGTTTCAAAAGTTTTTTCTAAATCATCAAAAGTCAAGCCACGAATAGCAGCACTCATTGCGCCACCGGCAAAAGCCATATCAGATAATTCAACATTTGGAACAAGTTTTTCTAAATCTTGAACTCTTTGAATATTTCCTCTTTCTATTTGTTCTACACTTAAAGCAGAAACAGCAACAGGAACATCTTGGATTGACTCAGCTCTTTTACGAGCTGTTACGATAATTTCTTCAATTGTATATGAAGAAGAATTATCTTGAGCTTTAACATCATCAATAAAAGAAACTGAAAATATCAAAGCGAATAATACAAAATATTTTAAAATTTTCATTAAAAATACCCCCCCAGGTTTATTTTGAAAGTCTGTAATACATGCTTTTTGAGAAAAAACCAAACTTATAATATAAATATATTACAAAATTAGATAAATATGTTGTATAAATACAACATAAATACAAGTATTTGTTTTTTTTAGCTAAATAATTAAATAATTTACCAGTTTTCACCAAAAGGTCTTAGCCAATGATCAAAAGTCCAAGCAGATTTAGATTGATGAACAATATGCCATACTTCATCCGCTATATCATCGGGCTTAATAAAAAAATCATCAGGTTTTTCTGGCCATGCTTTTCTGGTCCACTCTAGATCAATAGCTGCATCAATAGTTATATAAGCTACATGTATGCCTTTTGGATTTAGATACCTTGCTATTGATTCAGTCAGTATTTTTTGCGCTGCCTTAGTAGATGCCGTTCCACCAAAATTAGCTTTTCCTCTATGGGCCGATGTATTTCCTGTTACAATTATTGCTCCATTACCATTATCTATCATGTTAGGGGAAATCTTTTGTACAATTCTAAGAAGCGAGATTACATTTGTATCAAAATTTGATTGTAATTCTTCAGGAGAGAACTCCAAAAAATTACCTCGAGTTCCTCTTACCGCATTATGAATAAAAACATCAGGATAACCAAATTCTTTTAGAGCCTTATCTATGGTTTCATTAAGCTGATCCGGATCTCTAAGCTCACAAGAATATCCTTTTGAATGTGGAAGTTCCTTTTCAAGGTTCTCTAATCTCGATTTATTACGAGCAAACATAGCAACCTTAAATCCACTTTTACTGAATCTTCTCGCTAACGAAGCTCCAGTACCTGGACCAACTCCAGTAATAAGAGCGACTTTATCTGACATCATTATCCTTTAAGAGATAGTTCCTTTGCCCAGCCAATGCCTCTTCTCAATAGATCATAGAAAACAGGTAAATCCCATGCGCACCTTTCTACTTCTGGATAATATTCCATTGGCTCTGGTAGATCATACATATCATAATGACCTCGACAATGACCGAGTGTTAAGTATAAAACTTCACCTTTATCTACTGGATGAAGATAGAATACAGGCACCTTTGTTTTATCCCAATCTTCCTCAACAAAACCTGGTGTTTTTCCTTCAAATTCTGTTTCTAAAAGAACATGCAGTTCACCATGAGTTTCCATTAAATACAATTCATCGTTTGTTTCAAAAGGCTCTACACCCTCAACAAGATGATGTTTATCATCGGCAACGGTTACTGTATAAGGCTCAATAGGTGGATGTGAAACAAATTGTGATCCTAAAGTTTCCATAAATATAGGAGCAACCCTTGGACAATCAACTCTACCATCAGAAAGGAATTGAAGAATAGAATTAGTTCCATGTAAAGCAAGCCAGCGATTACCTTTCGCTACATAGTCTCTTAAAACTTTTTGTTGTTCTAAAGTAGGCCTTACATCGCAAGTATAGGTAATTAGAAAGTCAGCATTAGATATTGCATGTAGATTGGAATAGTCCTCAAAAACTCTTGTTCTAATTCTTTCATCCTCGGACAATAATTTTAAAAGTTCTAAGCGGGCAAAGTCTATATCATGATATTTTCCACCCGCCACAAGAACTACATCTAATTTTTTTTTGATATCATCAGACATAATTTATTCTCGTTAAATTAGAATTGAACTCTTTTAGTAAAACCACCATCCACTACAACATTTGTTCCAGTAATATGACCACCTGCAGAACTCGCTAGGAAGACTACAGTGTTAGCAACATCTTCAGCAGCACCATATCCAAGAGGAATAGCCTTTTCAGTTGCCTTATAAAAATCTTCCATATTATCTTTGATGAAATTCCATGCGCCACCTTCAATATATATCGGTCCAGGTGAAACAACATTACATCTAACACCTTTTCCACCATTTGATATAGCGATATGATTTGAATAATTTATTAGACCTGCTTTAACTGCACCGTACGGTCCACTTCCAGGTCCTTCTTCAATAGCTGTTGTTGTAGAGATGATAACAATACTGCCTTTACTTGCCTCTAATGCCGGTAAAGATGTTTCAACTGCTCGTACAGTACCCATTATATCAACCTCAAAATTAGCTTTCCATCCATCCTCACTTGGGTTTCCACCACCAGCACTTACATTTGGCACTAAAACATCAAGACCACCTAACTGTTCTATTGCTGAAGTAATCCAGGCTTTATAAGCATCTCCATCACCTACATCAACCGAGTCACCAATAGCATTAACTCCTTTTGATTTAAGAGCTTCAACTGCAGCCGCAACTTCATCCGCATTACGCGCACAAATTGCTACATCAGCACCTTCGTCAGCTAATAGCTCAGCAGTTGCTCTTCCGATACCTTTACTTCCTCCTGTAACAATTGCTTTCTTTCCTTTTAATCCTAGATCCATTGCTTCCTCCTTTAAAAAACTACATTGGTCCAAATCCTGGAGGGGCACCCCCAGGAATAAATTTCTTTTTCTCTTTTTCAGGGACAATAATCTCTATTTTCCCATCAATTTCTCTGATATCAAAGCATATTAAAGGCTTTGTGGATAGATTTGTCATAGATTTGCCTGTGGATAACTCAAAACGTGCTCCATGATGAGGGCATGCATAAAATCCATTTCTAAATCGACCCCCTGAAAGACATTCATTTGCATGAGGACAATTATCTTCAACCGCAAATAATTCTCCTTCATTGGATCGAACAACAAGTATTTCTCTATTATTTACTTCAAATACTCCTTCCGATCCTGCTTCAACTTTTTCAGAATCACACAAAAATACATAGGTATCTTGTTCACTCATGATTTAAACCAAAAATTTAGTGGTTACTCTTTATAGTTAGGAACCTGACCGCCACCTTCCATAATGAGTCTATCAATGACTTGATGGAAATGAATAATTCTTCTCTCTTGTTCGCCGCACCAAAGGCCCCTGTAAGCTGGACTGTTCATGCCCTTTTGAACAAAAGGAAGATTGTGTGCATCTTGGTCCAAAACTTCTCCAAGAGTATGCTCTTCTCCATCTTTAACATATATATGCTCTGGACGACCAAGTTCATCGGCTTCTCCTTGTACAGCCTCATCCATTCCAGGATTAACTCTTGGCGCTTCATCACCTTCAACTGTCATGTAAGAAGGAGCATTATTAGAATCTTTTACTTCTTGAGCCTGTTTAGCTCTTTTATTGTTAGTATCACTTGGTAATGTAAACATCTGTAGATCATATAAACACTTATTTGGATCTTCAGCGTGTGGTCTTTGAGTAAACATCATATAATTAGTAGCGTGTGTATTCAAAGTGACATTTGGAAATACACAGTAGTGATAATCGTCGGACATTTGATCATCATTTAACTTTGAAAAATCCCAACCCATTTCATCGCCTCTCTCTCTTTGCGCAATCTGAATTGCTCTTCTGGCTTCTTGTGCATTACCTTTAAAGGATTTAGGGTCCACGCCGTTTTGCTCCATATACACTTCAAGATTTGGACCAATTTCTTCTTGATCAATATGTGGTCTTGGACTTGGAACACCAAATGGTACTAGATAACGATTATGAATATCATAAAGGTCTATTTGAACATTTTGATCATCCAACCAATCCATTAATTGAGGATGAGTACCCCAAACATGATAAGTTTCATTGAAAGCATCCACTGATGCTTTCCAGTTACAATTCCATTCAACAGTCATGTCCATAACCAGATCCATCTTATCAAAGTTATATGATTCAAGATGTGCTTTAACAGGGCCCAACCATTCATCTAAAGGCCTAACTTCAGGATTTAAAGAATACATTACCCATCCATTCCACTCTTCACATGGAAGTTGGGTAAGATGAAGCGATGGATCGCATACTCCTTGAGGGAAAGTATGAGGATCAGGGGTATCTACAAGTTGACCAGCCGCATCATACTGCCACCTATGATAAGAACATTTAAAAGTTTTATCAATTTTACCCATTTTTTGTTGAGCAAGAGTATTTCCTCTGTGCTTACATACATTGTAGAATGCTCTAACTTTCATATCCTCTCCACGAGTGATTAGGATAGAGTAATTACCGATTTCGGTTGTTAAATAATCATTTGGCTCTTTAATATCTTGTGATAGTCCACCTCTTAACCAAGTCTTTGTCCATATATGCTCCCATTCAAGTTGCATAAACTCTTTCGAGGTGTACCTTTCTTTAGGAATATATTCGTAAGATAGATTAGGTTCTGGCTCTTTATCGCCATGTAAACCAGGTTGTGCATATCTTATTAAAGCCATAATGATCTCCCAATTTTTCAGTATTTTATTATGCCACAACTATATGTGTCCAGTAAAATCAAATTATTGGCTTTTAAGTGCATAAAAAATATATAAATTTCAATTTATAGATTGACCAAAAACAAATGTTATTCTTCAATAACATTAAAAGGTTGATATATAGTAATGAGTGAAGAAAATATTGAATCTAACATTCGACAAATGGGGAATCAGACATTTATTGATGAAAGAGTCGAAAATATATTAGTGGTAACTCGCGGCCATCCGTTCGAAAGAGATCCTTTTTTTGAAATGATAGATTCAACAGGGTATTGTTGGACTCATGTTGAGCATCCTGCGGCTCAAGATTACCTAGTATCTAATTCTATAAAAAATTATAAGGCTATTCTATTTTATGACATGCCTGGAATTGATTTTGAAACAGCCCCACCCAAACCAACATTTTTTGAACCTAATCAAAATTTTAAATCAGGTTTTATTAATCTTCTTAAAAAAGGAATTGGTTGCGTATTTATTCATCATTCAATAGCAAGCTGGCCTCTGTGGGAAGAATATGGAGATATAATAGGCGGACGTTTTCTTTATCAACCAAGTAATGTTAAAGGGATCGAACAACCTGATTCCGGTTATAGGCATGATGTCAAATATACTGTTTCAAAAGTCGGAGATCATCCAATTACTAAAGGTGTTGAAAATTTTGAAATTACTGATGAATTGTATTTGGCTCAAATATTTGAAGATTCTATAAATCCTATTTTAGCTAGTGACTATGAATTTAAGGACAATAATTTTTATTCCGCAGCGAGAGCACTTGAAGGAGAAATGTACTCAAATAAGAATTGGCAGCATAATGAAGGAAGTAATATTGTTGGTTGGACTAAAAGTTATGAAAATAGCGCAATAGCGTATCTACAATTTGGAGATGGACCTTCATCATATAAAAATGAAAATTTTAGAAAACTTATAAAACAATCAATTGAGTGGTCAATTAAGGAGACAAGTTGATTAATAGAAAAATTTGTATAATATTTAAAAAGATTTTTATTGAATATAAAGGATAAACCTTTTAATTCTATCTTGTTCATCCACACATTTAGGAGGGGATAAAATGCAACTAGCTAGAGAAGAACTTGAACAGGCGTATAAACAAATGAAGACTATAAGGGAGTTTGAAGAACACCTACATAGGGAAATAATGACAGGAGCAATTCCAGGATTTACACATCTCTATGCTGGTCAAGAAGCTGTAGCGGTTGGTGTTTGTGAAAATTTAACTGATGCAGATTACATTACATCTACACATAGAGGCCATGGCCATTGTATCGCTAAAGGAGTCGATGTAATTGGTATGATGAAAGAACTTTATGGTAAAGCAGATGGTGTATGTAAAGGTAAAGGCGGATCAATGCATGTAGCTGATATGGATGTAGGAATGCTAGGTGCAAATGGTATCGTAGGTGGTGGACCTCCTCTAGCTACTGGTGCAGCACTTGCTGCTAAACTAGATGGAAAAGGCGGAGTTGCAGTTTCTTTCAGTGGTGACGGATCTTGTAATCAAGGACCAGTATTCGAATCTATGAATATTGCGGCTATTTTGAAATTACCAAGTGTATATGTTTACGAAAACAACAGATATTCAGAACATACACATTGTTCTTATGTGATTGCTTCTGAGAGTATAGCAAGTCGTGTAGAGGGTTTTGGCATACATACCGTAAAAGCAAATGGTTTAGATTTTTTTGAGGTTCATGAGGTTATGAATGAAATAATTTCTAAAGCAAGAGAAGGAAATGGACCATGTGCCGTTGAGTTTGATACAACAAGATTTTATGGTCATTTTGAAGGCGATCCCCAAGATTACCGTGCACCAGGAGAACTTGAAGATGATAGAGAAAATAATGATTGTCTGAAAATTTTTACAACTAAGGTCACAGAAGCAGGTTTATTATCTGAAGAAGATATAGGTAAACTAGACGATGAAGTTAATTCACTTATTGAAGAATCAGTTGAGCAAGCCAAGGCATCACCATTGCCTAGCCCTGAAGATGTAACAACTGATGTTTATGTGTCTTATTAAGGAGATAAAAATATGACAGAGAAAACTTATAGAGAAGCTTTAACAGATGCTCTTTTTTTAGAAATGGGTCGTGATGAGAATGTTATTGTGATGGGTGAAGATGTTGTTGGTGGAACTGGAAGCCCTCACGCAGAGCCTGGTTTTGTTGGTGGAGTATTTGGTGTCACTTCAGGATTATACGAAGAATTTGGTATTGAGAGATGTATTGATATGCCTATATCTGAAGCTGGCATAGCAGGTACTGCTGCAGGAGCTGCTTTAGCAGGAAAAAGACCAGTAGCAGAAATTATGTTTTGTGACTTTATGGGATTATGTTTGGATCAGTTAATGAATCAAGCTGCAAAATTCCGCTATATGTTTGGTGGAAAAGCCACTTGCCCTATGGTCTTAAGAACTTGTTATGGTGCAGGAATGAACGCTGCATCGCAACATAGTCAATCTTTACATCCTATGATTACTGCAATTCCTGGATTAAAAGTTGCAATGCCATCAACACCTGCAGACGCTAAGGGGCTTTTATCAACAGCTATCAGAGATGAGGATCCAGTTATATTTTTTGAGCATAAAACATTGTATGCTCTTTCTGGTGATGTTCCAGATGGAGAGCATCTTGTGCCTTTCGGGAAAGCAAGAATAGTCTCAGAGGGAGATGACTGCACGCTCGTGGCAACTGGTAGAATGATATCTTTCTGTGAAAATGCTGCACAAGCATTAGCAGATGATGGAATAACTTGTGATATCATTGATCCAAGAACCACAAGTCCATTAGATGAAGATGCTATCCTTGATAGTGTAGAAAAAACCGGAAGACTTGTTGTTGTTGATGAAACACCTCCAAGATGTTCTTTTGCTTCTGATATTGCTGCTCTAGCAGCAAGCGAAGTATTTTCTTCGCTAAAAGCGCCGGTTAAACAATTAACAGGTCCTCATTCACCAGTTCCTTTTGCAAAAGAATTGGAAGGGGCATTTCTTCCATCTCCAAACAAAATTAAAGATTTGGTATCTGAGGTAGTTAATTATAAATAGGGTTTTATTATGAGTAAGAAGATTGAAGCTCTTACGATGCCCAAATGGGGTATCGAAATGGAGGAAGGAAAACTTATAGAATGGCTCGTAGAAGAAGGAGCAAAATTTTCTAAAGGTGATCCACTCCTAGTCGTTGAAACTGACAAAATATCAAATGAGATTGAAGCTGAATTTGATGGTCTCTGCAGAAAAAAAATCGTTGAAGTAGATGGAACTTATCCTGTAGGCGCTTTGCTTGCTGTATTTGCAGACGAAGATGTTGCTGACGATGATGTGGATAAATTCATAAACGATTTTGTGCCTGTTGACTCTTCGTTTAGTCCCGAAAGTGCTGTATCTGAAAAGAAACCTGAAGAGAAACCAGCTCCTGCAGCAAAAGAAAAGCCTAAAGCAAGTGGTGATTTGCCCTCATCTCCTCCGGAAAATGTAAATATTTCTCCAAAAGCTTGGGAAGTTGCTCTTGAACT
>CEUS01027206.1_pt1 | contig 25722 bp, 19 predicted proteins | sample 427031 | NCBI WGS metagenome assembly CEUS01 (sample SAMEA2622837, study PRJEB7988) | marine metagenome | biome: marine biome (ENVO:00000447); feature: marine epipelagic mixed layer (ENVO:xxxxxxxxx); material: "saline water (ENVO:00002010), including plankton (ENVO:xxxxxxxx)" | depth 140 m | reverse complement strand
AGTAAATAAGGTATCTCCGGATTCATCAACAACTATATCGTAAACTCGAAGTCTTTCATCAATTGTGAGACTCCAAAATTCCCCCATACCCCACGTGCATCCTACACCCTGTGTTCCCAGGCTGAAGATACGCCTAATATTAGAGCGTAAGCCCAGTTCATCTATGTCATCATCCACAGTAAAAGGGGTGACCAAAGTAGACCATTGGCCCACCATAGTTTCTCTAGCCCAATCTAATGCTTCACCCTTGGAATATCTAGGCACACCTCAACTCCGTAATGATCCCTACGCGGTACTAGTATATGATTACATTCACAATTACATACTAAAATGATAGATGTGTGATTGATACATGTCAATCAAGTATTTCATTTAAATCTTCGACTGGACTCAATAATTTAAGCTAAACACAATCCATATTGGAAACAGCATAAATTAGCTAATGTCCTCGATAATTATTTTTGAATGCTCGCTAACACGTTTTGATAACATCTTGTGTTTCGACATCTCGAGTCTAGGATCTTCTTCCAATGTTTTTGATGCCTCATTTCTAGCTAATGACAATATGTCATGATCAGTAATACTAGCTATTTTTAGGTTTGGCAATCCACTTTGCCTAGTGCCTATGTAATCCCCAGGACCTCGGAGGCGCAAATCTTCCTCAGCCAACTTGAAACCATCACCCACATGCTCTACAACTTTTAATCGTTGCATTGCTTCTTTACTGGGTTGATCAGACAAAAGCAGACAATAACTTTGGTCCGAACTGCGTCCAACCCTGCCTCTAAATTGATGTAATTGTGCCAACCCAAACCTGTCAGCACCATCAACTAACATAACAGTCGCATTAGGTATGTCTATACCCACCTCAACTACAGGAGTCGACACCAATACGTCCAATTCCTTTTCCTTAAATTGGTTCATGACTTCTTCTTTTTCCTTTAATGGCATTCTTCCGTGAAGAAGTCCGAGTCTAAGATCAGGAAAAATATCTGATGATAAACGTGTGTGTTCTTCCGTAGCTGCCCGAGATTGGATTGCTTCAGACTCATCTATTAACGGACATACAATGAATGCCTGATGGCCCAAATCAACTTGTTTCTTTATAAAAGCATACGCCGTAATCCTACGTTCCGGTTCAATCCACCTGGTTTTTATAGGTAACCTACCAGCAGGCATTTCACGGATCACTGAAATATCGAGATCCCCGTAAAGAGTAAGTGCTAAAGAACGAGGAATCGGAGTAGCCGACATAGCAAGTAGATGTGGTCGACCACCCTTACTGCGCAGCATAGTTCGCTGCATTACGCCAAATCTATGTTGTTCATCCACAATTGCAAGTGCCAGTTTAGGTACCTCTACATCGTCTTGGATAATTGCATGAGTACCTACTACAAAATCTATGTCTCCCGAAGCTATCTCACGATGCATTGAATCCTTAACTTTTTTAGGCAAACTTCCAATCAATAAACCAATCCTGACCGGACGTCCTGAACCTGCTAAATCAACTGTTACTACGGCACCTTCACGTATTACGGGAGATGAAGAATTTAGCAGGTGAGTGATGGTAACAAAATGCTGTTCAGCAAGGATTTCGGTGGGTGCCATCAATACAGCCTGAAATCCATTTACTGGAGCGAATAGCATGGAAGCAAGCGCCACAACTGTCTTCCCACTACCTACATCTCCTTGTAATAGCCTGCTCATAGGACGTGAGGATCTTAAGTCATCCAATATATTATCTAAAACTTCTGTCTGATCTGAAGTGAGATCAAAAGGGAGACTCTGTAGAAAGCTTGAAAGAACTTTAGAATCAATATTTAGAGGTATACCGTCTTCATCATGTTGCCAAGATAATTTCCGCTTCAAAACGGTTATCTGAAGTAAGAACAGTTCATCAAATGCAAGCCGTCTACGAGCCGCATTCCATTCAGAATGTGAATCAGGGTAATGGATCTGGTATATAGATTTGTGCAAGTCCATAAGAGCAAGACGATCTCTGATATCCTCGGTTATAAACTCTTTAATTTGAGGTACTACTACTTCCAAAGCTTGATTCACTAACCGGCGAATTGTACGTTGAGGCAGACCGTCTACACTAGGATACACTGGCACTAAGCGTCCAGTGTGCAGTAATTGCTCTTGTCCTCTAAGAAGCTCATATTCAGGGGATTCAAACACAAAATTACCCCTAAACACATTTACTTTTCCACTAATAACTACTTGCGTACCTGGCTTGAATGTTTGGACTAAGTAAGGTTGATTAAACCATATTGCTCTGACGTTGCCGCTATCATCTCCTAAAACAGCTTGAGTAGACCTACGCTTAGGGCCTTGCCGTGTCTCTGATGCCTCCCATACTGTCACAACAATTGTCTGTTCTTCGCCAAATTGTAATTCGGACACCTTCCGTGTATTGGCAAAATCATTGTGTCTATGCGGGAAAAGATAAATCAAATCATAGACTGTTTTTACACCTAACCGTCCTAGATGACGCAAATTTGTTTTAGTCACGCGTTCTAGAGATGAAATATCATCATCAAGTTTCAGTGCTGTTCTATTTTTTCGATTGGATGAATCTTTCGAACGCTTTACTCGGGAACCAACCTTATCACTGGAACAACGTTCCAAGAAATTCTCTATATTGCCAAACCTATCCGATACCCAAGAAATCCGACCTTCATGAGTGAGGATCGAATATGAACTGAATTCACCTATTACCGACCCCAGTTCTGCAGACCAACGCTGAAGGAAAAGATCCAGTCCTCCCACGACAGTCTTGTCTTGGTAATTATCGTCCTGTTCTTTAATTAGAATTTTGAAGAGTGACTCTAATTTAAGTATAGCCTCGGCGGAATAATTAGAATTATTAGGAGCCATATAGGAATCCGCCTAGCGTTCAGGTAGAACTAGATTGTATTAAACATATCCCAATTGATCCTGGACCTGCGTGCGTCCCAATCGATGGGCCTATTCTTGCAATCAACGGTTCAGAATCTCCAACAATCATATCTCTAAGATCGTCAGCAATCTCACTAGCTAAATCTGGAGTTGAAGTGTAAGAAACGCTTAACCTTTCAACAGAGGAGAAAGAACGTGCTGTTTCTTGAAGCTTGACTAACGCCTTGCCAAATGTCCTGGCTTTACCCAATTCGCCAACTTCACCATCCCTCATTATTATCATGGGCTTTATTTTGAGAATCGTACCTAGCAAAGCTTGAGCTTTACCAATTCGACCTCCTTTTTGAAGATACTCAACAGTATCTAAAACAAACATAGATTGAGATCTTGACGCTGCATCATTAGCGGCATCTTTCACTTCAGATAAACTTGCCCCACTTTGAGCTGTCTCTGCAGCAGCTATAACTACCAATCCTAACGCCATCGATGCCTGAGTGCTATCGATAACCTCTATAGGACAATCAGTGGAACATTGATCCTTACCCTGAATAGCAGAATTGTAAGTACCGCTTACTTTCGAAGAAACGTGTACTGAAACAATGCCGTCGGCATCTTTACCAATTTCATCGAATACTTCTATGAAATCACCTGGTGGAGGTTGGGATGTTGAAGGGAAAACTGTTCCTTTGGTCAATCTATTGTAAAAATCATCACTAGTAAGATCCACTCCATCCTTGAAACTTTCAGTCCCAAAATTAACTCTACAAGGAATAACAACTATCCCTAAATCATCAGCTATAGCAGGATCTAAATCGGACGCACTATCCGTAACCACTCTAATAGTCAATATATTACTCCTTCATTCAATTAACATGTAATCCATCACTCTATCGATATCAGCAAATGATAATTTGGCTGTCCTCCATTAACAACCTCGACTTCCAATCCCGGAAACACAGCGAGAATACGTTTTCCAAGGTCTTGTACTTCATCTAACTGTACTCTATCTCCACCATACAAAGTTACCAAATCACCACCTGAAACACCTGCGGCCTCCAATATTGCTTCAACAACTGACGGTAAATCACGCCCTGTAGTTGTAAGTTTCCCATCAAGCAATCCGATTAAATGCCCCTCCTTTACTTCAATGTCATCAAGCATCACATCCCTCACAGCCTCTGTAACTTCGACTGTTTGAATTGATAAGATAGCTTCCTGCATATCTCGGACGTTAGATTCTATATCCCTATCTGAATTAAAGCATAAAATAGCTGCTATGCCCTGAGGAATAGTTTTCGACTCAACAACTTGGACTAACTTTGAAGAAATTTCGGAAGCCTGATGAGCTGTTGGAATAATGTTCTTATTGTTAGGTAGTAAAATGACTTTATCGGATTTGGCAGAATCAATCACCTCAACTAAATCTCTGACGCTAGGATTAAGGGTGTTACCACCATCCAGCACTTTGGCAGAACCAAGACTTACAAATAAATCCTTAATTCCATCCCCAAGTGCTACAGAGACTATACCCAAAGGAACATTAACTCCTTCATCTGGTGTATTCCTGGAAAAAACCTCTTTTTGTTCATCCATGTTTGTTATATCAACCCGTGATAGTGTCCCATAAGAGATCGCAGAACTTAGAACCTTACCTGGATCCTCTGAGTGAACATGCACCTTCACTATGGTTTCATTTCCAATAACAACCGTAGAGTCAGCAATAGCCTCCATGTCAGCCTTTATTTTCTCAATCCCAAGCGATTTTCCTTCGATCATAAATTGCGTGCAATATCCGTACTCTTTATCGTGAGTATCCGAAAAGAATTGTTCTGAGACTTTGCCAGACAACATTTCGGGTGAACCTACATCGCCAAATGCAAGCGTGTCTCCGAGAGATTGCCCCTTCAATTGCCGCCTAATTCCTTCTAGAATAATGGCTAGACCACGACCACCAGCATCTACAACTCCAGCTTCTCGAAGTACATCTAGCATTTCGGGTGTACGTTCCACAGTATCATTTGCATTTGAACACACAATTTCGAATAATTCATCTACCCCCACTCCGGCGTCAGCCGCCTTAACAGCAGCCTCTGATATTGAACTTATAACCGTTAACATTGTCCCTTCAACAGGATTCCCAACCGCGCTATATGAATTCTTACGAGCGGCAATAAAACTTTTAGCTAGCTCTTCCACTCCACAATGAGGCATCCCTTTTATACCATCCGACATTCCTTTGAAAAATTGAGACAATATTACTCCACTATTACCACGTGCCTCCATTAGCGCATTTCGAGCCATTTGATCAGCCATGTCGCCCGCTTCTAATCGAATAGATGAAGAATCTCCCAGGATACCTTTCATCGTAAGTAGCATATTCGTTCCTGTGTCTCCATCAGGAACTGGAAAAACGTTTAGAGAATTTACAGCCTCCACATTCCTTTCGAGAAGTGCAGTCCCAAACACAAACATATCGTACAAATCACGACCTGTAAGATAAGAATTATTTCCAGAATTAATGACTGCGACCTCCTATTTATCATTGCTTATTTAGCTATATTGTGCTATATTTCGATGGTGAACAGACGAGGAATCTGCCGCTGTGAGATCGGCTCTATTATGACTGATCTAAGTATGAAACAGATTCTACCTAAATTACATTGATACAGTCAAAGATACATGGCTAAATGCGAAATATGCGACAAGTCTGGACAGTCTGGTAACAGAGTAAGCTTTTCTATGCGACATACCAGGCATAGGTGGCATGCCAATGTTCAAAAAGCTACCGTGTACGATAACGGCAAATCAAAACAGATTAGCGTATGCACTCGCTGTTTGAGAACGCAGTACAAGAATCGTGTACGGGCCTAGTTCAGCATCAAGAAACTCCATACTGTTTTTCATTTGAGATATATTTTAGGGCTACTCTTTGCAAATCCTACTCGTTGGATTAAACCATCATACTGCTCCAGTAGCTGTTAGAGAAAAGGTTGCTTTCACAGAAAAACAAGTAAAGAAAGCTATCCCTCTTCTTGACTCAAAAGTTGACCAGCCCGTAATCTTATCTACATGCAATCGCACAGAGATTTATTCTGTAGTAGAAAACCCTGAAAATGCAGCAGAAATCGTCACTGCATTCCTGTCTTCATTCCATAAAATCGAAATTTCTAGCATACAGCGGCTCCTATATATAAAAACAGACCAGGAAGCTGTGACACACCTTTTTCAAGTAGCAAGCGGGCTAGACTCCATGGTATTTGGAGAGTCAGAAATACTAGGGCAAATTAGAGGAGCACTTACAACAGCATCAGAAGCTAAAGCTCTACCTCAAACAATATCGAGACTGTTTCACCGTGCCATCAGGACAGGACGGCGTGTGCGCAATGAAACACACATTGGACGCAATCCTTTATCCGTTAGCTATGTAGCCGTAGAATTAGCCACAAAAATCCTCGGTGATCTCAATAATTTATGTGTGTTACTTATAGGTGCGGGAGAAGCCGGCACACTGCTAGCAAAAGCACTGATGTCTGCCAACGTCGAAGAAATAATGATATCCAATCGAACCCCTGAAAAATCCACCGAATTAGCCGAAGAACTAGGGGGTAAAACTGTACTATTTGAAGATGCCCTGACAAACCTTGCCAATGCAGATGTAATAATTACAGCAACTGAAGCTTCTGAACATATAATAACCAAAGATGCTGTAGCAAAATTATCGACGTCAAACCCTCAGAAATCCGTTTCATTATTTGACCTCTCGGTACCACGAAATATAGATCCTGATGTTGCATCTTTAAATGGAGTAAATCTCTACAACATAGACGACTTAGTTACAATCACTAGAGATAACTTGACTGAGCGTCACGGAGCGTCATCAGACGCTAACAAAATAATAGATGAAGAAATAATAGAATTCACTAGATGGTGGGAGACTCTAGATACAGTTCCTATAATAAAATCTCTGCGCGAAGAGAGCGAACGCATAAGGAGTGAAGAAATATCTCGAGCTTTATCCAAATTATCGAATCTCACAGAGGAAGAATTAGATACAATACAAGCGATGAGTAGGTCAATCGTAAGACGCCTGCTCCACAATCCTACAATGTCACTAAAGAAACAAAAACCTACCGATCTTCATATAGATTTTTTGAAGAATCTATTCGGCATATAGATTCTTCAAAAAAACATGTACCTAGCTTAAGTCATTATTGTGGAAAAGATTTAGCGCAGACCCGGCCTTAAACCAGTCCACTTGTCTTAAAGCAAAAGAATGATTAAGCTCTAGCTCATCTACACTACCGTCAGAATGATGTAGTAAACACGTTACAGTGTGGCCTGGTGCAAGTAAGTTCAACTTCAGTAGACTAATTTTGTCATCTTCAAGTATTTTATCGTAATCAGATGGGTCACTAAATGTTAATGGTAACATTCCGTGCTTTTTCAAGTTTGATTCATGAATTCTTGCAAAACTACGAGCTATTACAGCTGCACCACCCAATAGTCTTGGTGACATAGCAGCATGTTCTCGACTACTACCCTCACCATAATTATAGTCGCCTACCACTACCCATCGGACACCTAGGGATTTATAATTCCTAGCGATTCTAGATATGACAATGCCAGTGTCCCCATTAAGTAGATTTTTACCCGTTCCAGATTCACCAGTAAAAGCGTTAACTGCCCCCATAAACATATTGTCACTAAATTTTTCTAAATGACCTCGGAATTTCAACCATGGACCAGCAGGAGAGATATGGTCAGTAGTGCATTTGCCGCGTGCCTTCAATAGTATCGGTATTTCAAGGTAATCTTTACCATCCCATCCAGGGAATGGATCTAGTAATTGAATCCTATTACTATCGGAATCCACAACTATCTCCAAATCACCACCATCAATGGGCGGAGGAATATAAGGAGATACGCCCTCAGTAAACCCTCCGACTGGAACGTCGGGAGCTCTCTTAGGTGGATCCAATTTGAAATCAACCCCATTGCTGTCAGTCAGCGAATCTGATGTAGGGTTGAATGAAAGGCGACCAGCTAGAGATAGGGCTACCACAATTTCTGGAGATGCTATGAAATTCATGGTTTCAGAACGGCCATCATTTCTTCTTGGAAAATTACGATTGTAAGATGTGACAATAGTGTTAGGAACACCATCCAAATCCTTTTCACGTCTCCACTGCCCTATACAAGGTCCACAGGCATTTGCCAAAACAGTCGACCCGATGCTTCTTAGAGATTTAAGATGGCCATCTCGTTCAATAGTCGCTCGCACCTGCTCAGAACCCGGAGTCACCATCAATGGTACTTGAGATGCAACACCTCGACCTAATGCCTGCTCAGCGACATCAGCTGCACGACCCATGTCTTCGTACGACGAGTTGGTGCAACTACCAATCAATGCTGTATCTATTTCATCTATAAATCCCTGATCTTTATCAAAAACTTCACTTCTAAGCGAAGACAAAGGACGGGCCCTGTCTGGAGAATGCGGACCGACTATATGAGGCTCTAATAACGACAAATCTATTTCTACTACCCTATCAAAATACATTTCAGGATCTTTCTCAATCCCTTCATCTTGCACTAACAGATCTTTATTATCTTCAGCGAGAGTGGCTAAATCGGACCTCCTAGTAGCTTCGAGATATGCACCCATTCTGTAATCGTATGGGAAAATGGAAGTAGTAGCGCCTAATTCAGCACCCATATTAGTAATAGTTGCTTTGCCTGTACAGCTTATCGATCGAGCCCCAGGGCCAAAATATTCTATGATTGAATTAGTGCCGCCAGAAACCGTCAACTCCCCTGCTAAGTAGAGTATTACATCCTTGGGAGCAGTCCAGCCACTCAACTCACCCTTTAGATATACGCCAATATGTCGAGGATGCAATACTTCCCATGGTAATCCAGCCATAACCTCTACAGCATCTGACCCACCAACTCCAACCGCACAGGCTCCTAAACCACCAGCATTCGGGGTGTGAGAATCAGTACCTATCATAAGTGCACCAGGAAAAGCATAATTCTCTAACACTACCTGGTGAATTATTCCTGCACCAGGACCCCAAAATCCTGCGCCATATTTAGCACAAGATGACTTGAGGAAATTGTACACTTCACTATTCTCTTGCTTTGATTCTTTCAGATCATTTTCACCATCAACTCTCGCCTGTATCAGGTGATCACAATGAACCGTTGTGGGTACCGCAACACTAGGTCGCCTAGTTTGCATAAATTGAAGCATTACCGTCTGTCCCAATACATCCTGTAAAGCCACCCGATCCGGTCGCAACGCTAATATAGCCTGACCTGGATCAATAATCTGTTCATCAGGATTATCAGAATGCCCTAATAGAATTTTATCTGCCAATGTCATAGGGGCACTCGACCTAACCCTTATAACATCCAAATTCCTACGCATTTTTTCGTATGCAAGAGCTACCATTCTAGGTGTAGATTCAATAGACAACGACATTACCCTCCTAATAAAACAACCTCAGATAAGAAGGCCGACCACGAACGATATTTTGTTCTCGGCCGGCCTTCTTGAGTCTAATTTCTAATGTGAGACAAAACACAATTGTCTGTCAACAAACACAGAATCTAACGTGACATTCCAAAGTAGGCATAGTTCAAATCCTTGTAACTTTCCCACTCATCAGGTGTATCTTCCTCAGCAAATATTGCCACTACTGGGCATACAGGCTCGCAAGCTGCACAGTCTATACACTCTTCTGGATGAATATAATACATGTTATCTTCAGGGTTGGTGTATATACAATCCACCGGACAAACGTCCACACAAGCCGCATCTTTTACATCAATACACGGCTCCGCAATAATATACGTCATTCTGACAGATACCTCCCGTTCCTCTTTCCAAATTGTTTGTCCAACAATTATATCCCGTGTCTGTTAAAGCTTTCAAGCACAACGTTGACAATCACTAGATCTCGATGTTAACTGTTGCTGCTTAATAATCACTTTCGTAGTATAAGACATCTTTCTGATGAAAAAAATATTAATAACGGGTATGAGTGGACTAATCGGAGGGTTACTGCGCCAACACCTCGAAAAAGTTGGTGACTATAAGCTTGTTGCTTTGAATCGCCGAAATTTGGACGGCATCCAATGTTACCAAGCAGATATATCTAATTTAGAAGATATAAGGCCTGCATTCAAAAACATAGATGTGGTGGTACATTTAGCTGCTAACCTCAACCAAAATAGCTGGAAGGAACAATTAAACGACAACATCATAGGGACGTATAACGTGTACCTTGCGGCTGTAGAATCTGGTGTAAAAAGAGTCGTCTTTGCCAGTAGCGGGAGCACGATAAGAGGCTTTGACAACATTCCACCCTACGATGCTGTTAATGAGGGGCGATATGGAGATGTTACTGGTAAAGTAAAAAAGATAAGTCACGAAGTATTTAGACCTGATAGCATATATGGTGCCACAAAAGTTTGGGGTGAAGCAATTGGACGATATTTTAGTGACACCTTCAATTTATCGGTGATTTGTATCCGTATAGGCAGTGTTAACGGTAATGATAGACCTTCCAATCCTCGAGAAGTTTCTGCATATCTGAGTCACAAAGACGTGGCATTAATTTTGCATAAGTGTATTGAAGCTCCGTCCGAAATCAAATGCGACACGTTTTTTGCCCTTTCAGACAATAAATGGGGCATACGAGATTTAGAACACTCAAAAGCGATACTAGGGTGGGAACCGAAAGACTCATCTGACAAATTCCTGTGATTTTTAAAACACAACTATATGTCAAATCGCATGAATACTGATAACAGTATTAAAACATCCTTGTGTCGACTATTTGCTGGAGATATAATCGCTATATGCCCGCATCAAGTATCGTGAGAGATAATTCACGTTGTCCAGAAGCACTACAGTAACAATAGATGGTCCAGCTTCCTCCGGTAAAACGGTGGTCGGCAAGCTAGTATCCAAGCATTTAAACTACCGTTTTCTAGATACTGGGTCTATGTATCGAGCAATAACACGGGAAGCACTCAAAAAAGAAATAAACCTAGACGACGATATAGCACTGTCTCAATTAGCTATAGATACAGATATCAAACTCATTCCTCAAGACATCTCGGGATTGGTTCTGGTTAATGGGAAAAAACTACTGCATGAATTAAGAAATCCTGATATAGATAAGTCCGTATCGCAAGTATCAAGTGTCTCAGGGGTCAGAACAGCACTCGTAAAAAGACAAAGAATGGTATGTGAAGAGGGTGAAATTGTGGTAGTTGGTAGAGACATAGGAACTGTAGTACTTCCTGATGCAAGAACAAAAATATACCTTACCGCTTCTCTAGAAATTAGAGCCAGGAGACGACACGATGAAAGTACCTCTCAAGGAGGAAGATTTGATACCAAAAACATATTTGAAAAACTAAGGAAACGCGATCTCATTGATTCGACGAGAGAAAATTCACCACTACGGCCAGCAGATGATGCTGTCATAATTGACACCGATAATCTAAGTATCGAGGAGGTTGCAGACATAATCGTAGATTTAGTAGGTACTAGCTGATGGGAATACTAAAACCTTTAAGTAACTTTGGTCAGCGTATCACGTTAAATATTTTCGCTGATTGCAATGTCGAAGGTACTGAAAATGTCCCTCCTATGGGTTCGCTGATAATCGTATCAAATCATCAAAGCACCGTGGATCCATCCTTAATTTCCACTTTTATACCACGTCCTACTAAATTTTTGGCCAAGAAATCTTTGTTCAAAAACCCGATTTTTTCTGCAATGCTGAATTCATATGGAGCGTTCCCCCTAGATCGTTCAACTTCTGACGCCCGTGCATTCCGATGGGCTCTTAAACAGCTAAGTATTGATCAAGCTATAGTACTATTCCCGGAAGGAACCAGAAGTTTATCCGGGCTAAAAAAAGCTAATACTGGGGTGACTAGGCTAGCCTTGAAATCGAACTCAGCGATACTACCTATCGGCATCACTGGTACTGAAAAATTAGGGTCAGTGGTGAGAGTTTTAAATCCGACTGGTAAAATACAGGTTAATATAGGAGCTCCGTTTTCACTTCCAAACATCGAGGGCAGACCTAGCAAAGAAGTTCTTACATCACTTACTGATATGATAATGGAGCGCATAGCCTTTTTACTCCCCGGAGAGTATAGAGGTGTATACGACATGCGTAATAAAGCCAATTCTTGAAATTATTAACTATTGTCTGAGATCATGTAGGCTGTAAAAGAAGTATGTTCTACACACAACACTGGTTTAAAATTATATGTGCGGAATAATAGGGTATACAGGTAATAATCTTGCCGCCCCAATCCTTCTTGAGGGGCTAGAAAGATTAGAATATAGAGGATACGACAGTGCCGGTATAGCTGTGCTTGGATCCAATGGAGACCCTACAGTCCACAAATCTCAAGGGAAGCTTTCAGCACTAACGCATACTCTTGGGACTGGGATGCCGGAGGGAACCACGGGCATAGGACACACACGCTGGGCCACACACGGAGGGCCTACTGACCACAATGCCCACCCGCACACAGACTGCTCAAACCAAGTCGCCGTTGTACATAACGGTATAGTCGAAAATTTCCTGAACCTTAGATCCGAATTGATCTCTCAAGGACACAAATTCTCTTCCGAAACTGATAGCGAATGCATACCACATTTAATTGAGTCATTCCTCAACCTTGGATTATCATTCCGAGACTCTGTATTAAAAACTTCGGAGAGGCTTCGTGGAGCACACGCAGTAGTTGCTATATCACATTCAGAACCGGGCCAGCTTGTTGCATTCAGGTTGGGGAACGCAGGCGGCCTGGTAATAGGATATGGCAAAGATCAACATTTCCTAGCCAGTGATATCCCTGCAATATTGCCTCATACAAGAGAAGTTGCCTACCTCGGCAATGAAGAGTCCGTGCACATATCAATATCAGATGTTGAATACAGCACGCTAGACGGTCAAAAGATTTCTAAATCCAAGGGAACTGTATCCTACGATGCAGTATCTGCTGGAAAAGGTGAATACCCACACTTCATGCTTAAAGAAATCCATGAACAACCGGAATCTATCATTAACACTATGCGAGGCCAAATATCATTCGAAAAATATGAAGTAAATCTTGATGGATTCCACTTGTCAGACCATGAAATCCAAAAAATTGAAAGAGTCGTACTGCTAGGAATGGGTACTAGTCTTCATGCCGCTATGGTTGGGCGAAACTGGATAGAGTCTATCTCCCGTATTCCAGCAGAAGCAGACAATTCATCTGAATTCCGTTACAGAGATGCCATCATAGATGAAAAGACTCTTGTAATTTCAGTGTGTCAGTCAGGAGAAACAGCGGATACCCTAGCAGCTATGAGTCAAGCCCAGGCCCTAGGAGCACCCCAAGTAACACTGTGTAACTATGAAGGAACCCAAACGAGTCGCATAGCAGGAAGCACAATACTGCTCCGATCCGGACCTGAAATTGGTGTAGCTGCAAGTAAAACTTTCGTGTGCTCTCTAACTGCCCTGTATATGCTAGCTCTTGAGCTAGGTATTAGACGCGGATCGCTGAGTCCTAACGAGTTGAAAAAATCGATAGATGAACTCGCCCATCTACCGGAGATGCTTGGAACATTATTATCAGACGACGAAAACTACCTCAGCCTTGCAAACAAATTTTATCAATTTTCAGATTTTCTGTATCTCGGACGCGGGTTGAATTACCCTCTGGCAATGGAAGGTGCTCTCAAACTTAAGGAAATCAGCTATATCCATGCTGAAGGATACCCAGCAGGAGAAATGAAACACGGACCCATCTCATTAATCGACGAAAAAATGCCGATCGTTGCACTGATACCAAAAGATTCTCTCTACGAAAAGATGCTCAACAGCATAAGTGAAGCGAAAACCCGTGGGGGAACGGTGATAGCCATCACAACCGATGGAGACGAAAAAATTAAAGAGTTGTCTGACTACCAAATCTATATGCCTGAAGCATCTCCTATTATAAATCCGATTCTAGCTGCTTTACCTATGCAGTTACTTGCGTACCACATAGCTGTCAAGCGAGAGTGTGATGTGGACCAACCACGTAATCTAGCCAAGTCAGTCACTGTAGAATAGTAAACATCAGTTTGCCAACACAAAAAAAATTAGTTGTCAGATTTCCGGGAGTTAGACTTTGAATTTAGAATTTATACTGCTTCGAATCCTACACATAGTAGGTGGTACCGTATGGGCGGGTGGAGCTGTTTACGTAGCGTTCATACTGTCTCCAAATCTTGACAGGCTGGGACCGGATATTCGAGGTTCGATCATGAAAGCTGTGTCTAGAGCTACGACTTCCTTCCTAACTGGTGCTGGGACAATCACTATATTTGCAGGGATCGCCTTGACTTTAAGAATGAGACAAAATTTTTTCACCACATGGTTTAACTCAGAATGGGGATGGGCAATATTTATAGGAATGGTAATTTCAATCGCAGCAATCGGTCTGGGAGGCATTGTGGGAACTAATGTAAAACGCTTAGCTAAGCTCAGCTCAGAAATAGAGGGTCGTTCCCCATCTAACGAAGAAATCACAAACATGGCGGCAATGTCTGAAAAGATCAGTTATATCAGCAAAATTTCAGCAGTCTTAGTAATAATTGCCTTAATTACTATGGCGTCGGCCCGCTATCTGTAGTTTACTATAGCAGGTAGTCAGACACATATCTAGATGCACTCTCACGTATAAAGTCTAATTCATCTACAGCAAGGAAAAACTGCGCACCCTTATTAATCCACTGTTTTGCCCCATCACCGCCTGAAGCAGTAGTACCAAATGGCAATTTGTACTTGAGTGCAATATCCTTTATCTCCTCCATCGGCCCAACAACATCGGGGTGATCAAATTCACCGGGACGTCCCATCTCAATACTGAAATCACCAGGGCCACAATAGACCATGTCAACTCCCGGAGTACTTATTATGGACTCTGCATTCTCATATCCCAACCTAGTTTCGATGTGGACAACCAGCGTACTTTCTGCATCTTGCTCAACCATCCATTCGGCTAAATCGGAAGTCTGTACATAATCACTATTCCCGTAACCAGGAGCCATAGCTCTAGTACCCTTAGGCGGAAATTTGATGTAGCCAAGCAGTTCTTCTACCTGTTCATGCGTTTCGGTACGGGGTAGCTGGATACCGGATACTCCCGCCTCAAGTAGCTTAGAGACTTCCTGTCTTTCCAATTGTGGAGTCTTGGAAACTACAGGCAAACCATTGTCACGAGCTGAAAGAATCGTATCAGCGAGGTTAGACGGGTTAAGAAATCCATGCTCGTATTCGATGTATATAAAATCGAAACCTGCATTTTTATACAGCTTAACTAGAGAAGGACGTACATATTCTGTTATCGTTCCAGCTACCAAAATATCACCGTCGCTCAATCTGGATTTGAGATGTCGGCCAGGACCACCGGCAGGATATGGGTTATCGAAATTTCGTTCAGCAAAATTACTAGATGGAACAGGCATAGTGATCCCCTATAACTCCTTTAATACTATTTCATTTTATTTGTCTGAAATTACTCTTTTTCAGAGCAAATAAAGGCTCATTACCAAAACGTGTCAATGTGATTTTTGAACCGGGGTTAAAGCCAGCAGAATTGTTAACTCTGCATGGTAATACAGTACCAGATTTAAGTTTGACTGAGATAATTGTTTCATCACCTTTAAAATCCCTGGACTGTACAACATTAATACCCTCAGGATCCAAATTACATACGAAATCTGCAGTATGTGACACTAAATCCACCTCATCTCCATCCATTATATCTTCCTCAGACTCCCAATTAAATGAACCAATTTCCGTTATAACCTTTTCCCCTGATATCTTGCCCCGAATAAAACCGCAGTTGCTGGTAATACTTGCTACAAATCTAGTTGTAGGAGATCTATAAAGCACCTCTGGAACATCAATCTGCTCTATTCTCCCTTTTTCGATTACAGCTATACGATTACCTATTGAAAACGCTTCGTCCCTATCATGAGTTACAAATACTGCTGTAACGTTGTTCTCCCGTAATACACTCTCCACTTCGTTACACATACCTGCTCGCATGTTAGCATCTATATTACTAAAAGGTTCATCCATTAGTAGAATTGAAGGTCGAGGGGCTAAACTACGTCCTAAGGCCACGCGTTGCTGCTCTCCTCCCGAAAGTTCATGAGGACTACTATGCTCCAACCCTGTGAGATGCAATAAGTCTAAAATTTCATTAAGTCTTTTAGAACGCGCGTTCTTGTCTAAATGAGAGATACCAAAGAGAATGTTTTCTTCTACATTAAGGTGAGGAAAGAGCATATAGTCCTGAAAAACCATCCCTACAGACCTTTTCTCTGGAGGTAATCCAAAATTCGATGAAGACATAAGGTTACCATTTATATATATCTCCCCACGGTCAAGGATTTCAAACCCAGCTATTAATCTAAGTAGAGTTGTTTTACCTCCCCCACTGGGTCCCAAAATAGATAATATTTCGCCTGGATTCAAATTAAATGACACATTATCAATAACGGATTTGTCACCGAAGTTCTTGGTCACTTCATTACATTCAATAATTTTTGTGTTCAATTTCGAGTCCTAATATCCTTATGAATCAAAAATGCCATCGGGACACAAGAGATAATTACTATTATAATTGCCGGTAAGGCTGCTTGAGCAAAAAATGCTTCCTCTGAAGCCGACCAAATTTTGGTTGCGAGAGTCCCGAACCCTAAAGGAGCCAGTAGTAAAGTTGCTGGAAGTTCCTTGAGTGTAATAATAAACACCAATACAGCGCCGGCTATCACACCTGGCTTGAGCTGAGGTATCGTTACATAGATCATCGTTTGAAATAGATTATTTCCTAAACCTCTAGAAGCTTCTTCTTGCTTAGGATTTAATTGTAAGAACGAAGTTCTTGTGGATCCCAAGGCTGCAGGTAAGAAAAGGATCAGATAAGCAAACACCAACAACCAAATCGTTTGGTAGATAGGCTTCGCCCAACCTATTCCAAAAAACACAATCGCTAAAGCTACAACGATCCCAGGAAGCGCAAATCCAGTGAAACTGATTTTTTCTATTACTCTAGACAGAAATCCAGGATATCGAGTTGACAAAGCAGCAACTGGAATCGCACAAAAAGCGACTAATATAGCAGCCAAGAAAGATACAAAAATTGAGTTCCATACAGGGCCCCATAGACCTGCAAAAGTTTGACCTGCGAAAATTCCACGGACTAGCCAATATACTAAAACAGAGAGCGGCATAATTAGAGCCATAAATACTACTAAAAAGCAGAAAATCAAAGCGGGCCATTTCCAGCGCCCTAACTTTACAATATTGCTTAAACGTGATGCCCCGGCTCCTGTCCTATAATACAGTTTTCTACCTCTAAATTTAGCCTCTGCAAGTAGTATAAGAAAAGAAAACCCTGCCAGAAACAAAGATAATAAAGCAGCTCCATTTCTATCTATCGCAGTATATCGCAGATATATAGACCTAGTGAGTGTTTCATAGTCTAATAAAGATACCGCACCAAAATCACTAACCGTATAAAGTGCTACTAGAAGAGAGCCAGCTAATATAGAGGGTCTTAGAAGGGGGATCGTGACTCTATACATAACAGCGAGTCTTCTTGAACCCAAAGTTCTAGCAGATTCTTCAAATGCAGGATCTATTCCAATCATTGCTCCTCTGACAGTGAGAAGTACATACGGATAACTTAGTGCCGCTAGAGTAAATGTGGCACCAAAGAGACCATATATTTCAGGAAGTCTATCTAATCCAAAAGGGCCAGATAATATGTTCTGTAATAATCCCTTAGGACTAAGAACAGAAATGAACAAAAAGGCACCAACATAACTAGGAATCACCAAAGGAAGAGCAGTAGCGACAACCCAAAAACGTCTTAACGGCAAATCTGTTCGAACGGTTAACCAGGCAATTGGCAGTGATAACAGTACCGAAGTCAAAGTTACGGTAACAACTAATTGGACTGTGCGCCACACAGTTTGTAAAGTCCTTGGTCTGATAATTGATGCCCATACATCCTCTGACACTCCAACACTGCGCACAAAAAGATAAACTAATGGTAATGACACAATTAACCCTATTAACACAGCTGGCACCAGCAGTGTAACAGGCATCGAATTTATAGAGGTTCGATTACTCATAATTATAATTGCTTTTTGGATTTTAACTACATAACGATTAGTGACCGACGAACCGTATTGTAAACCCTAAGTGTTGGGGAACACTATAGTGAATTCGATACGATCCTCGGTCACCATGACAGAAGGACTTAGTAATTAATTACAATGTGACAAACTTAGTTTTTCAAGGCATTACATTCGTCACCATGACAGGAGGGATGCAATTAATTACCGTCTGAGAAATTTAGTTTTTCAAGGTATTACATTTAGTTCCCTTAGAAGTTCCTGCGTTCCACTTAAGTCTGCCAAATCTGCCATATCTACTGACGGCTTAACAATATCAGCGATAGGCGTCAACAACCTCTCAGTCTTGACTCCGTCAACCAACGGATACTCAAAAGTCTGCCCTGCGAAATATTGCTGAGCGACAGGGGCAAGCATAAATTGCAAGAATTTTTCTGCGTTACTCTTATTAGTTGCTGTATCAAGAATTCCAGCACCCGCAACCAGAACCAAACTTCCAGGACCACCAGCTTCTAAGTGGTGATTACGTGCTCCAAAACTATCGCCTTCCTCAGCTAAGAATCTGTATAAGTAATAGTGATTTACAAAACCTACATCAACTTCTCCATTGTCTAATGCTGCCAATATCGGAGTGTTCTTTGGATATACCTTCGGCTCATTAGCCAAAATACCCTCTATCCACTTTTTCGTCTCATCATCACCCCACACAACCCTCATCGCAGTCACCATTGCCTGAAAGGATCCGTTAGTAGGAGGCCATCCAATCCGACCTTTCCATTTGGGATCAGTAAATCCCTTTATTGAATCAGGAAGGTCTTCCGGACTTACCGAATCAGAATTGTATGCTACCACTCTCGCCCTACCCGATATTCCTATCCATTTACCTTCCGGAGAGCGAGCCCACTCTGGTGACAATTCTAGTAAAGCAGCGGGTATCGCATCCATCATACCGACTACTTCCCCTAATCCACCTGGATCCTGGGCAAAAAACACGTCTGCAGGGGATTTTTCACCTTCTTCCAAAATGAGAGCCGCAATTTCAGCAGTTTTACCATACTTCACAGAAACGTCAATTCCTGAGGATATTTTAAACTGCTCAATTATCGGTCCCACCAGGGATTCAGATCTACCCGAGTATACAACTAGCGACCCGGGGTCAGCTTCAACTGGGACTTCCTTTATTACTTCCTTCTCAACAATAACTTCAACTGGAACTTCTTTTATGACTTCTATGGTTTCTGGCGCTTCTTCAGTACTAGAACACGCAATGCTTAATAGTAACCCCGCTAAACCTACAGAAAACCATAAAGCGCGTAAGTATTTACAACTAAAATACACCATACGTAACCTCCAATAATTATTGATACATATATAAAAACATAAGTCGTACATAGATGTCAACTTAGTATACACTTACTAAAAATATACACAGGTGGCAACACTCTTGATTACGACACGTGAAATGGGCCTGACTAAAGAGTTATCTTAGTTAAATCATCCACTACGAACTGCTCCGATTCTCCATCTGGATCGCCACTTGGGCAACTAACTCTCGGAGCCCCAGGAATTTGAGTTACACTTGCTTTGTAAGCCCCTGAAATGGCTCCATCATTCCCGGAATATTCAATCATAACTTCTGCTAGCCGATTATCTTCAGAAATATTTACAACTTCTCCCGCCACATCCATATCCGTCCATCCCCAGCCATGAGAAACAAGTAATTCTCTCTCTACCACTTGTTCAAACGGAGTATTCAAACCCAAGCGTCCCCTATAATTGGTTTTTATCTGAGATGGGGGGGTGTTTCTATTTACCAAAATATCCAACTCTTCATGCCCCATCCTAGCCCAATTTAGCCCTTGAGGAAGATCTATAATGTTCGGGGCAAACCTGTGTCCACCCAAGTGACTGGCCTGCCAAATTCTAAGGCTGTTATTTTTACCAGATGCATATTCATTCCTCAGAACTTCAAATGCAGAATATCCAAATTTGCCGCAACACCTATCATACTTGGCATGTGTACAAACAAGTATTTCCCTCACGCCAGAGGTATCTTGTATAAAGTTTGCGAACTTGGATAGTTTTTCGCGACTAGACAGCAATGCATTTACTAATTCCTCTACCATTTCTGTAGGAAGCAAGTAATCTTCTTTAAGGAATTCAGAAAATTTATGCGATGGAAACTCAGGACGAGAAAATAACATTACACGAGACTTGCCTTGTATCGAATATTCAGTGTCTGGCGCTACACAATGCAACTTAACTGAATTTCCATTACTTTCCTCTTCATTCAATGTCTTTAGCACTAAATCAGGAAAATGATTGGTTTCCCTGATTTCACTTGCCCAAGGTCTAGGGAGTTCCAATATAAGACATCTACTCCAACTAGGCGCAGTACCACCAGGGTCTTCACCGTTATTTTGAGAAAAAACAGAGCAAAGGCTCTGACTGACTTCGGAACGCTCATCTCCTATCATTTGGCATCTCCTTGCTAGTATTTTCCCGCTATTAGCACTGCATTAACAATAATTAGTGAACAATTTACCCCAGAATAATTGTACTCACAACGCTATCTTCTTTCCAATATATCCCGATACAACATATAATATTTCCATGAACTTGATCTACTAATATTTATGAAAATCCTGCTTACATCCGCAAAATCAGACACAATACATAGAATATCTACTGGTTTGACAAAATCACATACCGTGACTCTGTCCGACAGAAATCACGTCTCTACAGACTTGCAATTTATACAATCCAGTCTTAACCACGATGCCGGAACAAATGCTTTAGTTCGAAACCAGGAAGTTGTTATTCACTCACTTGATAATGATAGTAAAGCGAGTGATTCTGACATTTTGGATGCAGCAATGCGTTGCACTTACAATCTCCTATTCGCCAGTGTTGAAGAAAAGGTTCCTAAATTCATATACATAAGCTCACTCACACTCATGGATGCATACAATGAGAAATACATCGTTAGTGAATCATGGGAACCTATGCCACAAACCAATCCTAGTATATTGAGATACCACTTGGCTGAATTAGTTTGCAGAGAATTCTCACTTGAAGGAAATATCGATGTAATTGTCTTAAGGTTTGGGGAAATAGTCGACCAAGATCACATGTTGACACAAACAAAATCTGCGCTCTACGTAGAGGATGCGATCAATGCCATAAATATGGCAATTAAAACCAGCAGAAATGAACTCAACAATAAACGGCTATTCCATATACAATCGAAAATACCCAATGGTCAATACCCAACGTTATCCGCAGAAAATACCCTTGGATACAATCCAGTAAAACATATTTGACGAATCCGAACTAATTGAATGGAGTCGGTAATTGGGTAAAGAAATATTTTACGAATCTCATTTATCTAGCAATGTCATGATTCCTATGAGGGACGGCACTAGATTAGCCACAGACATCTATCGTCCCGCAAAAGATGGCAATACTATACAGGGATATTTACCTACTATACTTGGACGAACCTCTTACGATAAAACATGGGCTGAACTATGGGTAGAACCAGTGGCCAATTTTTTCACGCCCAGAGGGTATGTTGTTGCAATTCAAGATCTTCGTGGCAGATATAATTCCGAAGGAACTGGCCAATACTATCATTCGGCTAACCCAAAAGAAGGAACTGACGGTTTCGACACAATAGAATGGATTGCTTCCCAATCTTGGTCAAATGGGAAGGTTGGAATGGTAGGTAGTTCACATAGTGGAATTGTTCAAACAATTGCATCGCTATACCGGCCTCCGCACCTGAGTGCATTGTGGGTAGATGTCGCACCAACTAATATTTTCATGCACGAAGCCCGAGAAGGTGGCGCCATGGGTCTAGACATGCTATATGCATTATTCCTCCACTCTTATGATAGCCAAGAAGTCAGGAACGACCCAGACGCAAGAAGGCAGATATTAGAAGGATGGGAAAATATTGAACACTACCTAAATAATATGCCTTTCGAGCCAGGCAAAACACCTATAAAACATGTCCCAAACCTAGAAAAGATCCTGTTCCACTACTATAGAGATGGGGAATACAACGATTTTTGGGCACAAGATGCATGTAATCAAGAAAGGTTTTTTTATAAATCTGCAGACATTCCCGCTGTATTCTCTAGTGGCTGGTACGACGCATTTTCAATAGCCGCATCAAATCAATATGCCTCAATGTCGATGAAAAACAACTCACCTCAACGTCTCCTTATTGGACCATGGAACCATGGAGGGCTGCGTGGAGGACAATCCTACACTGGAGACGTGGACTTTGGCTCAAGCGCTTCTTACGGCAACGAGAAATACAATCAACTACGTTTAAGTTGGTTTGACCACTGGCTACGAGGTATTTCTAACGGTATAGAGAATTGCCCACCAGTGAGAATTTTCGTGATGGGAGGTGGAACCGGTCTTCCGAATCATGAAGGCAGACTTGACCATGGAGGCAAATGGAGAAATGAGAATGAATGGCCGTTAGCTAGAACAAACTACAGGCGAATGTACTTAAACAAAGACGGCTTCCTTAACTGGTCGATTCCAAATGACATTAAAGCTTCTAAAAGTTTCAAGTACGACCCTGAAAACCCTGTACCTACTATATCTTCAAATGCTCTTGGCATGTTTAAGTTGGCAAAAGGGTCGAAGGATGATAATGAAAAAAAAGAAAGAATATTTCACAGGTTAAACACTTTGTTTATAGCTGGAGCTTCACACCAGAAGGAAGAACCAAGACATTTTGGTTCAAAGCCACCATACCCTCTAATAGAAAATAGGTCCGATGTGCTTACATTCCGGTCGAGGCCCCTTGAATCCAACACAGAAATAACGGGAGAAATTGAAGTAGTATTATGGATCTCTTCTACGTCAAGTGATACCGATTTCACTGCGAAATTAATTGACCTTTACCCACCTAGTGAATCATACATTAATGGATATGCAATGAACCTAACTGATTCAATAATACGTACTCGTTTCCGAAACGGATTCAGTAAAAGTGAAATGATGACCACTGGAGGCGTGTATGAAGTACATATAAAATTACCTCCTACCAGCAATGTATTTAGGAAAGGGAACTGTATTCGGCTAGATATTTCCAGTAGTAGCTTCCCTAAATACGATGTCAATCCAAACACCGGGGAACCACTAGGACTCCACACACAAACTGTTATGGCAGAAAATACAATTCACTTGAACCAAACATACCACTCATTCATAAGTCTACCCATAATACCAAATCAAAAATAGCTATCGTGGAAAGCGGTAAATCAATACCTATTACTTACTTTTATCGTACTGGGTACCCGCCGCTTTGACAGCACGCTTACGGAGTGCCATAAGATCGTGTCTCTTTTCAGCAGACCAAGCCTGAGATTTTTGAAGCCCTACCAGGGACCCCTGGAACCGCGGCATTACATACCGAGCAATCAATTCATAACTATGAAGAACTGCCTCCCGTCCAGCAAATTCTGTCGAATGAATCAGGAGTCCTCCAAAACCTCCCGTCCGTTGATCAAGGCGTTCAATCGCTGCAATTAAATCGTCAGGGGTACCTATACACCATGTACCTTCTTCCGTTAGCGCATCAATTATTTTGTCAGCAGGCCCGTTGTATGCTACATCGAACCCCATAGTATTTTCAAAATAGTCTCTCTGATAACGAGCCGCTCCTGCACGAGCCTGCTCAATAGCCTCCTCCCGAGTATCTGCTAGGTGTACTAGCATAACTAGCCTCCACTCATCCCTGCTAACTTCCTTGCCATAGTTAGATGCGGTCTCTTCTGCAATACCCCAATATTCTTTAAGGCTTTGAGTATAACTATCTTCGCTCGGGATACTAAGTGAAAGCACAGAAGCCCCATGTTTACCTGCAAGTCTCATACCAGAAGGAGACTGGGCAGCAGCCACTGCTATAGGGAAATGAGGTTGCGTATAGGGACGTAATTGTAACAAAGCCTCTCGGAGAGTAAACCAATCAGACTGATGAGTTACAGGATCAGTTTCCGTTAATAACCTGATTATAACTCCAAGCGATTCATCCATACGATCTCTTTGATCAGCAGGATCTATCCCCAACATATATGCATCGGTCCCAAGTGCCCCTGGTCCAACACCCATCATCACCCTGCCACGTGTCATATGATCCAACTGAACCATTCTATCTGCAACCATCATTGGGTGGTGGTAAGGTAAACTAATCACCCCTGTTCCTAATCTTAAGTGTTTAGTCCTTTCAGCAGCCGATGCGATAAATAGCTCTGGAGAAGCTATAGTTTCCCAACCAGCACTATGATGTTCTCCTATCCAAGCTTCGTCAAACCCGAGGTAATCCAGCCACTGCAGTAGTTCAAGGTCCCTTTCCAAACCAAGAGTGGGGTTTTCTCCTAACTGGTGGAATGGGCCCAAAAAAATACCGAATTTCATGCGTGATGGAAGTGTCATGTACTCACCTCAAATCATTTAATAAGCAACATCTAATACTGCTAAATAATTTTACCATCGCCGCTAAAAACGAAACAAAATGTGATAACGGAAAAATACTAGACTATAGTCGAATCAATCAACACTTAATCATTTCTTTTACGAAATCCACTACGTCATCTCTGTGAACAAGTTTTGATTCAGAAGTCCCTCGACTCATAACTTCGACAGCGCATTGTTTTAGATTACGTAAACTAACTACCAATCTGACTGGCAAACCTATCAAATCAGCGTCATTGAACTTCACTCCTGCTGATTCCTCTCTGTCATCAAACAATACTTCTACCCCTTCTTCTTTAAGTTCAGAATATAATAACTCTGCCTCAGAGGAAATCTCCTCTTTTTCAATGTTAAGAGCTGACAACCAGACTGAATATGGAGCAATTGCATCACTCATTATCATTCCTTTATCATCATTTTTTTGCTCTATTGAAGCCGCTAACAACCGTCCTACCCCTATACCATATGACCCCATAATTATTGGGTGTTGCTGATCTCGTTCATCCAAAAACATGGCCCCTAAAGAGGCACTGTACTTTGTGCCAAGCTTAAACACGTGACCCAGTTCTATCCCGCGCTGAGTGTATAGTTTTGATTCACATACAGAACAACTGTAACCATCTTTAGCCAAACTTATATCAGTTATTACTTCTGCACTGAAATCCCTATCATAATTGGAATTTAAAACATGGTAATCCTCTCTATTAGCACCTGCTACCAAATTTATGCTGGATTCAACCGAATCATCAGCTATTATTCTCAAATCATCTTGGCCTATCGGAGAAGCAAATCCTGGCAGCAAACCTGCATTCCTAACTTCAGAAGATTCAGCTAACCTAATGTCCGACGCATTAACAGCATTTTTCAACTTCACTTCATTAATATCCAAATCTCCACGTATCACTGCTACTGCCAGCTCACCATCTACCATGTAAAACACTGACTTTAAAGTTTGTTGAATTTCGATGCCTGCATAATTAGCTAACTGATTTATTGTTTTAATGTTGGGAGTATGAATCTCCTCTAATGGCTTTTGTGAACCATTAGTCAATTCGGATTTGAGAAAAATCGCCTTCTCAGCATTAGCAGCATATCCACAT
>CEUS01284526.1_pt1 | contig 25771 bp, 5 predicted proteins | sample 427031 | NCBI WGS metagenome assembly CEUS01 (sample SAMEA2622837, study PRJEB7988) | marine metagenome | biome: marine biome (ENVO:00000447); feature: marine epipelagic mixed layer (ENVO:xxxxxxxxx); material: "saline water (ENVO:00002010), including plankton (ENVO:xxxxxxxx)" | depth 140 m | reverse complement strand
CAGCTGCCATCTTCCATATTGGCACTTGGGTCATAGTTGCTGGCAGCGGGATCTGTACATCCATAGATCGCACCAAACTCAAAAGCTCCCATATCAGGAGCTGAACCAACATATTGAATGTCATCTGTACCATCTCCATCAATATCAGCTATACCTGCATCAATACATGGGGAGTCTGCCTGTAAACTATAATCGCCATTTTCTGGGTCTACAAATAGCGGGTCTACGTTTATATTACCCTCATCACTCCAATTAATATTGCTATATCTGATTGTAGACAAGGAATAAGGTAGAGACACATCAGCTGGGCTATTTTCATGAAAAATTGAATTAGTGATAGATACACTCCCATTAAAATTTATTGAGCTAATTGAGCCTCCGCTTTCAGATGTGTTCCCGTATATAGTCGAGTTCCTTAAATTAAGTTGAGACTCATTCATTACGCACACTCCGGCACCACGCTCTCCTGTGTTATCTAATATTTGAATACGGGTCATGGTCGCTTCTCCAATATCCATATAAATAGCTCCCCCGCAACCGGGAAACCAATTATTACCAAACCACTCACCATCAAGCGCCTTATTATTACTTAAATGGATATTTGTGAGAGTTGCGTTAGAAGCTGCTATCATTATACCACCTCCGAGCCAGCTCGCAGTATTTCCTGACATAACGATATCTGATAGTATTGGCCCATCCTGTTCCCAAATTGAAATTCCGCCACCCGCATATGCATGGTTCCCTTTGATAATCAGGTCCTCAAGTATGGGAGTAGATGGAGTGGTCTGCCAATCAAAAAAGCTTGGGCTTGGAGGACAAATATAAATTCCACCTCCACCAAAACATCCCGCGTTCTCTGCGTTTCCGCCTGTAATAGTTAATTTTTCTATCCTAACATTCTCACATCGCTCTATAATTAATACCCGCCTTTGATTTAATTGATCAGACTCAGCATTTAAAATAGAGCTCTCAGGGTCAGTCCCAATCAAATGAACATTGTCAGGAATAGAGATTGGAAACTGTTCACCCGTTGTTGATGGTGAAAAAGTTCCCTCTCCAATGTAAATTGTTGTTGTAACTGTCGAATCATTTCTTACAAGACTCAGAGCATGTCCAATTGTCTGCAAGGGGTCTGAGGCTATACCAGAATTGTTATTATCACCGTCAACTGAAACGAAAAATGAATTTCCTTCTATGCAGCTACCTGATATATCATTTTGAATGTATTCTGCATAGTTATTTCTTGACTTCAATACAAACTCGTTCACACTATTTGATGCGCAGTCAATATCATCAAAAATACTGTTACTGACATCAATGATTCCCTCATATCCGCGGGAGTAAAAGTTCTTACCATCACCGCTTGCGTTGTTCTCAAAATAGTTATTTGTAATATCTAGTGTGTCAGGTATATCTCGAGCTGAGTAGGTGCCCTGATTGTTGAGGCTTCTGTCTTCATCGAACTCCACATCATCATCAGCGTAGTGGCTCATTGCACCACCTGTTCTGCCACCTTTCCCAGCTCTCAAGTTATCAATATCATGGCCGTTATCTATAAATCGATTGTACACTATTGTTGGATAGGCTTTAAAGATAAGAATTGCTCCACCAGATAGCTCAGGTCGGTTAATATCAATAGCGCAATAGTCATTTTCAACTAGGTTTGTCCCGGTGCCATCTCTAAACGTTAATCCAATTATCGTCGGCTGGATATTGCCATCACGGATAACTAAACAGCTCCCTCTATTGGGGTCCGCTGGCATATGTGCGCCACTGATAATGGTCTCCTGGATATTTTCATTATTTATCCAGTCAGAATTGAGGTCATCGTTTATAGCGTGGCTGGATAGGACTATTTCTTTTTCAAGCAGTAGATTCTCATAGTATATACCCTGTCCAATAAGTACCGTATCTCCAGTAGAGGATGCGTCGATTCCCTCCTGTATGGTGAGATAATCTGTTGGAATATTGATGGTGATTGAGAAAGAAGGAGCCACCATTAAAATACAAAGCGTGACTACAATATGTATTTTATTCATTAACATTTGAAAAGCTCTATCAGATAATACACTTTGAAAATGAGAATAACAAGAATTGGTATTTATAGTGGTTTGGTGAGGGTGATTATGTGATACATATCACAAATTAAAAATAAAATAAAAAATATTAGTGTCCCACATCACACATTTGTCATTCTAAATGCAAAATAATATTAAATGCCTATCTAATTATATGAAAAGCTCTTAATTTATTCGTATTTACGAAAACTCCTTGGTTTTAGAGCTATGTGGATGAAAGGGAAAGCCAACTTGCTTGGCTTTCCCTTTTTATTTATTCCAAACTGTTTTTTTTATATGAGCTAGCCTAAGAGCGCTATCTTATCGGTCTAGGCAGACCCTCCCCTTTGTATCTGCTATAGGAAGCCTAGATTTTTTAGAGGCTTTCCCAGGCTTCTGTGATCTTCTGATTCAGCTTTGATGATAAATACTGATTTCTATCGCTCTTGTCCTTAATATTTTTTGAGCGTGATTTCAGCTCTAAATATGCATTCTCAAGGTGCTCCTTTGCGGTCTTTGATCTCTCTAGTGAATTATAAACTTTATACATATTCCAGTTGATCGAAATTATTTGTTTATTATCAGGGTCGTTGTCTTTATATATCTCTTCAAACTCTTTAACAAAGGTTTTTGTTTTTTCTGTCTCACCGTCCTCTGATGAGGTTATCGCAATCCATGACAAAACAGTCAGCCTGTTAATTGGATAATCAATATAGATACTGTCACTCATATTTAAATAGTATGCTGCGCTATCATAGCTAGAGAGATTAAAGTGGGACATACCAATTGCCAAATGTCTATCAGAGATATCATAGATATCATCAAAAGTTTTAGTTATGGAGAGTGATCTCTTGAAATTAGATAGCGCGTCAGTATAGTCTTCATTTTCAAAGTACGCTTCGCCTAATTTTAGGAGACTAGCTTTCAGCCCTTTTTTGTCATTGAGTTTTTCTTTTAGCTCAATACTTCTGTTAAAGAATTCAATAGAATTGACGAAATCACCCATATCATAATATACCTTGCCAATATTGTGAAGTGTCTTTCCATAGTTCCTTGTGTCTCCAAGCTCTTCCTTTATCAGAAGACTCTCATTGTAATAGTCAATGGCCTTTGAGTATTGAAAGTCTTTCCAATACCATATCCCTATATTGTTTACATATTTTGATAATTTTAGTTTATCGTCAAACTCCTTGGCGGTATTATAGGCTAGAAGCCAGTACTCAAGTGCCTCATCGAGACGCTTGGTTCTATAATATAATATAGCAATGCTGTTCATCGATTTTGCAATATTGCTCTTGTCGTTCATAACCCTAAAAATTGAAAGGGCCTCATTAAATTTTTCTAGAGACTCATCATAGTTGCGCAGTTTTCGAAATAGTGCTCCCTGCTTTCGTAGAGACTCTGCGATATTGGAATTGTCCTCCAGTTGCTTGCTCTTTTTTAGGGCCCTTTCATACAATTTCCCTGCCCTGTCATATTCTCCATTATCATAGTACATTATCCCCAACCTGAGCTGAGCTGAGATCAACTTATCATCAAGGGCAATTGCGTCTTCCATTAAATGTATAGATTGTTTGGTTCCCTCATAGCTCTTACTGCGGGCATAGAGATCTTTAGATTTTAGATATAAATTATATGCCTCAGGGTTATACTCAATCTTAGTCAGTCCACCTTCAATATTTAGGTCCAGACCGTTGATTATATTTTCTACAAGGACACTAACGATGGACTGGAGGCTGTTTGCCTCAATAAACCATTTATTTATGAATTTGTCAGTTCCGGACGATGCCTCAACCAATCTGCAGCGAAGATTAAAGCCATCACCATATCTCTGTAGGCTGCTACGAAAAACATACTCCACACCCAGACCCTTTGCAAGCTCAGAGGTCTCCATATTTGTATTCTTTAATTTAGCTACAGCGCCGGACTCAGACACTTTCAGCTTTCCCGGCATTGCGCTTGAGAGGTCAAAAATAATGTCCTCTGTTATGGTCTCAAGGTACTGGTCCTCTTCGTTTCCTCTTATCTCCATATACATGACAGCTATTGATGCAATCGATGGTTTCTTTGGAATAACAAAGTATGTTGTTATTGCTATTAAAATGACCGCAGGTAAGATATAGTACCATATTGGGGTTTGTTTCTCAAGCTTTGCAGAGACCTCAGAGAGTACCGTTTCAGGGAGCCCCTGAGAGACTATACAGTAAACTGTGATGTCCTGACCTACACCCTTAAGCTTTGGCTTTCCAACCAGCTTAGTCTCAAACTTTGCGTTACTGGCAATGTCCTGCTGGACCTTATTGGAAATGGCGATACCCCCGGGAGCAGAGAATGGCTCTATCCTCGCAGCAACATTTACGTCATCCCCAATAATATCTTTCCCATCTATGATCACCTCACCCTGGTGAACACCGATCCTCAGGTTCAGGTCATCAATTGTATTTGCGATCTCCTGGATCTCTATGGAACACTCAACCGCGCTGGTTGCACTGTGAAATGATAGGAGCATCCCATCCCCCATTTCTTTTAAGAGCTCACCATCGTGAGACTGAATTATAGGGGTCAAAAGGTCTCTCTGTCGCTTGATAAGTTCAGCTGCTTTTGTCTCGTCCTGTGATGAGAGTTTTGTAAAGCCAACTATATCGGTAAATACAATTGCGGCAAGTCTTCTTTTCGGTTTAGAACCTTCTGCCATAGATTAATTTAAAACAAATTAAATTATTGATTTTATCTGTTTTATGTGGAATATAAGACCATTTATGATGACTTCTATTCCAAACAGTTTATCATATTTTGTATTTAATTAAGTAAGGAAGTCTAACTTGCAGTGATTAAAAAAAGAAAACCCCCGACGCTAAATCGGGGGTTTCTAATAGAAAAAGTAGTAGCCCTACCTAATTAAAAGAGGGTCTACTTCAACAGAACCATCTTCTTGGTCTGCACAAACTCACCTGCCTCTATCTGGTAAAGGTAAACTCCAGCACTGACAGCTCTACCTGTATTATCTGTGGCGTCCCACTGGACTGATTTAAATCCTACTTGTTGAGTGGTGTTCACAAGTTGAGTTATTTCTTTACCAAGCATATCATAAATAGTTAGAGTTACTAAAGCATCTGATGGCAGGTCATACCTGAGTGTTGTAACTGGATTGAATGGATTGGGAAAGTTCTGGTGGAGAGCAAATGTTGTTGGAATAACCGGCTCTCTCTTTACAACAAATCTTTCTGCTGTTGGAACAGTGATCTCTCCATGTCCTTCCAAAATATGATCATTTCCACTTTCGGAGGTAAGAATCCAGTTCATGTGCTCTCCTGCCTCTATGAGAATATCATAGCTCAAGGTCAGAGTCTCAGTTGTGTTTACAACCTCTATTTCACCTGATTCCGTTACAACCTTCGAATCTCCGGCAAATCGGGCGTCAAAGTCTATTCCTTCAAATAAAGGTGGTAAACTATAATTCAGGATATTTTCTTCATCTATCTCTATACCAAAATACAAGCTGCTGCTATATCCTCCTGAACTGATCTCTATCTTGTTTGCTTCCAACAATAGAGTAAGAAAATCATTAGTAGACCTTAATGTCTGACCGTTATTTGTGATGGTAAGTTCGCCTCCGGTGTTTGACCTTGCCCAATATCCGACTCCAGGTTCTACATTGTCTGATAAATAATAAACACCATTGTATCCATATAGAGTACCTTCACTAACTAAACCGGTTGAGTATATCTGCTCTGCAGTGACCGACTCTGATATTCCAGAAATAATATTCCACCCTTCATTAAGGGTAGTGATGACCTCATAGAATGGTGTACCGGTGATTGTGGTTTCTCCCTCAGTTTGAAAACGTAGCAAATATCCCGTTCCCGGCACCAAATCTGATTCATTTTGATATACCCCATCAAACGCAAAAAGTGTGTTTGTCTGTGCATCAGGATATATATCCAAGTAACCAGTATTTTCAACCAGCAATGATAGTCCAACCATGTTCCAACCAGATAAATAAGACAAGGTGAAACTTACATCATACTCACAACTTCCATCTTCTACGGTTGCTTCCGGATTATAATTGGTTGCTTCTGTGTCAGTACAACCTGTTATAATAATAATTTCTACCAGATTTGAATGATCAGATTCTCCACCATCATACAGCGCACTTACAGAATAAAAATACATACCATCTGAGACACCATAATCAATATAGCTAGGCTCTGTTGGCATACCCAATAGGTCATCATTTTTATAAATATTATAATTAAGGAAAGCCCGTGAGAGTTGAGTAGCTAGAATAGAGTTATCTGAGGGACCAAGGTGTCCTTCCATTAAGAAAGTATCATTCTCTCGATCTGTTCTAAAGCTGTTGACATTATTATGAACAATAAGATTTTCATTATCAAGGGAAGACAAGGAGGTGGCCTGTTTTTTCCTTGATCTTATCGTCCAATCCGATAGCGTCGTACGGTTCGAATAGCTGTTCCTTAAATTGGACAGAACAGGGTTCTGTCCAAGGGCCAATTCATTTTGAGTGAAATCATATCGTTGACGAATTTTCCCCTTCTGATTACTATTAACTCCTCTTTTAATCAAACTCTTATCCATGCGTACCGGGTCTGGTAGAATTACTGAGGAGAGAACTGCTCCTGAACCAATAGAAAATGTTACACTCTCAGAGGCACCGAATTCGCCTCCGGATGCGATCTCTACATCATCCAGGTAGAGCTCGTAGGAGCCCTCACCATAATCGCAACATATCCCATCGCCCCATTGATCATATATAGTCCAAATATAGTTACCCGGGTCTAGTGTGGCACTGAACTCAAAGACTGTCGTATCGGAATCATAGGGGCCACCAGCGGCAAGGATGTTTCCGGAATCATCTAAAAGGTCCCATGTTGTTTCTCCGGGATAGTTATCAGTCAATAGAACCATATGAAACTCACCACCTATTTCACCTGCTGATAGTATTCCCTGTATATTCCAGTTGTAGTTTAAACTATAACTCTCAGACATAGATTCCCACACAGTACCATCCAATGTCAATAAATCCCCGTAGAAAGGTACTGCAGGACCATTATCACAGCCTGCAGGAAACTCTCCCGCTGGCTGGCTTAGACCAAACCCGATCCACAGCTCATCAGATGCATCGATCTGAACCGGAGAATCTAGGGTTACTGTGTTCCACTGTTCATACACAGGATCGTTGATCGCCTGCTCATATAATAAAATACCTGCATTTTCACCCATCCATATCTTCAAGGTGAAGGTTGTAGAAATTCCACGTGGGAAAAAGTCAACTGCATGTAAATAATAGCCATCATAACTAGAGATATCTGATGCATCCCACTTAGCTGCATAGGACCAATCACCACCATTTGTAAGACCAATACCATCATTGTTCTCACCGTTGTCCCAGTTAATTACAATATCATCACTTTCCTGTGGAATCTCCCACATAAGGTCTATATCAACTTGTCCATCACTAAATACAGCTGATGCCTGGAGATTTGTTGGAGGAAGGAGTACTTCTGGCGCGCAGTTCGTGGTATCCTGATAGCCAATGTCATCCCCCGTAAGGCAATAAGGATAGGGCGGACAGAATTGATTATCACCAAGATAAAAAGTTGTGAGGTTAGGATAAATTTCACACAAACTCTCGGGAATCTCTTCCGACAGATTATTTCCCGATATTGAGAGCTTTGTCAATGATGTAAGGTTTGATATATTAGAGGATAAAGGACCCGTCAACTGATTGTTCCATAGGTAGAGCGTATTTAGATTAACCAGGTCCCAAATTTCTTCCGGAATTTCGCCGGTAAGTTGATTATTACTCAGCTGTAAGTTATTTACATTTGAAAGATTTCCTATATCAGATGATATCTCTCCCGTAAACTCATTTCCCCACAGATAAACTACTTCTAAATCTGAGAGAGTCCACACAGCTGAAGGGATCTCTCCTGAGAATTGATTATTCCCAAATGAGAGAATCCGGAGATTAGTTAAATTACCTATAGAAGGTGGAACCTCTCCTGAAAATTGATTATTAAAAATATGGATCACTTCAAGTGAATTCATATTGCCTATTGTTTCAGGAAGCTCACCGCTGATTTGATTATCATATAACCAAAGATGTGAGAGATTTGATAGATTACCTATCTCTCCAGGAAGATTTTCAATATTTGATTCTGCAAGCCCTAATTTGATAAGATTCTCTAGAGAAAATATGGGTGCAGGAATATTATATAGAGGATTCAGAGAAAGCCATAGGATTTCCAACTGTTCGAGCGAACCAAAACTTTCAGGAAGAGAGCTGAGTTGGTTGTTATCTGCATCAAAATAGTATAGTTGACTCAAACCTCCAAAGGACTCTGGTATTATCGTAAGGTTATACAAAAAATTTGGATCTTCCCAGTTCCAATTTCCAAATACATTCAGTCTGATAAGCCTACCGTTATACCACAACTGTTCTCCAAGTTCCAGGGCCTCAAAAATACCGTTCCCATTATCATAATCTAATGACGATGTCTCTTCGGTAAGGTTGTTCTGTTCAATAATATCAACGAGTACACTAAGGTCACCTGCATCAAGTTCGCTTACATCCGTTACCCACTCCTCACACTCAACCCAGTCATACCCATCATAGTATTCAGTAACACCTTGATTGCATTGATAGGCAGGACCAATGTCAAAGAAATCTATGATTCCCTCTAGAGCATCTTCCAGCAAGTTATCTCCACCTATATTTGCAATCTCGAAGGATGTCCCTATTGTCTTATAGCTTCCGCTATTATTGGCTATACCACAGTTGTACCCCTCTAAATCATTTCTGAATATGGTAAAGGATGTGGAATCTGACGGTTCCATCTGATCGATCCAGTTGTTCTCACCAAAATAACTCCAGGAGTATCCCTCAAGGAAACCCTGGCCCGTTAGATCGCTAAGATCACTTGAACCATCATCAATAGCAACAATCCCAAACTCAGGACCAAAATCATATCCACCCTGCCACCCGGGATCGTAGAACCACACATCACCGCCTTCTAGATAGAGATTTCCACCTGAGTTAATATAATCAATCAGCGGTTGTGCACTGCTAGAATCTATCACCGTATTATTCGGATAGATACCCAATAGAATGAACACCGCATCTAGGCCTGTGAAATCAGCATTTTGATCCAAACTTGTAATAAGCCCAACTCCATCTGGATAGACATTCTGCAACACATCCTGAAGTGCTCCGCCTGTTGGTGTTGGATCCAGGTCTATGATCAAAATTCCAAAATCATCATAAACAATAGTTACCTCTGCAGTGTTAGAAGGTTCAGATTCACCTTCATTATGCTGTGCAGTCACATAATACTGATGTAATCCCTCAGGCACATTCATATCATCGTACCATTCTTCCGATGTAGTTCCAACTATCTCATCATTTCTATACACATTATAGTGGAGAAAATCACGCGTGTTAGGATCAACCAGCCATGCATTTTCCGGCTGTCCCAAGTTTCCGACATTGATTGACGTCTTATTATTGTAATATTTCTCAGTGGAAATTCTGGTGTTTTCCAAAACAATTGGATTATTTCCAATTTCAAGGCCTCTGCTACTGGTCGTCAATAGTCCTTGTATATTAAAGTTGTAGTTTAAACCATAGCTGGTTGACATAGATTCCCATAGAGTACCATCAAGTGTCAATAGATCCCCGTAGAAAGGTACGGCAGGACCGGCATCGGTACCAGCAGCCCATTCCCCCTCAGGTTGACCAGACAAAGCAAATCCGATCCAAAGATCAGCAGAAACATCAATCTGTACAGGAGAGTCCAGATTGATTTCATTCCACTCTTCGATTATAGGATCAGTTACAAGCTGCTGATAGATGAGGACTTCCGCATTGGCACCATACCACACCCGTAACTCATAATTAGTGCCCGGACCTCTGGGAAAGAAATTGACTGAATTAAGATAATATCCATCATAACCGGCAATCATATCTGGAATCCAACGAGCTGCATACATCCAATCTCCACCATTAGTTAGGCCAACTCCATCATTATTAATGCCGCTGTCCCAATTTATAACAACACTGTCTGGGGACTCATCCCAAGACAGAGCAACATTGGTATAATCAAAAACACTAGCTTGAAGATTATCAGGTGGCACAATGTTCGATGAAGGTTCGACATTAATGTAGTCCGTCTTTATCTCTGTATCTATTGTACCGTTTTCATCTGCTACAGTAAGAGATACTGTATAAACACCAGGAACATTATAAATATGTACTGGGTTGTGCTCACTACTTCCTTCTCCATCTCCAAAATCCCAATCCCAGGAAACTATCTCACTATTTATATTTATACTCTCAAAAGAAAAATCATCTACATAAAAAGATGTTTCATATCCTCCATAGAGATTTATAGCTCCGAGCTGATTGGTTCTGGTTCCTCCTGACTCCCAATGCCAGGGCCAGCTATGTATAAATTCACCGTTGATCCAGAGTTCAGCGTGATCATTGTCCAGATCTATCATGGTTTCTATTGCCGTCCAACTATCATGAGAATAAGCAAAATAAGTACTTTCACCTCCGACCCGGATTCTTCCCCAATCATCATCTTGAAACCAGACCTCAACTGCCCACTCTGTTCCTAAATCTTCATAATGCTGAAAATTGAAATAGGCACCATGATCCATTGGAACATAATAGTAAAAGTTTACTACATATTCTCCTGTTGTCTCATCTCCCATGAGGAGTGCAATATCATCTCCAGATTCTATTTTTAAGGATTGCGAACCGCTCAAAGCCTGCTCAGAAGATATCTGTGCATCCTGAGCACCTCCTGGGTCATCGCTCCAGGTTGTCCAATCATCTGATACCAGATCAATAAAGTCACCAACTGAATATGACTCAAAATCATCTTGGAATATGCTGGAAGTTCCGCCATATGATTGGTCTATAAACTCAACAGTAAGCGGTGCTACACCCGTCAGAGGTTCTGCAGAAAACCTAGCATGAGTTTCATAAACAAGAACAGTTACAGAGTTGGAAGACTCAGATTCACCACCATCATACTGAGCAGTCACATAATACTCATACTCACCACTCTCAAGGGCAAGGTCTACTGCGCTGGTTGAATTAACAAAATCTATCATATCACTATCACGATAGACATTAAATCCCAAAAGATTACGTGTGATCGGACTCGTAATTTGCGGATCCGCTGTTGGGGCCCTGGTTATCTTTGCCAGAATATGTTCATCCAACTGCGGCTGCACATCCGCACGCATGATAGTTGCATTTGGATTTGGAGTTGATGGCATGGGGTCAAGAACAATAGAGTTGACAAACTCTGTTGAGATCAAGGCTCTAAACATAACATCTGTAGTACCCAGTAAATTATTCCATGATAATCCATCAAAAGTGTACCACGAGTATGGATCATCTGCTGTTTCATCACCACCACAGTAATAGAGATCTGAATCTGGTGTTTGCCCATCGCGATACTGAACGCTGAGATAGAACCACTGATCAGCTTCGATCTCAATACCACCAAAGTCAATAAAATACCAGGAACCATCAGGGTCTCCTGTCAAATTAGTTGTACCACTAGCAATGATATCATTTGCGTCTGGACCATCTGCACTACCACCTAACACATTCCAGTCAAAATCTGTCGCGTCAGGGTCAAATGACATTTCAAATTTTCCTGTATTCAAAAAACAGTCTTCCTGATAGGTAAACCCAACGGCAATCTGCATTGTAGACAATACAGGATTATTCACATACCAGTGATTCTCATAGGTTCCATCATCATAGAACAGCTCAATGGCGTTAGGATCAACAGGTGGGTTCCATGTCAATTGAACATTCATACTATCTACGCTGGCTTGAAGATTAGCGGGAGGCCATCCAGCATATATACAACTCCCATCATCCTCTGTTGCTTCAGGGTTATAATTGATCGCTTCAGGATCTGTACAACCTGGTACTGTTTCAGTTATAACATACACTGACTCAAATGCACCTATATCAGGCGCAGACCCGGTATATTCTTCGGGTTCAAGTTCAAGGATTACTTCTCCATATACTTCATAATCAGCTGTACCGGCATCAATACATGGAGACATTGTAGAATCCTGAACAGGATAATTTTCCCACGATAAATTATAATCTCTATTTTCAGAATCTACAAACTCTGGATAGATAGATATATTTCCTTCTGTAACCCAATTAATTGCATCACCATCAACCCAGCAATGATCTTCACCGCATCCCCCATTCCAATGACGATCTATTTCTGATAATTCTAACTCATAATTTTGTATATCAGAAAAAGCTAAGTTTCCTTCATCAGGAAATAAAGCAAAACCCATTTGATTGAATTGTTCTTCGCCATACCCAAATTCATTTGAGTCATCCATATCTCTATTACCCCAGACTATACTATTTAAAATACTAACAAAATTGGGAGTATGTAACATAATTGCACCACCAGATGGAGAGTATCCACTAACACAGGTACCAGAGATACAAGCTTTATTGTCAACTACCGTAGTATTAATTAATGTTACTCCGGAACTAAATCCAGCGACTGCGCTCCCTCCCCAGTTAGACTCGTTGCCTATTAGATTACATTTTATTAGTGTAACTTTAGAATGATCTGCTGCTAAACCACCTCCAATTCCCCAGCTCCCTGTTAAATTATCTCTTATATCTACATTAGTAATTATTACCTCAAAGTCTTCCGTACCATAATTTGATACATAAATACCTCCTCCCTTGCTACCTTCATTATTTTTTATCAATAGATTGCTCATTATAGGATTTGAGGATATAATACTTATTCCACCACCTTTACCTGAGGTGCGATTATTATTGAAAACTGAATGAGAAATGATAGGATCTGCATTATTTAATATGAGCCCACCCCCATACAATTCTTCCCCATCACCGCCACCCCATACAAGGGAGTTTGAGACTCTAATAAATTCAAGAATGGATTGATTGGTAGAGTTAAACATTACAATCCCTTTCCATTTTTCACTATTTGAAGCATCAGGATTATAATTATCAAATATTATTGAATCTGTAAATGTTCCCTGCGCGATAATTTCTCCGTAAACAATTAATCTATACTGACCATCAAATAACAATTTTGCTCCAGATTCAATGACTAAGAGTGAATCTTCTGGTACAATAATATCATTTGCTACTCTATATTCAAAATTTCCTGCTAATGTACCTGATATCTCTCCATTTAAAATATTACCTCCTACTGCTTCACCTGTAAGTAGGATATTGACACCCTCAGACACAATTGTGCCGTCATCCAGAGTAATCAAATTTCCCAACTGACTACTGAATAATTTTAATGTGTCGGATATATTACCAGTTGGATAAGAATGGAAAGTAATAGGTATTTCACCAGATTCATAATTACTGATTGTCAAAGGAAAATATCCTTGGGTTGAAAAGTTTTGGCCAGAAAATGAAACAGAATCAATAACTATATGTTGTCCATTTTCCCTAAAATTAAATAACTTCCATAAAACTGTTGATCCAAATACACCTACCTCACCAAAATCATATTCATAAAAATTAACATCTATAAACGAACCTCCGGTTGAACCCATATCAGATCTCGATGCATCTATATTATTATACCATGGATTGGGATCTCCAGCATTACTGCAAGGAGAATCGTCTAGTATACTGTAGTCATCACTAGAAGGGTCAAAGCATGAATCAACATCAATATTCGTTTCACCAGTTTGTACTCCTTCAATATTAGAATAGGTAATATTTGACTCAGGGATATTGGGTACATTTGGGTCTTCTGATATTGTACTAATATTGTTCCTTATAATGGCATTATTGAACGATGCATTATCACAGCTACCTCCGCATTTTGTTGCCCCATATTCTAATTCAGATTCATTAGCCACAATGGTAATATTTTGAAAATGATTATAGCTATCATTACTCTGTTTATATCTTATCCCACCTGCATATTCATCCGCATGATTATTACTAATTAATACATTTGTATAAATATTCATTTTGCCTGCAGGGACACCAGCAATAAACATTCCTGCACCAGAACAATAAGTGGTATTTCCGGTTATCTGAACATTGTCCATATACATGTGAGTATTCAAGATAGCAATACCTCCTGCTCCTGCATCATTTACACACCCCCCTGAATTTTGATGTCCATCACCATGATTATCCTTTATATTTAGGCCAACAATTCTTGCGAATCCATTTTTGAAATATAATCCTCCACCTTCCGCATCTGAAGCATTAGAATCTATAATTGTATTTGTGATTTCTATATCAGAGTTTATTGAATATATACCACCTCCACGGTGAGAAGTATTGTTTCGAATAATTGAATTATTTATTGTAGGGTTAGATAATAAAATATAAATCCCGCCTCCCAGGCATCCTCCACAATTACCAATATTATTTTCAACAATCAGACCATCCATTATGATATTTGATTGATCTTCTTTAATAGAAATTCCACTATATAAATTATCAACTACTTTTACTGATTGAAGTATAACAGATGAAGAGTTATGTATATTAATACCACCCGCTCTAAATCCTGGTTGACTACTTCCTCCTGTAATCGAAAGATTACTTATCGAAATATTTCCTGTTTCATATACTATGATCATACTACCAGCGCCATTCTCAGTTGTTTCACCATTTAGTACAGTAAAATCCATCCCCGCTCCATCTAGAGACACCCATTCTATCATATAAATAGGAAACAGCTCCTCATTAATTGTAGGTGAATATTCACCGTCCAATAAATGTAACATAACCGGATTATATTCATTTGCATAAACACGGCTTAATGCATAGTCAATTGTATAAAATGGATCTTCCTCCGTACCAAGTGTGCTTGATGAATCATTTCCATCTGCATTAGGACTAACCCATACATCCTGAGTTATCGCTCCTAATATGCCTGTAGCGCTAGTGTAATCTGTATTTGCCCCATCCTTAACTATCCAATAATCAGATACATCTTCATAATTTGATGAAAATACATCAAATGCTGAATATGAAAAGTCAACCTCTCCCTCAAATCCAATTGACTCAAATGTTTTCCCCGTTTCAGAGTCGTTGTTCTCAAAAATGTTGTTGGAGAATATGATTTCATCATCACGGGTGAGAAGAGTTCTCTCATATGGTTCACTTCTGTCTTCATCAAACTCCACATCATCATCATTACTTATTGCTGCACCACCGCCCCTTCTAGATCTACCTGATCGATTTTCTGTACCCCCACCATTATTTCTAATATAATTATAGGTAATCTCTGGTAAACTGTGGTCTATCATTATTCCTCCACCCATACGATATGTAATGGTCTCTTCACCACTTGAATCGTTTACCCTGGTTCCCTGTCCATTCTGGATTGTAAACCCTGTAAGCTTAGAGCTAATGGCATCCCCATTTTCTGAAGGACGAAATAGAATACAGCTTCCGAAAGGACCTGAATCTTCATCACTCTCACTATAATAACTTCCATCAATGATGGTTGAGTATATATAACTGGTATCAGATTCAAGGATATAGTGACTGGCAAGTGTTATCTCCTTGTTTATCTGGAGATTCTCATAGTAGATACCTTCATCAACAAGAACTGTGTCACCAGGTTCGGCAGCATCAATACCCTCCTGTATAGTAGGATAGTCTTCTGGAATAAGGATTGCAGAAATATACTCACAACTCCCATCATCCTCTGTTGCATCAGGGTCGTAGTTGTCCGCTTCTGGGTCAGTGCAACCTGTAATTTGGTCAACGTAGGATGATTCAAATGCTCCCATGTCTGGGGCATAGCCGCTATAATCAGATGGATCTGTATATGCAATAACATATTGATCCCAATCGCCTGGGAGATTCATATACGCTGCAACGCCAACACCTCCATAGGTATCCCAATTATGATAATATTGATACCAATCACTATCCCAGGGATCTTCCCAGGGCTCCATATAAAGTACCTCAGTCCCCTGGTCAATTAGAGGGGAGTTCACTGATAATGTATAATCATCATTAAACGCGGGCTCTATATCTATATTTCCATCAAGCCAGTAAATAAATTCTGAAGGACTGTAATAATCCATTGACCCCCACTGAAAGTCATCTAAACCACCTTGAATATTGTTATGTGAAAACACAAGCGTGGACATTCCTCGTGGAAGACCATCCCAATCTTCATAGTCTGTTTCAATAAGTGAAGTTGAAAATACAATTTGGTTATTTTCCGTACTTCCGTCACTAAAAACAACTTGATTACCATAGATAATATTATTTACTAAAGCTATCTTTGGATACGTGAGACTCGGTCCACCATAAAGTCGTGATGCTATTGATATTCCAGCACCAAGTTCATGATCCAAGTTATCAGAATAAGTGAAATTATCAGCAATGGTTGTATTTCTAATGAAAACCGCCGTATTCGTAAATATAGATATAGCACCACCACGACCATTATAAGGATTGTGAACTTCATTATTGGTGATCAAGCAATTATTTAATTGGACCGAGCCCTTATCATCTCTAGCGATTGAATATGCTGACCCATTCGCTAGCTGTTGATTATATTGAAATTTGCAGTTATTAAATGTGACACCATCTGCAAAAGAACTTCTAACACCAGCACCTCCATCATTATTATCCATATTTGAATTATATGAAAACTCACAATTATTAAATATTGGGTCAGAATGGTCCTTTATTTCAACATTTATTCCTGTATTGTGGTTAAACTTACTGTTACTAATAACAGGGAAAGAATATTCTTGCATAATCAGTGCTCTTCCGCTATAAATACTATGAATATTATTAATTGTAGGTGAAGAAGTATAAAGTCTAATATTTGCATAATTATGATCTACCATTATATTACTTAAACTTGGATCTGAATTATATATATTAATTGCATAACCAGCTAACTCCCAATCTGGGTCTTCTGATTCCGGATCAAAATGAACACCAGTAATTCTTGCATAATTAATGGACGATGAAGAAGAAGCACCATCTAACCTTATCCCCAGCCACTTATTCTCATCTGACACATTTGGATCACTGTTCATAAAGTAAACACTATCATCCTCTGCACCATCAATATTGATAGTGCCATTAATTTTAAATGAGTAGGGCCCATCAAAAAGAAATTTAGTACCGGGCGCTATATACGAACTGTTCCCCTCATCAACATAAATGTCACCTACCACAGTATATGTATTTGCTTCCAAAATTGTGGGTATCCCACCAGTGAGAGCATAATCAAGCTCACTACCATTCACAGAAAGATTCAGCCCCACACCATCAGCCAGTTGTTCACTGTTGATGATCATAAAATCCTCCACAGACCCCATAGTACTGTTATTAGCAAAAATAGCTATCTGACCTGCCTCACGTGGTCCAATAACAATAGGGAATTCAGATTCGGTTGAAAAACTCTCTGTGTTAAAATTTACACCATCAATGACCATATCAGTTTCCCTGAAATTAAAGAGTCTCCAGTTTACAAATGAACCGAGCCCTCCCACTGATCCAAAATTGAACTCATTTACAGGCTCCAGAATATTATTATTAAAAGTGGTAGAAATATATGCCCCCCGGGTCCATCCAATATCAGACCTGGTACCATCCACATCACTGTACCATGGATTTGGATCTCCAGTATCTATACAGGATGAGCTTGTAGCCTCATAGTTTCCTGTAAATCCAGGATCCTCGGTCTGGATCTCTGTTCCAGTATATCCGTCGTAAACGGTACTATAACTTACATTATCTATTCCAGGATAATCATTGATTGATTCATCCCAAGAGTCTGTTAAAACTATTCCACCAGCATCGTTCCATATAATTGAATTTCTTATTACTGCTTCAGAACGTACATAGGCCTGATTTCCCCTTGCCCATCCTTCAACAACGTAATTACTATGTGCAACATTATTTACAATTGTTACATTGATGAGCTTGGGATATCTTAGATTGATACCAGCAGCATTATAGGCATAATTATTTCTTATCAAAACATTTATTAAAGTAGGGTCTCCCTCACCATGTTTATGACGAATTCCACCTCCCGAACAGTAAGATAAATTTCCAACACAAGCATTATTTTCATAGATCTCTGTGTTTACAATGGTGGGACTGGAATTTTCCATATTGATTCCGCCACCTCCATGTCCATGGCTATTATCGAGTCCCGCCACATTATGATGGATCAACATATCAGATAAAAAAAGATCAGCATTACGAATAAAAAACCCTCCTCCCACAAACCCTGCATCGTTATAGCTTACCTCACCTCCTATGATGGTCACATTAGAATAATAGATCCCTATTCCTCCGCCATTACAGCTACTACCTCTGCATTCGTTATTGTTAACATTAAGATTTTCTACCTGGGCATCTGTATGTTGAAATAGAATCCCTCTTCGGGAATTGTTATCAATATAAATATTTGTAAGAACTGGATCTGATTCTTGAATGAAAATTCCACCACCGGAGTGAGCATAATTATTGTAGGCTCTCACATTATTAAGAATTGGAGTTGCATGGGATATAAAAATACCACCACCCCGAGTACCGTTTCCACCTGTGACAGACAGGTTACTGACAGTAATATTTTCAGTTTTGTATATAGATATGACATTCTTTGCTGAGCCTTCCCCATCAAGTACTGATGTTTCCATGCTTGAACCATTCAGTGATATCCATCGGAACATATTAATAGGAAATCTCTCCCCCGTCTCGCTGGCACTATAAACACCATCCAACAGATGTATAGTGACTGGGTGGCTCATATTAGCATACACACGGCTCAAAGCATAGTCAATGGTAAGATAAGGAGATGAAGAAGATCCATCATTATCATTACTTCCGCTAGGAGAGACATAAACATCCTCAGTTATTGCGGCTTCAGTACCCAAACTGTTTACATTAGAGACTAGTCCATCGGTTGACCTTACCCAGTACTCACTAACACCGTCAAATTCTTCACTGTAAATATCATACACGCTTGAATCAAGTCTGACCTCACCAGGGAAATCATTTGCAGAAACAGAGCTGCCAGAACTTGCATAGTTATTTTCGAAGATATTGTTTGTTATTATAATCACATCATCCCTAGTTAATTGTGTGGTGGAATAGTATCCGTTTCTGTCCTCATCAAATTCCACATCATCATCATTATTAAGTTTAATCCCTCCGCCTCGCCTTGTTCGTCCTGCGCGATCAGCTGTTTCAACCACACCATTGTTCCTAAGGTAATTGTATTTAATGACTGGTGTGCAATGATCCACCGCAACACCTCCTCCTATATAATATGAGTCTTCAACATATCCATCATCTGTTTCTATATTTTCTGTGACACTTTCTCCCACACCATTCTGTATGGTGAATCCAATTAAATTTGGACTAATGATCTCACCGGAAGAGGGAGGATGAATAAATACACAGCTGGAATTTTCACCGATTTGATCAGGGTGACAGTCTATAATGGTTGCATCACGGTGCGAGAGGTTTTCATCAATAAGAAAGTAGCTTGCGAGAGTTATCTCTTTGTTGATCCGGAGGTTTTCATAGTAGATACCCTCATCAACAAGAACGGTGTCACCTAGCTCGGCAGCATCAATCCCATCTTGGATTGTTTCTCTATCATGGGGGACTCGGTGAATCACCGCAAAGAGTGAAGAAAGGAAAATAGATAAAAGATAAATATTTTTCATAAAAAACTCCTAAATCTGTAAAAAAGACTTGTCAGATAATACATTTTAGAGATGAGAATGTCAATGATGAATATCACATCCTATTTTATGGGTAAAAGTTGAATCCAAAAATTGGAAGTGGAATGGTTACCATAAGACCCTGCTGTTTGTGTAATTTATCATCATATGTATAACTATCTGTTGTATACATGAGAGGAATTACAGAAAGACCTGCCCAATACTTTTTTCTTGGGACTTTATGAGAGTTAATAGTGATATTCCCTCTTCCAATTCCAAATTGTACAAATGAGAGCATAACCGCCTGCCAATCAAAATAAGTTTGTGACTGACCACCTTGAAATCTTTTCCCCGTAGATCCCCCTAAAAATACATAAATAGGTAAATCAAGTTGATTCCCAATTAATGCAATCCCAGTACTTATTTGAACGTCAATAAACCTTAAACTTTCTTCTGTTTTACCTATCTGAATTCCAACTCCTATATAACCACCTGGAAATTTACTGGAGCTAGGGTCACCCGTCCTTTGTTGACTCAAAGCCAACCCAAAAACCATTAGTAGTGCAATACGCTTAATCATATCTGAATCTATCTATCATCTCACAAATAAAAACTACTTCAATCTACCCAATCTCCACTTTTTTACAAAGAGATGGAAAACAAAAAACCCCACGAACGTGAGGTTAGATGTTTTAATCATTTTAATTTTTAGTTAGAATTCCAATTCATAATGCCAGTTAATGTTGGCATTGTCCATAGCGCAAGTGGCAACAGACCTCTGGGCATTTCTGCTACAGGAAAACCATACATTTTAAGCTTCATTATCGCTCCAATAACAAACCAGACTACCACGGGAGCACACAGAACCGTCGTAAATCTAGCTTGGGCTTTACCCTCAATCATAAATGCTACATATAGCAAATATATAGAGACAATTCCCATATAAAGAAACGTCGCTAGATTTTCGATGCTTCCCCCCATTGTCATATAGCCACCAATTACTCCCATGAAGGTATGCATTATGGTCAGTACTATAAGCCAAATTTTTGGTTTCATTATCATATCTTTCATAAATATCTCCTTAACATCTATCAGAATCTACAAATTATCTTATAATTCTCTCTTTCATTTACCTCCATGCTATTTTTTACAAAGAGATACTATTTCAACAGTACCATCTTTCTGGTCTCTACAAACTCTCCAACCTCTATCTTGTAGAGATAAACGCCGGCACTGACATCTCTGCCCATATTATCTCTAGCGTCCCACTGAACTGACTTAAAACCTGCACCTTCATATCTATTAACCAATACTTTAATTTGATCACCTAACATATTGTATATACTTATAGTTACAAATAATTTTTTTGGCAGGTCATATCTTAAGGTTGTAGTTGGATTAAAGGGATTGGGAAAGTTCTGGTGAAGTGCAAATGTTGTGGGAATAACCGGCTCTCTCTTTACAACAAATCTTTCAGCTGATTGAACTGTGACCACTCCAGTTCCCTCTAGAATGTAATCTCCTCCATTATCTGATGTAAGTACCCAGTTCATCTGCTCTCCTGCCTCTATGGGAATATCATAGCTCAGGGTTATAGTCTCAGCTGTGTTTAAAAGCTCTATCTCTCCTGATTCCAATAATACCTTTGAATCTCCAGTAAAACGGGCGTCAAACGCCATCTCTGGAAACAGAGGCGGCAAGCTATAGCTCAATATCTCTTCCTCAGGAATCTCAACTCCAAAGAAGAGCTCTGTTGAATGAGTACCATTGGAAAAACTAATTGAGTTAGCCTCCTCAGTCCTGCTCACAAATGAGACCTGCTTGGCTGATACTCCTGGGCTGAGAGTAATCTCACCATCCTCTGTGGCTCTGATCCAGTATCCCCTTCCAGGCTCAATTGAATCAGAGAGAAAATAAACATCACTGAAGCCATAGAGAGTTCCCTCAGCAATGAGCTCAGATAGATAGAGGGTGTTTGCGCTCACTACTGATGAGAGGCCAGAAATAAGGTTCCACCCTTCACCTAAATACAAAATAACATTTTCAATAGTAGACCCAGAAAAATTTACCACGCTCTCATCTGACATTCTCAAAAGATAGCCTTCCCCTACTTCCAAAGTTTCAGCTGATTGGTAGAGATCAGTGAATGAGAAAAGGGTTCCCTCCATGGCCTCAGGAAACAATATCTGATAGCTCGTCTCATCACCTGCGAGGGGCAGACCTACGATATTCCATCCCTCATTGTAAACAATCTCCATACCCATATCCGTTCTGTGCTGGATGAGGACCCGGTTGAACGATGGCGGAAAACTGTATGTATTCACTTCTTGCATATCCACAGAGAATAGTACCCCACCAAAGGCATCGGTCAGGGTAAACAAACCCTCACCCAGCTCTTCATAGTTCCAGGATAGGGTAACCTCCTCTGTCTCTACATCAGGCTGGATATCCACTGCCCACTCAGTTATATCATCTGCCTCGGGCATGGGCCGCATATCAATGTAAAATCTGTCGTTCACTAGTGAGTTAAAGATAGCTGCATCCCATGCAGGAGCCGGAGGTGCCGGTGGAGCATATAGGTCAATCCAATAGTCATATTCATCTGTTACATCTTGAATCATGCCAATTTTTAGATCCGTAGGCGTGGAGCCGGCATCATCAGACACCGTAAGCGTGATAAAGGGAGGCAGTGTAAATGGCGCGGTTGACTCAACTCTTTCGGGAACACCGTCAAGCTGGCCATGGCTGTCCCCTGAAGTGGCATCAAAAACTATGTCCCCGCCATCCTCATCCAACCTCCAGTATCCTTTTAGACCCTCAGAATCTGGCTCTATCCGGTCGAACATATCTATCTGGATTTCCTGGGCATTTCTAGAGCGGTTCCATATCCGCAACTCATCTAGAATACCTGAAAAATAAATTTCCTCAAAGGGCGAAGCTCCCACGGTCATACTCGCTCCGGGTGCATCCGCCAGCGAACTCCCGCAGGTCTCTCCGGTGTATATATTTCCATTCAGATAAGCGGTCACAGTTCCACCGGAATAGGTTAAAGCAATATGGTGCCATGACTCTAGCTGAAGCTCTCCCTCTCCTAGAGTGAGCAGATTGTCCCCACAGGGGTTTTCTATGGTGACCATGAGATTCCCATCGGTTGTGCCCAGTTCAATATTTCTGGCAGCGCTGCTCTCCGCGGGCTGCACCAGAGTTTCAGATTCCCCTGGAGGGGTCCAATAGAGCTCTGCAACCGCTCCCCCTCCATTCTCATAATATTCCATGACACACTCATGCAGTCCCTGGGTCAATAGCTTATTGCCATACTTGCTGGTAGGTCCCATATCAAACCAGTGGTCAATTATCAGCTCACCATCAATATAAAGCCTCACCCCGTCATCTGTGTGAGTTCTGAAGCTATACTCACCTTGAGACTCCGCAAAAACAGTCCCCGTCCAGCGCACCTGGTAATCATTATTAGGGATGGACGGGTCAGGGCTACCACCTCCCCAGTTAAAATCAATGACATCATCATACCGAGTAAGGACCAGCTCTCCAAATGTCGGAGAGCCTCCACCTCCACCAGATGAATAGTATTCACCGATAAATGCGGACGGGTCCACATCCAAAACAGAGTTTGACAATAGAACCTCATAGGGAGAGCCAAAGACAGACGGTTCCGGATATATCCAAGCAGAAATAGTAAAGCTGTCAGAGCCCTCACCAAAGACACTTTCAATGTCCTCTCCTGTCACTGTAATGCGGTCATCCTCGCCATCAAAATCTATGGCATAGCCTGGACCATAAAAAATATAAGTACAGCTGCCATCATCCACGATATTTTCCACACTATAGTTCTCCGCTTGAGGGTCGGTACAGCCTGAGCATGTGGAGTTATCTCCCTCACAAACTCCACAATCATCGCTACCTCCGCTCTCTGCGTTGGGATTGTCTGAGCCCACACCGATGTATCCCTCGCAGGCGGAAGGGCCTATATATCCAGCGTAATCTTCATCGGTGCAGATAGGTGTCCAATATCCGCACTGTCCATTGCAGTCAACGTAGACGTTTTCTCCTCCGCAGAGCCCACATTCATCTATGGGGTCAGTGCAGGCCTCAATAACCACCTCAGCAACATAAGGGTCACTGTCCATCCCATAGCTGCTTGTGACCTCAAGGGTCACATAGTATACACCCTCTGAATCATAGCTATGAATCGGAGAAACCTCATCAGAAACATTTCCGTCTCCAAAGTCCCAGTTCCAGGCGATCAGCTCAGAGTTGATGTTTACAGAAAGGTCCGTAAAAAAAACTGTATAATTATCCACCTCAAAATCAAAAAGTGCCATTGGTGGTTCCAGACCATCGGGAATTATATTGATAACCGCTGCCTGGTCCTGGTTAAACCCGCCCATTGACCCCAAGGAAAAATAGCCATTGCTGCTGCCGCCCCATCCCCAGTTACAGTGGAACAGGTCGCCATCATAGCCGTCAACATTCCACGCGTGACCGGCACCCCCACCATCCTGATAAGCCCTGTATATTATGGGCCAACCATTTTCAAGCTGTTCAATAAGTAGATCTGCCCACTCTGAATCGCTATAGTTGACTCTTGAAGCACAGGTAATGTCCTGGTTATAGTTAAAATTATCCCGTAGGGCAGTTTTAGCATTCAGTCCGGTATAACACACAAAAGCTCCTGACCCGCTCTCTCCATAGTCCATGTGGACAGCAACACCAGCATGAAAGAGTAATAACTGAGACGCCTCGGTTGCAGAATTATCCTGCATACTATCAAAATCATAGACTGTTTCTCCAAAATCAGCATAGATGTTTCCATAGTCAGGATCATAATAAGCAGCATATCCGCTTCCTTCAACAGGATGGCTCCAATAGTACATGACCTGACCCATGGCAACAGCTACACAGCCCACTAGCGCGTTGCCCGGACACATATCATTCCACGCGCCTCCCTGGTTCCAGTTGGCTGTAATAAGGGGGTCAACACTTCTAAAGTCTCTTTCTAAGGAAACAGAATCACTCAGGTAGCTCTCCCACATTGAGAAAATTCTATCAGAAGCAGGAATGTTTTTTATCGTGATATATTTAATGTAGGCCCGGACATTATCCAGAAAAGCTTCCAGCTGGAGGGGCAGGCTGGAGAGAGAAAGGTCACTGTAAAAACTGTATCCGAGAACGGGTGTAACCCTGTCATCGGCGGAAATAATGGCAAACCCAGAAGGCTTGAACTCAACAGTGTAGAAAAACACTGTTCCATCTTCCTCATCTGTGAATATATTTTTTATGGTTTCAACCTGATTATTTTTATCCCGCTCGAGAACCAGATTTAGCGCTGTCTTCTGTGCATCGCTGAGGCTAACGTGCTCAGAAAATAAAAGTCCAAAGAATAAGCAAAATAAAAAAATAAATTTATTTTTCATATAATCAATTTAATATTATTCATCCCTTGATTTTGACTCTAAAAATAGAAAATCCTCGATGTTAAATCAGTGACTTCTAACAGATAAAAAGTGATGTACCCGGGGAATAACTCGAGCTGTCACAGGTCATACATATATGATAGTACGAAATAAAAACAATTTGACTTTCTAAGATATTACTTGGCTATACTTTATTTAAAGGAGATGCTACTTCAACAGCACCATCTTCTTTGTCTGCACAAACTCTCCTGCCTGTATCTGGTAGAGGTAGACTCCTGCACTTACAGGTTTACCCATACTGTCAGTAGCATCCCATTTAACAGACTTAAAGCCTGCTTGTTGAGTAGTATTAACTAACTGGGTTATTTCCTTGCCAAGCATATCATAAATGCTCAGAGTGACCAAGGCATCAGATGGCAGGTCATACCTCAGTGTTGTTATAGGATTGAATGGATTGGGAAAGTTCTGATGTAGAACAAATGTGACGGGTATCACAGATTCCTTGTTTAGGATAAATCTCTCTGATGATGG
>CEUS01169075.1_pt1 | contig 25795 bp, 24 predicted proteins | sample 427031 | NCBI WGS metagenome assembly CEUS01 (sample SAMEA2622837, study PRJEB7988) | marine metagenome | biome: marine biome (ENVO:00000447); feature: marine epipelagic mixed layer (ENVO:xxxxxxxxx); material: "saline water (ENVO:00002010), including plankton (ENVO:xxxxxxxx)" | depth 140 m | reverse complement strand
GGCTGACTCTGTTTATATATTATTCACAACCTCAAGCTATCAACAACATTCTGGATAAACTTTAGATGCATAGGCTTCTTTCCATAAAACAAATGAGTTGGAAAAAAGACGTAGCAAGTATAATTATTGCTTCCGTTGCCTCGTATTTTACGATGGCCATGATCTACCCGGACCTGCTGATTCATCACAATATATATTTCATGCATCAGCATGACACGGAGGTTCCTTTTCTAAGCGTTTTCACCCTGATATCGAACTATTATAATGGTGGCATCCAGCTTTGGGACCCCTACGCCCAGATGACTTATTCCTTTTACCACCTAGGCGGTGGATTTTACACTATAGTAAGCATCATGTCTGCGGCCACCTATGTTTTTTTGGCACCGTTAATTGAGTACCCGGGAGAAGCCTTTCAAAGTATTTTTACTATTAGCTTTCATATTTTTACAATCTTAATAAGAACTGTAGGCGGTTATCTACTTTTAAAGAGATTCAAGGTAAGCCCGGTTGTTATTTTTGCCTCTCTGATTTATCTCAACACCTTTCTTTCCGGCCCGCAATATTTAGGGTTTCTAACCAATAACCTTTATAGCTTTTTGCCGCTATTAATGTATTTCATGCTCCGCTTTTTTGAAGGCTGGAGATTGAATGATTTTCTGTCTAGCTTAGTTGTGATGACTCTTGCGGTAGCAAATAGTCCGCTTATGGCCTTGGGCTATTTTTATCAGGCGGTACATTTTTACATGCTTGTTGGTTTGGTTGGTTCATGGTTTTTAGCTAACAAGCCATCCTTCAGAAGGATGTGTGGTTATTTAAAAGCAGGGACCACCTTGAAGAATATTCTCAAGACCTTTCTTGTCGGCGGTTTATGTCTTGCAATAATGCTCCCATTTTTGCAAATGGAAAGGACCTTGCAAACCGACTTTTATATACCTGATGCTTTCGATGAAGGTTCAGGCGGAAGGATGGTTAATAAATATAGCGTTGATAAATATTTTTCTAAACCTTCTACTCCAACCTTTAGCCCAAACCAATTTATTCTAAATTCGGTGGATTTTAACACCAACCACTATTGGTACGACTGGGGCTTTTTAGGGTTTTCTACATTTTTGTTCGTAGGCATGGGTTTTATATTTTCCAAGGATAAACGAAAACATTTGTTCATCTGGCCTGTTTTGTTTATTAATTGTTTATTGTTTCCAAGGGATCCTACTTCATTGTTCTCCATCGCTCACTGGATCAACATTTTTACCAATCCATTTCAATACCTTTGCCGAGCCTTTAGCATGACCGCTATATTAATTCCTTACTTCTTTTTGCCCGTGATTGCCCTTGGGATGCAGTCATCAAAGGAATTGATATACTACAATAAGCCTGGTTCAATACATTTTGATAGAATTTCTCTAGGCCTCCTTTTATTTGTTACTTCCCTTGCCTATTTTTCCTTTTGCTTGCCTGAAGAAGGTGGTTTTCTTAGCATCGCAGTCAAGTTTTGTCTATATATCTTGGCCCTACTCCTGATTTTTATGTGGGCTTCATGGAAAAACAGGAAAGTCAGTTTTATGTCTTGGCTTACCAGAAATCGATCCTCAATAGTGGGCTTGGGGCTAGCATTAATTTTATTATTTGATCTATCTCTTTTCTCTGTCTACATTGATAAAAATTTGTGGACCAATGTGAGAATTTTCCCTGGAAATTCTAACCATTTGGTTGATAAGGATTTAGTCAACCTTTCCTATCAAAACCCAGAAACACTGCCGTTTAGAGAATTCTATAGTTCGGAAAATCAAGAAATGGTCATCCACCATCCAGAGACCCGTATAAAATACCAAATTACAAATTTAGAAACGCACGCAGATGGTCTTTCTCAGGATCCCGAATCTATCTCATGGTATCGCTTGAATAGTAGGCAAAACGCTTATGGTCATTTTTATAAGTTTACTCATTTGGGAAGATATTTTTTTCGTCCACAGGTTTATCATCCCAGACATATGACTTACAAGGATTTGTATACGGACATTGAAGGACAGAATTATCTTAAGAATGACCAGCGAATAATGTTTCAAGCAAACTATGCTGTTGATCCTGACCTATTGAACCTATCTCAAGATTACAACCAAAAAGTTTTTTCAAAGCTTGGTTTGGCTGGTTCAGGCTCAAGCTTGGCTGATCTCATTAATGATAGATATGTTGTTTCGGTGGAAGGGGTGGAGGGGGGTATTCCGAATGATTTTTCAGAAAGCAATATAGACTTAAGGGAAGAGGTCCAAAATAACCAGAAATCACCACGAATTAACACATTTTCATTTCTATTGGAAGATGGGCAGAGTAGAAGTTCGGACGGATTAACGCAATATTCATTCAAATTGCCTAAGGGTTTCCCAGTTTATATGTCTACAGGCTTGTTCACGAAAGACCAATTTAATGTGGAGGTTTCGGTAGGGAGTCAAAAGCTTAAACCTGCTCAAGGGGATCTGGTGCGCCCATATACCTACGACCTGCAAAACATTCGCACCGGGATGCTTTTGGTGCAGCTTCCAGAGGGATATAGTATAAAAAACCGATCAGCAACTCTTGAGTTAAGGCAAAACTCTGACATTATAGATGTTTGGAGAAACGAGAATGATAATCTTGGGATTGACTATTCTACTGCTAGAGATGGATGGCTTGTTTTTCACTTTCCTTATGATGAACGCTGGAAAGTAACCATTAACGAAAAACCAGTTAAAGTTTATAAAGCCAACAAATACTTTATAGGCTTCCCTATTCAAAAGGGAGAGCATAAAATCCTTATACAGTATTGGCCGGGTACTAGTTTGCGGACAATGATCGCTGTATCTATTTTTCTCGTAGTAATTACTTTCCTGGGTTTGATAGTAGCCGGAATCCGTAAAGAAAACTCGGGTGCAGAACCGCATCACTTATTTAGCTGAGCAACTAATATTATATTAATTCAAATTAGAATTACACGAGTTGGGGAGAGTACTTATGATGACTTCACATGACGACAAAGCTTCAAATGACGATTATGAGGCAGTACTTGTCACCGAAAACAACAAATATTATTTTCACATTAAAGAATTACAGATTATTGCTTCGGGAGATACCATTGAATCTGCTCACAGCGAGTTACTTAGAAAAAAAAGTGACCTTATAAAGGATTTTGAAGAAGCTGGCAGTATATTCAAATTACCGCTCCCCTCATCAGGAAAAACCGAAAAACAAACGGCCATCAAAGCACGCGAAACCGGATTTTTTGCGATCAAGGCGCTTACTACGGGTTTCATCCTTGTGCTGGTGATTTCATTTGCGGGAAACAAACTTAATCAACAAGCAACCTCTAAGGCGCAAATCTTGAAAAAATTTCTAAGAGAGAGCCCAGCTAAAATAGCACGCGGGTTAGAACAGGAACTTTATAACGCAGGTAGCAGTGAATTGTCTGCCGAGAGAAAAGAGAAAATCAGGGAAAATCTTCGGATACTTGTAAAGCAAATACAACCTTTTGTAGAGGAGTTATGGCCTCTACTTCCCAAATATCGCAAAATCACACCAGAAGCTGAGGGTAACGAGTGACACGAGAAACTACTGAAGTCTGATTTCATTTCCACTATTCCAGCATACAATGAAGCCGAAACTATCGGTCATGTAGTGATCGACATCAAACCGTATGTGAATGAAGTAATTGTAATGGATAATCGGTCGCCGGATGTAACCGCTGAGATCGCAAAAAAGCTGGCGCAAAAGTATTCTCCAGACCGTTTAAAGGTTATGGAGATGCAATTAAACAAGGGCTAGAAGAAGCAAGTGGAGACATCCTGATCATAACAGAAGCGGATATGACTTTTCGCGCCAAGGACCTGCCAAAACTTCTGGAATATCTGATGGATGCTGATGGTGTAATCGGGATCCGGACCAACAGAAATTTTATTCATGACCAAGCTAATATGACAAGCTAATATGAATTGGCTCATGCGGCTTGGCAATATTGTAATGGGGAAAATTATTTCGATTCTCTGGTGGGAGACCATCAATGCCGCCTATCGGATGTAGGCTGTACCTTCCGGGCCTTATGGCGGTCCTCTTATAAAGAAATAAAAGACAATCTGGTTGGGGATGGCCCGGAGTTTTCACCGGAAATGATGGTTGAACTCTTAAACAGTTATCTGCGACTGGTTGAAATCCCCGTTCACTACCATGAAAGAGCCCTGGGTGAATCGAAAATTTCCATTTCAAAGTGGCACAGCATAATTGTTGTACTAAAAATGTTAAAATGCATTTTGCGCAAGCGATGGAATAAATGGGCCAATAACTTTCTATTTATTTTAAAACGCTGAAGGTCCTGGAAAAATAACCCCCGTTTGCCCCGTTACCCAGTAGGCAAACAATCCAAGCCATTCGCGAACTCCTATTGATAAATTTTCAACCTCCTGCAAAGAAAAAGTTGTCGCGTCAAAATCTAACTTTCCGGAAGTTCTAAAATCTACCGGATAGGGGACAATATTCCAACCTGTTTTTTTATAAACTCCAAAAGCTCTGGGCATGCGGTAAGCGGTACCAATTAAAATCCATTTTTCACCAGCACCCGGTTTAATCATTTGATAGCTTAGAGTAGAACTCTCGCCAGTATGACGAGATTCGGACTCAAATACGATTTTACTGACATCAAGTCCCAGTTGTTCAAAAAGCATTCGCGCCGTAAAAGGTTCTTTATATTCCTGTCCCATCACCTGTCCCGACCCCCCCGCAAACACCAGCTTCGCATTGGGGAAACGATGGGCCAGAGAAACAAACATTGTAAGACGTTCGGCAGAGCCATTGAGAACAGGCTGACCGCGGGCCACTGTCAGCCGGGTATTTTCAGATCCCCTAAAACTATAATCCCGTCCACGCTATCCGAAAAATTAGGGATCGGGAAACGATTCTCCAAAGGTAGTAAAAGTAAATTTGCAACGGGAAAAACTGAAATAAAAATCAAAAAAACCGACAACGTGGCTAATAGCATTCTCCCCAAATTCTTTTTCTTTGTCCAAAGCAGCGCAACGCCTGCCAATAAAACAAGAAACAGGAGCCTGCTAGGAGAAAATAGCTCCCAAAGCACTTTTGCCGTCATCCAGAATACAGTATCCATCTCACTTGTCTTTTAAATGTCATCCCAAAAAAGTACCCGAACATCAAGAACCCAAGTACCAAGATTGATTCACAAAGTTACCACTTGAAACCCAAGAGATACTAAAATAAAATAACATATGAATTTTTTGAAATCCTCTTTATAGCAAAGTACGATATATCCAACTTCTTTTTTCCCCATCAAATGCCAAAAACTATTTTTGCAGTTTTTGAATCCCGTTACTCTATTCGCAGATTTGTGTGATTGAAACCATAGCCATCTTTTCCTCGCCTGTTGAAAACACTGTCTTTTTCAGTGCGACGGGCTTCTAGTTTTATTTCTTGCCTATTTTATATCCACCGGAGCAACGACCAAATCCAACTATTACAGTCATTGCATTAATAGGCACTTTCAGTTTGGAATGCTCTATCTGGTTTTTTCTTCGTTATATATTTTTATGCAATTTAAAATCTCCATGGAAAACTTTTTTAGAATAATGATAGGGCTGTTCCTTTTTTTCCTTTACCAATACGGTTTTATATTTTTATTGGTTAACACAATGAAGAAGAGTGTCTCCTTGAATTTGCTCATCACTTTACATCAAAAAGGCGGATTGTTAACTTTTACTGAATTAGACCAATCGCCCGCTAAAGACAAGGGTATGGGATTTGTCACTGAAGACCGGGTTGAGCAGCTCATTGCCACCGAGTGCATAAAATATCAGGATGATCACTACTTTGTCACAGATAAGGGCAAATTAATTCTTAAACTATTCGATCTATTCTTGAAGGTATTCGGGTTAAACCGTTTTCTTTAAATGAAGAGCTATAAACTTTTATGATAATTTCATTTTCATACGGAATCGCGGTATTTTTTGTTTCAGTAACTTTACATGCTCTTTATCTCAGAGTATTTGGTGAAAAACAGTTTATGCTTTTGGGGCTCGTGTTTGGATTTTTAGTGTTAATCCGATTTAACCCTCAGCATCCCGGCCTGGATTCCCCGCCCTTTTTTCTTTAATATTTTCCCTTCTGTGGCTGATGTATCTGTATTTTTTAGGGTCCCTGACAAGATCAATCTCAGTATATATTATTTCGCAAATAGTTCATCACGGCTCAGAAAAGTTCGCAAAAGAAAACATATCTGACCTTTATGACGAAAAAGAAAGTTCGCTGGTCAGACTTAAGGCCATGGAAGAAAACGGACTTCTTGTGATAAAAGACAGTAGCACTGTAGAAATAACCCCAAAGGGCAAAGTGCTGTGTTTTGCATTTTCGCTGGTAAGAAAAATATTTCGCACCGAGGTTGTTGGCTGACTGGGAGAGCAAATATATCGACTTGCAGTAAAGTTCGCATTTAGTTGAGGTTGTCTGTGGGTTGACTTGGAATATAAGCAAGCACGCCAGGCTTGTTATAGGGAATCTTTTTCAGGGGAGGGTTTTTGAACTCATCCTCTATTGGCAATTTTTCCGAAGAGTACCTTGCCTCAATTTTCCCGTACTTATTTGCTAAACCTTCATCTAATACGGGTTTTGCTGAAGATTTATCTGCGGCTTAGCCGTCTTGTGAGGAGGTGCCGAGGCAACCTTTTCCTTCTTTCTCATTTTTCAGGTGTGATGCCAATCTTTACGAAATTTCAGGAAAATATTTATTGAGAAGGGGAAAAGCAAAATAAAAGTTGAGATTAGATATGCTGTCGCGGCTCCAGTGGACCCAAACCTGCTTCCCATGTACCACACCAAGCTTCCGTTCAAGATAGCATTTAGCACATTAAGCAAAACGATAGGCTCCTGTTTGTGCGCCCTCATATAGTAAAATGTGCAAACTGCGGCAATGAATAAAAAATTACCAGCAAGGAAGATGGCAAACCCCAGGGGTGGCAATACTCTTTGAGCCAGAGGGTGATCTATAATATTGATCCCGTAGATCAGGCTCCATAAAGTGAAGGATCCTAAAAGGGCTATTCCCAGACACGCTCCCGAGGCTTTGAAAAAAAGCTGGTCCAATTCGCGCCATTTTTTTTTAGCGACAAATACTCCTAACTGAGGGACTTTGGTAATAATCCAGGTCAAGGCAATCGCTTCGACTGCGGATGTAAGCTGTAGGGTCATCCCTATCTGCCCAGCCTCTTTAGCGCCATGGTAATGGAAAATGACGGGAGTGTATATTGATGTGACCAGATAGCCGCCAATGCCGCCTGCCGCTAGTCGCCACTGCATGGGCCAAATTTCTTTTTTCCAGGAAATTATTTCTTGAAGCCTGAGAGAAATAAACGGGGTGAAGAAATTTTTATACTTCAGGAAGATTGCTGTCAGAAATACGCATGTGCTGACCCCCACTTCACCTACAGCTATCCAGAGTTCTCCTCCTAAAAAAAGAATCAGCCATAAAACCAGAGATTTGATGACCGTTCTGCACAGTCGAAATAAATAGACGTTGGATATTTGGCCGCAACCTTCCAATAAGGCGAGAAAAGGAAATATCCAAAGTTCTAGCCCTGAAAGCATTATGTAAAAGAGCCAGGGCCATTCCCAATCTAAGGCCAGGGGGGAGTCTTGGGATAAAAATAAATAACCTCCTGCTCCAACTAAAACCACGAAAATAGTCGAAGCAACCGCATACCATTTGAAAACAATCCTTCCCAAGCTGACCAGTCGGGATAAGGAATTAGCGTCACCTTCTATAAATCCATTAGTATCCAGCCTTAACTTTGACCATTCATGGCTGGCAAATTGAGTGATAGTAATAAAAAAGCCCAGCTCCACAAATGATTGAAGGGCCACAAGGTTGATGAATGCATAATAAAATCCCTGGGCTTCAGGGTCCAAATGCTGGGCAATTAAAAGTAGAGTTATGGGCCCTGCTACGATCTGCCATCCTTTTCCCATGACAGAGTAAAGGGTTGCTCTGTCCATTTGCATCCATTTTAAAAGCCGGGTCAGTTTTGAGATAAATCCTTCGGGCAACAGGCGGGTATCCTTCCGACGCTAGTTGGGAGATGAGTTCATACGGGTTTAGACACTTGGTCAGGATAAAATAAGGCTAACCTTCAACCGTGAAAAACCGGCTACTTTATATCTTTATAACAGCATAATTGTTAGGCCGCAATCCCAATTGGATGAAGCCTCTGGCCGGTATCGCTGAGTATTTGTGAGCCGAGACGGTTTTCTTGTTATAATGGCTTGTGGATCCGATTTCTGAGGCATCAAATTTTTGAGCTTGGACTATTTGATTAGCGACGTCTTTGATGGGTGTGCTTAAGTTACTGTCGGATTGGCTTTGCAAATCCATAATACAGCTGACTTTTAAATTGTGGGCCCGATTGGCGAGAGGTTGGAGTTTTATTTTTTTGCGATCAAATAACATAATTTACTAATTAAAACAAACAATTAGGTCGTTCTGAACCTATAATAATAAGTGCTAAATTAATTTAATGCAATTATTCCCTGTTTTTGTTATGTTTAAGAAGATTAGTATTTTAAAGAGGGTATCCTTTTACGAAGGGTTTTCCCAAGAAAGCTGGTCAAACATTTGGTTCGCTAAAATATTCTCATCTATTTTATACAACATAACAGTCAGCTAATCTCTATCTCAAAAAAGAGTTTTATCTATAAGGGATTTTCAATCAGGGCAGTCATTTTCAATGTTTTTCCCAAAAGCCGGAGAATACGAAATCTGTTTTTCCAGCAAAAAAAATGTAAACGTTTTGAGGACGTGTTTGCAGGTAGATGTTTTACAAGCAAAACTGATCTGATTCCGCTGACTTGGGAAAACTGGGTATGAGAAACAGATTTGGATTAGAAGGGAAGTCGGTCCTCATTACAGGTGCGGCCCAGCATCTTGGGTTTGAAATTGCCAAAAACCTTTCCAAAGAAGGCTTGAGAATTGGCATCGCTGATATTCAAGTTGAAAAAGGAGAGCAAGCGGCGGAACAGATTAGACAGGAGGGAGCAGGCGAGGCGTATTTTTTTCATGTTGATCTGAAGTCTCCTGAATCCGTCTCGGTAATGATAGATGCCGTTTATAAAAAGTTTGGGGAATTACACCTGTTGGTGAATAATGCAAAAATTGACTCCAAACCACCTGGAGAGGATAATGAAATTAAACACTGGAACGATTCGCTACAGGTTATTTTATCCGGAGCGTATTACTGTTCTAGGGCAGTTGTTCCGCAAATGGAAGAGCAGGGTGGAGGAGTCATTCTGAATATTTCTTCAGTTGCCTCAGAGTTCGTCACTATGGAGTCGGTGGGTTATCATTCTGCGAAAGCCGGAATAGATCAGATGACCCGATATCACGCGAAATGGTTTGGTCCAAAAGGTATCCGCGTTAATGCAATTTCCCCCGGTTTCATTATTAAAAGAGACCACCTCTCTCGATTCGAATCGGATACAGAATGGAAAAATCGGTGGGAGTGGTGCCATCCCCTTCGTAAGGCAGGTAATTCTTGTGATTTAAGCAACGCTATTCTTTTTCTCGCGTCAGATTTGAGCCGGTTTATCACTGGGCAAAACCTGACGGTCGATGGTGGGATGACTTTGTCTGAGCCGGGTGGGCTGGTCAATGACTATGCTAAAACTATATTAGACAAAAGTTAAGGATAATGAATTATCGATTTGCAGCCATCACCGGAGCGGGCCAAGGGATCGGTCGTGCGATTGCTCTAAAACTGGCTGCTGAGGGTGTGTCTGTGGCATTGCTGGGACGCCGAAAAGATAAGCTTGAAGAAGTTGCTGGAGAAATTAAAAAATTAGGCTACTCGGTTAAGGCCTTTCCTTTTCAGGGAGATGTGCGGGATAAGAAATCCACGCAAGAATTTTTAAGAGAAAGTGAAAAGGCTATTGGTCCTCTAGACATTATTGTGGATAACGCCGGGGTTGGTCATATTGGTTCTTTTGCTACGTTGGAGGAAAATGAGGTTCAAGAGTTGATTGAAACCAATTTTATGGGGGCGGTCTGGTCAACATACTTTGCCATGAGATTATTTGAGGAAAGACAGCGCGGCGCACTCGTGCATATTTCTTCCACCACCACACTGAAACCTGCTCCTCAGGCGTCTCTTTATGCCGCAACAAAATGGGGAATGCTTGGGCTAATTCGTTCTCTGGAAGAGGAATATATTGGCAATAAAAATATCAGGATAGTCAACATTACGACAGGCACAACATTTACAGGGTTTTTTACGGACCAAAAAGATGAGATTCAGATGAAAAATATCATTCATCCGGAGGATATTGCGGATTGTGTCTGGTGGTCCCTGGGCACACCTTCCAATTACCAAGTGTCAAGTATGGTGGTACGTCCCCTTGGAGATTATTTGAAAAATCGAACCAAAAACAAATGAGGCTATGGTGCATACGGATTTCAGAGATTGTGGGAAGCGTATACGTTCCCATGAGTGTGGGACTGATGGCAGGCGTGAATGATAGGCTTAAATTATATGAACAGGTGGTTTGCGATAAATGAATATCACGGATGAAAAATAAAATAAATGTTTATTTAGCGGACCTTTCCCATACCGGGCAAGGTGTTTCGGCGAACTTCTTTCCTTTAGGGGTAGGCTATGTGGCTTCTTACCTGTTAAAGGAGCTTGCCGACCAGGTGAACGTCGAACTTTTTAAATATCCCGAAGACCTGAGTCGGGCTTTATCCAAAAACAGGCCTAAAATAGTAGCGTTTTCCAATTATTCATGGAACCTCAACCTTTCTTATGAATACCTGAAACAAATCAAACTTCGCTCGCCTGAGACCATAACTGTAATGGGAGGACCTAACTACGGTCTAACACAGGAAGAAAAAGAGCTTTTTTGGGAAAAGCATCCCATGGTGGATTTCTATGTTGTTTTTGAGGGGGAGTATGCATTCGTCGAACTCGTCAAGACACTAACTTCCGTCAATTTTGACTTGGAATCGTTGAAACAAAACTTCACATCGCTACCTAATTGTCATTACAAGTTTGACGGGAAAATAATCGAAGGAGAGTTCTTACCGCGAGTAAAAGATTTACAGGACCTACCTTCTCCCTATCTTTCCGGGCTGATGGATAAGTTTTTTGATGGTGTCCTTATCCCTATGATCTCAACGACCAGGGGGTGCCCATTCCGTTGCACGTTTTGTACGGAAGGAAATGACTATTACGCAAAAGTTGCCAAAACCACAGACTTGAATGAGGACTTAGAGTACATTGTCTCGCGTGTGGGAACGGTTAAGGATTTATGCATGACGGACGCTAACTTTGGAATGTTCAAGGAAGATATTGATAAGGCCAAAACTCTAGCCGCTATCCAAAAAAAATATGACTGGCCCAAAAATTTAATCGTTAGCAGTGGCAAAAACCAGAAAGAAAGAGTATTGGAGGTTGCTTCCATCGTGAACGGAGCCATGTACGCAGGAGGCGCCATGCAGACTACAGATCCGGAAATATTGAAGAATATTAAACGGTCTAATATCTCGTTAGAAGAGATGAGCGAAACGGTCTCCAATCAGGATAATAACGATGTAGACAGCTACACAGAACTTATCCTGGCCCTTCCTGGCGATAATGTGAAATCCCACACAAAAAGTTTAAGAGACATGGTGAATATGGGCGTCAACAGAATAAGAATGCTCCAGCTGATCATGTTGCCTCAAACTGAAGTAAATACGGCTGACACGCGGGAAAAATACAAAATGAAAACCAAATTCCGCCTGATGCCGCGCTCGTTTGGAAAATATGAACTTTTTGGGAAAGAACTAAGCGCCGTTGAATATGAGGAAATTTGCGTATCTAATGGCACTCTATCTTTCGAAGAATATTTTGAGTGTCGGGAGTTCCACCTAACCATAGAAACCTTAAATAATGGAAAATTATTTCTAGAGTTTTACGGCCTTTGTCAGTATTTTGGAGTTTCTTGGTTCGATGTTATTGAAATCTTTCATAAACGGAGGCGTGATTTCAGTTCTAACCTCAGACACCTTTACGAAACGTTTCGGAAGGAGGCAACGGAAGGTCTATGGAACAATTCCAATGACCTGATAAAGGAGGTAACCCTGGATCTGGCCCGATATCTAGACAATGATGAAGGAACCAATGAAATGGCTAAAGGAAAAGCCAGGGCCATTTTCCAGATGGAAAAGGAGATTCACCAACTTCTGGCGGATTCTGTTGAACACGAATTTAAAAATAAAGGGATTTTTGATAGTGAATTAAATGCTTACTTTAAAGACCTGATGATTTACATCAGGCTACGAAAAATGGATCCTTTGAATACCCACAAAATACTGGAGGCCCAATTAAATTATGATTTTGGTGCTATCTCCAAGCATGATTATAACGTTGATCCTAAAGATTTCCGGTTCAAACGGCCTGTAAAGTTTATTTTCAAGCATAGTAAAGATCAGGTGGACTTGATTGATGCCTATACTAACCAATATGGGACTTCTTTGGATGGGTTGGGGAGAATCCTAATGAGGACGCAGTATAAAACCTTGGTTCGTAAGGGTGAGTTGTTGAGCGCTTACACGACCTGTGCCGTATGACTTGTTCTGGGAATGAGAAACCACCAGTTGAAACCCTTCGTTTCACAGACACAACAATATTTGGAGTTTTGATTTCTTCGGAACCTCTATTACCCTCAATAATAGCTTTAAGCTGAGATTCATTTTTCTAAACAGATTAACTGGCCTGGCCTGGGCTCGATTAATGGCAGGTGGTCACTCGTCACGTTTATAGGTCTTTCATGGCTACACAAACTTTATCCGTCATAATAGCCAACTATAACCATGGACATTACCTTCCTATTTGTTTGGAGGCGATTTTGGGTCAATCTTTAATGGCCGATGAAATAATTATTGTTGATGACGCCTCCACAGATAATAGCGTCAAGGTGGTAGAGGATTTCGCACGGCAAAACCCTGAGATTCGTCTTGTTCGAAACGAGCAAAACCTGGGTGCCATGCCTTCTTTTCTTAAAGGCTTAAGCCTGTCTAGAGGAGACTACTTTCTATCGGCTAGTGCCGATGACTTTGTGCTCCCGGGCCTGTTTGAAAAATCCATAAAGTTGCTTTCCGAGTATCCTCAAGCGGGCTTGTGCTCTGCGATCAGTAGACGGATAGATGAAAACGGAAACTATTTGGATTCAGTGCCAGAGCCGCCTTATATCTCATCAACTCCTTGTTACATTTCTCCAGAGAAAGCGTTGAATGCCCTAACCCGGCAGGACAACTGGTGCATTATGCCGAGCACCGCCATTTGGAGTAAAAGTGCGGTCATTGAGAGCAAGGCCTTCCCGAAGGAAGCAGGAAAATTTATGGACGGATTCGCGATGGCCTTGATTTCCTTGAATTACGGAGCCTGTTTTATTCCCGAAGAATTAGGGGTGTTTCGATTGATGAAGAATAGCCTGACCGCTAAAGAACGGGAAGACCCGGAAGCATGTTGGGAACTATTTCGTCCAATGGATGAATTAATTGAAACAACCTACGCTGACAAGTTTCCGATCGAATATAAAAACGATTTTAGAAGACGAAATTTTTATCAGCGTGGCGCTCTTGCTGTTTACCAATTGAAAAAATCACAACTTAATTTCATGAAGAATTTGGAGTTATCGTTGGGAACAAATTTCTTGGCAGACAGATTATTTTTTTCTGGAACCAGGATATTTTTCAGGGTTCAAAATATCCTTACAAAGCTGTATTTGTTTTTACGTTTGAGACGATTGAACCGATCTATTATACTGAGGGTGGTTTATCGCCTGAAAAACAGATTTTTTAAAAAATAAATCACACCTTTTTTGATTCTTCCCAATGAAACTTTCTGATTACATTGCTCAATTCTTGGCTAACGAAGGGGTGAAATGTGTGTTTGGTATTTCGGGGGGAGCTATATTGCATATTTTTGATTCTGTAGCTCGAAATCCAAATATTGATTACGTTTGTCCGCAACATGAAGAATCTGTGGCCATGGCCGCAGATGGTTATTCAAGGGTTACAGGAAATCTGGGGGCGGGTATGGTTACAAGTGGGCCGGGTGGCACCAACATGCTCACTGGAATCTGTAGTTCTTATTTCGATTCAATCCCAACCCTGTTTATTACGGGTCAGGTTGCAACTTTCAGATTGAAGCGGGGCAAGACGGTACGCCAAGTAGGGTTTCAGGAAACTGATATTGTCAGCATTTTTGAAACGGTTACCAAATATTGTATTTTATTAAAAGATCCGACCCAAATAAAATATCATCTTCAAAAAGCTGTTTATTTGGCTAAATCCGGGAGACCCGGGCCAGTCATTATCGATCTTCCTGATGACTTGCAAAGAGTGGATATCGACCCAAACAAACTGGAAGGCTTTACTCCGCCAAAAAAACAATTGGACTCTGTGAAGTTAACTGATGATATCACCAAATGCCTTGATTTGATTTCAGCCGCACAACGTCCCATTTTTATCTTTGGAGCGGGAATCAGCATTGCTCACGCTCAGAATCAAATAAGAGAATTGGTGGATAAGCTTAATATTCCTTTTGTTCTTACTTGGGGTGCTAAAGATATATGGCCTCATAACCATCCTTTGAATGTAGGAGGGCTAGGTATAGCAGGGCCTCGTTTTGGAAACTTTTCCGTTCAAAGTTCTGATTTAATCATAGCAATGGGAACCAGGTTGTCCCAAATGCTGACCGGCGGCAAGCTGGAGTACTTTGGTCGGGAGGCTAAAAAGGTCCTGATCGATATCGATGTCGAAGAGTTTAATAAGTTTGATGGAAAAGAAATAACTATTGATCTTCCAATTTTAGCAGAAATCAAATCGTTCCTTGGTTCGATGAATGAGAGATTGTCAAACTATCAGGCACCTGCTTACTCAAGTTGGCTAGGCCAAATAAGTTCCTGGAGGGAAGAGTTTCCGATTGTTTCTCCTAAAGATCATACGGACAAAAAACCTGTTGATGCCTGTGTGTTTGCCGAAACTCTTTCAGAGGAATGCAAAGATAATGATGTCATTATCGTGGATACGGGAGGGAATTTAACCTGGACCATGCAATCCTTTAAAGTGAAAGCAAACCAAAAAATCTTTTCAGCCTGGAACCATTCTCCTATGGGATATTCTTTAGCGGCGGCTTGTGGTGCCGCACTGGCTGATCGTTCCAGAGAGATTATTTGTATCATCGGTGATGGCGGCTTGCAGATGTGCATTGAGGAACTGGCAACTGTGTCAAGACATCAATTATCTATTAAAATATTTTTATTCAATAATCATTGTCACGGTATCCAAAAACATACGATCAAAACTTGGTTGGGTGGGCGCTTGGAGGGTGTGGACCACGAGTCGGGTCTTCACTTCCCCGATTTTAACAAGGTGGCGGAGGCATATGGGCTCCCGAATACCACCATAAAGGAACATGACAGTCTTAAAGAACAAATTAGAGATGTGTTGAATTCCCCCGGGCCCATGTTTTGTAATGTAGAAATTAATCCTGAGCAAACAATGGATCCTTATCTTACCTTTGGTCGGCCTCTGGAGGACTTGGGTCCCCCGCTGAGCCGGGAAACTCTACGGAAGAAATTATTAATTAAGCCTGTAGATATCTGATCCGCTTTGGGTCTGAGCAGCGATATTGGACAGGCGCTTGCAGATTTATACTTACAAGATGGTTTTAAAGTTTGTGGTACTTAGTAGCAATAACATAAAATATGTAATAGAAACGATAAATAAATACTAATTAAATCGAAGAAAACTTCCGCCTGCTATCCAGTTAAAGCACGGTTGCTTAGAGTAATGTCGGGATAATCACATATGGGAAAAACAGCTATAATAATATCGGCCAATAGCGATATCGCGTATCAAACATGTCTCAAATTGGTTGAAGGTGGTTGGACCGTCATAGGGACCTATAGAAAGCATGATGATAATGCAAAAAACCTAATCAATCTTGGCATGTCAATGTATCAACTGGATATATCAAATGTTAATCAAATCTCCGATTTCGTTAGTAGCTTGTCAGCTAGGCGGTGGGACTTCCTATTAAATGCGACTGGAATGCAAGGCCCCGTTGGAAATTTCACCGACATTGATTTTGATGAATGGTCAAATTCAATTCATGTGAACTTTATAGAGCAGTTGCGAATCACGCATAAACTTTTACCTTATAGAAATAAAGATTCAACAATTTTGTTCTTTGCCGGAGGTGGAATAAACAATGCCATTTTGTCATACTCAGCTTATACAATTTCAAAAATAGCTTCTATAAAGATATGCGAATTATTGGATGCTGAAATAGAGGATGCAAAATTTACAATCATCGGCCCTGGCTGGGTGAAAACTAAGATCCATGATGAAACAATTAATGCTGGGGAACGCCTTGCTGGAAAAAATTATCAGTCGACACTTGATCACTTGGAACAGGGTAACTTTACCCCTATGCATGATGTTATTGGAAGTATAGAGTGGGTACTAAAACAACCTAAAGAGGTAGTGGGTGGCAGGAATTTTAGTACCGTGTTCGACGCATGGGGTGATGAAAACCTGGTTCATTTATTAAAAAACAATACAAATATGTATAAGCTAAGAAGGAATGGAAACGATGACATGCTAAATATGGAGGATTAAGTGACTATGTTTTGCATGCTGTTTTTGGCATTGAGGGCATTAAGTTCTATGCAATTCATCTTCCTGATAAATTTTTAAGGTCATATGGTACTTATCAAGAACACTGCGAAAACCTAGGTTTTACTGCTGAAAATTTAGTTAATGAAGTAAAGCTTACTTGCACGGTGGGAAGTGATTCTGAGCGTGTTCCCATTAACTATCTGCAGCAGAATAAAGCCTAAAAAAACACCAAACAAAACAATTGGTATTCTCAATTTAACTTTTCATTCGGAGGTAAACATTGCCTGAAATCAATTTTTTAAATACTCACCCTGCGGCGAAACGTAATTATGATAAACGCGCCGCCGAAAAGACCCCTGAAATAATTAGCCTGGCAAAGCAATTTGGCAAAGACTTTTTTGATGGTGATCGCAAATGCGGTTATGGGGGATATAACTATGATGGCAGGTGGAAAGCTGTCGTCGAACGAATGCGCCTGCACTATAATTTGCCCGACAACGCCGCAGTTCTTGACATCGGATGTGGCAAGGGTTTTATGTTACACGATTTCAAAGAAATCATGCCGGGCTGTTCGGTCTCAGGGATAGATGTCAGTAAATATGCCATTGAAAATTCTATGCCTTCTATAAACCCGTTTTTAAAAGTTGCTAGCGCCGAAAAGCTTCCCTACCCTGATAAAAGCTTCGATCTGGTTATTTCTGTGAACTCCATCCACAACCTTCCTCTAGAACTTTGCAAAGCCTCTTTAAAAGAAATCGAACGAGTATCCAGGGGACACAGTTATATAACCGTAGATGCATGGAGAAATGATCTGGAACGTGAAAATCTTATGAAATGGGTTCTTACCGCTGAAACCTATATGCATGTGGATGACTGGGAAAAGTTATTTACCGAGATCTGTTTTACCGGCGATTATTATTGGTTTATCGCTGATTAATTTAACCGGTGATAGGAAAACATTGAAATTCATTTCAAATTGCCCTCCCCACGGTGTTTTTGTTTTCTGGTAGGCCACCACTAGCAGCGAATGCTAAAATCAACGCATCTCCAAGAGAGCTCTATCCATTTTATTACTTTCCAAGTTGTCTAATGCTTCATTAACCCCTTCCAGTTTATATCGGTGCGAGATCATCTTATCTAGAGGTAATTTTCCTTCCAAATAATATTTTACGAGCAAGGGGATGTCCCTGTCAGGATCACATTCACCACCCCAAGAACCTTGTATTCTCTTACCTTTAATCAAGTCAAAGGGATCAAGGTTGATTCTCTCATGAGCTGCTGGGTGCCCTGCAAAGACACACAACCCCCCATTATCACAGACCGATTGAAATGCGAGCTCAATGACTTTTGTCTTTCCTGTAGCCTCAATAGAATAATCAACTCCATTACCTTGAGTAATCTGATAGATTTTTTCAACAGGCTTTTCCTCATTGCCATTAATTAAGTGAGTGGCACCTAATTCTTTAGCTTTTTGCAGTTTCGAGTCTTCGATATCCACCGCAATAATGACTGAACAGTCATACATTTTGGCAGCCATTATCGCGCTAAGGCCTATTCCACCTGCACCAAAAATTACCACGGAGTCCTCCTTGCTGGGGCAAATTGTATTCATGACAATTCCTGCGCCAGTGGGTATCGCACATCCCAATAGCGTGGCCACATCCAAAGGAATGTTTTTTGGTATCAACACACATCTATTTTCCGACACAACAGTATAATTGCTAAAGGTAGTAACGCCTCCCGAATTTATTTGTATGTTATCTTTACTATAAACAGCCCCTTTACAATTAGCACCTTCTCCCTTGATCCAAGTCAATACCACATGATCCCCTTTGACCACCTTTTTAACGCCTTGGGCAACATCTATAACTTCGCCGGCTCCTTCATGCCCCAGTAAATGGGGCAGGTAGGGATCTGGCCCACGATGGCCCCGGGCTTCCATCAACTGGCTTCTACAAATACCGCTATAGGCTACCCTAACCAGAATCTGACCGGGGTTTAAATCCGGAATCTTAATACCCTCTTCAATAATTAAGGGTTCACCTGTTTCGTAAAGCACCGCGGCTTTCATGAAGCTTGAATTCTTATTAGTTTCTGGCATTTTAAGGACTAAAGAGGATTTTCCGTGTGGTGTCGAAAAAGTATTTTTTGGATAAAAGGCGGAATATCGAGAGCAGCCAACTCCTTATAGTCAAAACACCGCGCGGCTTGGCCCTCCATCAATTGATGCTGCTTCCATAGATGAGTGACATCTGCTTCAAAAAAAAAGTAACTGGTCAGGGTTCCTAAATCGTTCTTTCTTTCATAATTCCATAGAAATCGAAAGTTTTCAAGGGAAAGGCAAAGCTCTTCCTTTATTTCCCTAACAATCCCGACCTCGGGAGCCTCCCCTTCATTTATCTCGCCTCCAAACAATGACCACTTACCTGAAGCAATTAGTTTGGGTTTATTGTCCCGAAGCTGCAATACATACTTCTTGTTAACCAAGAGTATAGCGTGAGCTGCTTTAAACATTGATTTTATTCGAACTTTTCAGGAGTTTGAGGACGGACAAAGGTCCAAAAGTAGTTACCGTCAATATTGACCTTTTTAAATAATGCAAACCACTCATCAACCGAATACACGGTTTTGATAATCGGGGTCCAGGTTAATAGGCGTTCCCGCTCTACATTATTGGTGAAGGCATCAACCTTGTTTTGCGCATTTCTGGAACGGGTAAAAACAAACAATATGGTTTCCTCGTTTAAAATTTTTGCCAATTTTTCTGAGGATTCTTTAACGCTTAGATCAAGATCAGAGGAGTTGAGACCCTCGACTTGAATCCCACCACCTTCCATAAGATCCTTTTCCAACGAGGAGCCGATAAAGCCAATATTGCCAAGAATTACTAATTTTGGTTTCATGATGAATTATTTGGGATAAAAAGATAAATACCACACAAAAGCTACGGTTTGTGAATATACTCTCCTGGAAACTTTTGAAGCTCATCAAAATTTTCCTCCACCCACAAAATTACTTCGTTAAGGCCTTGCTCAAACCCGATTTTTGGCTTCCAGTTGAGCTCGTTTCGAATTTTTGCTGAATCAATAATATAAAAAGCATCCTGCCCTAGCCTTTCGCTCATAATATCCACACACGAGTCAAAATCTTTTCCAAGTTTTTCGCAGATTAAGCGAACAACCTCTTTAATACTGATGTCTCCATTGTCCGGTGATATATGATACACCTCTCCATTCTCCCCTTTTCGGGCAATTTCAAGGGTGGCCGCGCATACATCTCTGATATGAATAAAAGATTTAACAGCCACTCCTCCTCCATGCAGAGGAATTCTGTCACCGCTTTTTATTGCAACAATCGATCGGGGAATAATTCTGTAAAGTGCCTGGTGAGGCCCGTATACATTGGTGGCACGCGTGTAAATCAAAGGAAAATCAAAATTCTTGAAAAATGGGAGCAGACTTAAATCACCCGCAGCTTTAGATGCGGCATAAGGAGTCGAAGGGCTAAGCGGAGCATCTTCCTTTGTAACGCCTTGACAGGAACCATATACCTCCGGGCTGGAAATTTGAACAAAACGCTTGAGATAATTTTCTTCTTTTAAAGCATTAGCAAGGTTCATTAGGGCTATGCAGTTTGTACGGAACCATTGCTCCGGATTTTCCCAACTTTGTCCTACCATGCCCTGCGCGGAAAAATTTACAATATAATCTGGGCTAAAACCTTTGATAACATCTATCACTTCATCCAGATGTATATTTAAATCCAAACAATGAAAGGTGAAGCGGCCTGAGTTGTTTTTTTTGTAGGGAAGAAAAATATCATTGTATTCAGCAGATCGACTTATTCCGATCACTGTGGCTTGGGGATTTTCATCCAGCACGTAGTTAACAAATGAAGCCCCGGAAAAAGAGTTACTACCTATTACAATAATTTTTTCTTTTCCAGCCATGTATTATGAGTCTCCTCTTTTAAAAACGTATCTCAAAAGGGGCCTTTAAAATCTAGGTAAGGTACATCGAAAGGCCCTTTACCTTTGAGTTCCCGGAGAACCTTTTCCCAATCCTCCAAATTTTGAATAGAAAGCATTTTTAAGATTTCCTGGCCGAGAATATTGGCTGTGGGGTAAATTTTTTCGGCCAGAGATGGGCTTGTTGGCGTGGGAATATCTGGAAGCGCAATTCGAAGTGGAGGCTTCTTCAAATATTTGAATCCTTTTTCTGTGACCCGGGCCGATAATTCAGCCGAAATTCCACATGTCATCCACCCTGTGTCGAGGATGACGAGGTGACCCGTTTTACGGACTGATTGAAGGACTGTTTCGTGGTCAAGAGGGCTGGCGCATCGCATATCGATAACTTCAATGCTGATTCCCCGTTTTTTAAAAGCATCTGCCAGGGAAATAGCTTCAATAGTCATATATGAAAAGGCGGCAATGGTCACAGCATTTCCCTCACGGTTGATCCGTGCCTTCCCGAGAGGTTCCCGGTAAGGCTCTTTTGGGACACGGCCTTTGAGATGATGTGTCCAGCGATGCTCAATACAAATCACAGGACCATCATCTTCTATTGCGGAGATAAGCATACCTTTAGCATCATGAGGATTAGTTGGCAGAATTACTTTAAGACCCGGGATATGGGCGAATAGTGACTGGGGACTATTCGAGTGCTGGGGCCCCTGCCCCCATCCCCTGCCGACCATCATACGAATTACAAGCGGGGTATTTGCTTGACCATTAAACATATAATACCATTTGGCCGCATTGTTGATAATTTGGTCCATGGATAGAAATGCAAAGTCCGCACGCTGGTGCATCAAAATTGGACGCATTCCTGACAAAGCACTTCCAATGCAAACCCCTGTCATAGCATTTTCTGACAGAGGCATATCCAAAATTCTGTCAGCTCCGTATTTTTCGCGTAGACCAAGAGTGGTTCCAAATATACCTTTAGGATCGGGAACGCCCTCACCAATAGAGAACACACTATCGTCTTGAGACATGCAATGATTAATTGCTTCTCTTATTGCTTCCGTAAACGTCAGCTCGGCACGCATTTAATGTCTTCTGTATTAGAGAAATGAAATAAAGTATCAGAGGCTGGGGCAGGGCTTGATCGGGCAAATTCAAAAGCTGCATGAATTTCGTTCTCAATGGATTCTTGAATGGAGACTAGTTTACTTTCAGTGATTAACCCTTCATCCAGCAGGTGTTTTTGGGTTCGTTTAATGGGGCATTTTTCTTTCCACTTTTGTAGCTCCTGCTCTGGTCGGTAACCTAGATGATCGTCCTCATTAGGGCCACAATGCTCTAGCCAGCGATATGTCTCGAATTCCAGAAACTGCGGTCCTTTGTCTTGATAAATTCTGGAAACAGCTTCACGGGAAATATCAACAACAGCTTCTATGTCATTCCCATCACCAGAATAAACCTCCCACCCGTGGGATTTGGGTATAGGCGTAATCGGTCTTTTCGGTTGGCGTTCCTCAAGGTTTGAATATACAGAGTAACCGTTATTTTCGCAGACAAAAATCAGAGGCAGATTTTTTAAAGCAGCAAAATTGAGAGACTCATGAACAACGCCTTCTTCAAAACCTCCATCACCGAAGAATGCGACGACTACTCGGTTTAACCCTTTCATCTTTGCAGCGAGAGCAACCCCAACGGCCACAGGAATTGTTCCACCAACAATAGGAGTGGAACCCATAAATCCGACATCGAGGTCGATCAGGTGCATAGACCCTCCACGCCCCCCACAACAACCAGTAGCACGACAATATATTTCTGCAATCATTCGGTCAAGACTTCCTCCTTTGGCAAGATAGTGACCGTGTGCTCTATGGTTACTGAATACCGCGTCATATTGGCGGAGCGCAGAACAGACTCCAACCGCAATAGCTTCCTGCCCTATACAAAGGTGCATAGGGCACCGCATTTCACCTTCAGGGTAACGCTCTGCCAAGATTTCCTCCACACGGCGTATGCGCAACATTGAGCAATAATGATGAACTAAATCTTTTTTTGAAGGCAGCATGTTTTTCTTAATTAATTAGAGGAATGAGCTTCCATAATAAACAACGCTTCGGGTACCCTAACACTATATTTCTTGAAAATGAAGCACGCTGAATTCCGGAAATCGTATTTCAAGCTTTCAACAAAGTGGCAATATACTTATACAAATTAACAGGGGTGATAGCCTCTCTATTACAAACTATCTGCACATCCAATGCGGCACCGGCACTCCCCGCAAACATAGCAACCTCTGGAGCCAACCCAGCCCCAAGGCACAAGCCCGCTAAAGACAGGAATGTGTCCCCGGCACCAATACGGTCAAGTACTTTTGTAGAAAGTACTGGAGTTTTGTGGACAGCATTCCGGTCTCTGTCAAAGAGAATGGCACCCTCACTTCCAAGTGTAACAGCGAACTGGTCGACACCTATTTTTTCAGCTAACTCCTTGGCTAATTTCTCATAAGAATCGTGCCGATTGTGGGTGGCGATTCTAAGTTCCGGGCCATTAAGTGAAACAAAATCTGCGCGTGGATACCGATTAATGGAGTGGTACCCACGATTGCCACTATTAGCCTGGGTGTTTATGGCAAGAAAACGAGCATTTTCGCAAAGCTTTTGGATCATGCCTGTAGAGATAAATCCATTGCCAAAATCAGGAACAATTACTATATCGAACTGTGCCGTATTTTTTTCCAACCAAAAGCAAACCTCGGAATCAATACCCTCTGGAGAGGGGTGATCATTATAAAAATATACTTCAAAAAGCTTAACCAAATCCACATCAACATAGCGTCTTTTGACAATCGTAGGGGCATCTTTGAAATAAAACGGTTGCAGAGTTACATTTTTTTTGAGCTTTGAACGAATGAATTCCTCATGACTGTTTTGTTTTCCCAGCCCCGTTACAACGGTGACATTCTCAATAAAACCGGCAAGATGATTTGCAACCGCTAAAGAACCTCCTGCAAATTGTTCTTTGTTTGTAAATTTAACAGCCAGATTTGCTCCTTTAGTGGACTGGCCAAGAGCCTCGACATAATGATACTCATCCACAATCGCGTCACCGACTACCAACACACTCAGATTCCCCAAGGATTGAAGCATGCCTATGACTTCTTCGTGACTATAATTTTGCCTAAAACCATGGAGATAACTTTTAGTTTTGGAAGGGAAAATTCCAAAATGCTCATTTAAAAGACTGGTGGAACTGAAGGTAACATCATTCGTAAAAACTATTTTGCCACCATGGACTTCGACGGCTTTTTTTTCGGCATGGATATTCCCAGTTATGTCATCTTCCATATTTTTATAATCAGGGCCTTTGACATAAGCGTGAGGTTTGACTTCAGAAATTACGTTAACAGCGGTGGGGGCATTGTTCACAGCAACGAAACCCACAAAACTCAAAAACCCCAGGTTTTCAACTCGTAAATCCTGCGAAAACACAGGCCGACCGGGGCCCTTGTTGACAAACTCATCTGCGGTTACCGTAACAAACAGAACATCTCCTTCATTAAGAGCGCTTTTCAAGTACCTGATGTGACCGGCATGAATCAAATCGAAAGTGCCATGACACAGGACCACTTTTTTCCCAGAATCTCTGCATTCTTTTGACTTGGCAAACAATTCATCAAGAGTGAGGATTTTCTTAGCGGTTTCTTGCATTTACAGCCCTTATGATTGGAAGCGCCCAGAAAGATAATGAAGGTAAAAGAGGTGGCCAATTTCAACAAGGCCATAACTATTAGAGTCGAGCCTTAACGGATTGTCATGACCAAAACCGCTAAGAGTGATAGCCTCTCCCCCAGCTTTTTTAATACTCTTAACAGCGTTGTGAATATTTGGAGAACACCCTGAACTACTAACTGCGATCAATAAATCTTTTTCTCGGGCCAGAGCGGAAAGCGGTTCAGAAAATGAATTTTCGTATCCATAGTCATTACTCATGCAGGACAGGAGTGAAGATTCATGCAGGGTTCTGGCATTAAGCTTATTAACATTAATAAAATCGGTAAGGATATGACTAACGACCCCGGCACTTCCACCATTACCTACGAGAAATAAATTTCTGCATCGATCTCTCAAGCTTTCCAGCATTCCAAGATTTTTCTGGATTCCCTTTTCATAATTCAAAAAGCTCCCCTCGTGATCCGAAAACTCTGCTTTTTCTACAATAGCCCGAAACTGCCCCGCCTCCTCCATAAGGGTGAAATCACTGGACATTCGTCACCTTACCTCCCAAGTATTGAAACCATTTTGACGTTGCCTGCTGAATGCTTTCAGGATTCCAAACAGGGGCGTCACGCCAATCTTCCAACCTATCAAGCATTTGCTGAACCCCTTCTTCCAGAGAAACTTTTGCCTCCCACCCAAGCATGCGGTTTATTTTACTCACATCCGCAAAAGTACAATCTGGCTCACCTGGTCGTCTAGGTATATATACCACATCCCCTCCCAACAGTGCTATTAGTTGATTTACACTATAATGATTTCCACTACCAACATTAAAAGCTTCGGCAGTAAGATTAGATTCTGCGGCTGAGATAAAAGCATCTGCCACATCCGTCACATAGGTAAAATCTCTTGTCTGAGTTCCATCTCCAACCACGGTAAAAGGCTGTTCATTTAGTTTCTGTGCTAAAAAGACTCCAAAAACGGCCCCATACGCTCCAGTAGTTCTGGATCGAGGACCATAAACATTAAAAAGCCGCAACGAAAGGGCGGGGAGTTTATACAGTTCCGCCCAATGCAAAACAAGCTCTTCTCCTTGATACTTGGTCAGGGCATAAGGATATTGAGGATTTATCGGGGCTGTTTCCCCAGTGGGGTAATTGTCTGGGATACCATAACTGGAAGAGGAAGCGGCATAAAGAAAACGACTAACACCTGTTTTCTGAGCGCATACCAGCACTTGAAGTGTTCCGTTGACATTCATATCGAAATATAGGGAGGGGTTTTCTATCGAAGGCACAATGTCCGCCAACCCCGCAAGGTGAAACACCCAATCCACACCTTCCATAGCATGAAAAAGAGCCTTTCTGTCTCTGATATCTGCCTGAACAAAATTAAAATTTGGGTCATTCTTGAATTCATCAAGATTTTTCA
>CEUS01027905.1_pt1 | contig 25833 bp, 23 predicted proteins | sample 427031 | NCBI WGS metagenome assembly CEUS01 (sample SAMEA2622837, study PRJEB7988) | marine metagenome | biome: marine biome (ENVO:00000447); feature: marine epipelagic mixed layer (ENVO:xxxxxxxxx); material: "saline water (ENVO:00002010), including plankton (ENVO:xxxxxxxx)" | depth 140 m | reverse complement strand
TCGTTGAACAGACGGCATCATTGTTGCCAGTTGACCGGCCTAGGTACTTGATGGGGGTAGGGATGCCGGATGACCTAGTTGAAGCGGTGGCGAGAGGCGTTGATATGTTTGACTGTGTGATACCGACTCGCAATGCTAGAAATGGACAACTGCTCACTCGTAATGGTCCAATTAACATCAAGAGAGCTGAATTCTCAGAAGACATGAAACCACCGGATCCCGCTTGCCAGTGTTATACCTGCCAGCATTTTTCTCGGGCATATCTGAGGCATCTATATATGGCAAATGAGATCAATGCAGCATCGCTTAACACATTGCATAACCTACACTTTTACCTTGACACCATGAGGCAGATTGGCGAGGCTATAAGGCTGGGCCGATTCGAAACGTTTAGACAGACCTTCCGTCAGGCATTTTCTCGCCGTTCGCTATTGTAAACCAATGAAATCATCGACTTACTTCACCGCCAGTCGACCAATTTCTCCTGTGGTGCCGGCTGAGACATTGATAGTTTGGGCTGGACTTGTGGAGCAGAATCAGTGTTACTAGACAACATGGACTTGATCGTCGCAATGGCCCAGCCTTCGCCAGGTCAGCCTAGTCTTCTCGTTCAGTTTTTGCCTTTCGCAATGATTCTTGCGATCTTTTACTTCATCATCTTGCTTCCGATGAGGCGGCGGCAGAAGAAAGTTCAAGATTTCCAGGACGCACTCAAAGTTGGCGATAAGATCGTGACAACGAGTGGCATTTACGGCTCGATCGCGAAGCTGAATGAAAAATCTGTCCAGATTCAGGTGGCGGAAAAAGTTCGAATTGAGGTGGCGCGGTCGGCGGTTGGTGGCTACCAGGGACAGGACCCGGTAGTATCGGAATCTGGTAGTGCCTAGAAGTAAATTATTGTTTTTGGACTGAGATTATGACGAAAAACCTGCAATGGAAGCTCTTAGCTATTGTCGCAGTTACTGCGTTGTCGGTCTTGGCAGTCTATCCGCCAGAAGAGCAGATTCGCTTGGGCCTTGACCTTGAAGGCGGAGTGCACATGGTGTTACGGGTTCAAACTGATGATGCCCTCCAACTCGAAACAGAGACTGCTGCCGAACAGCTCAGTGAGCAATTGAGCCTGCAGGGTATTGAACTTACGTCAGTGGTTGCGGTTGACCCGGTGACAATTCAAATAGAGGGCGTACCACCCGAGAGAGACGCCGAATTTCGTCAGATGGCCGAAGATCAATTATCCCTTTCGTACGAACGCGAACCTGGTGTGAGCGGGTCGTACACTTATCGGATGCGGGCGCCGGTTGAGAGTTCTCTTCGTGATGAATCAGTACGTCAGGCGCTTCAGACTATTGAACGTCGCGTAAATGAACTGGGAGTAGCGGAACCGATTGTTGCACCGTATTCTGTTGGCGGCGACCAAATTTTGGTCCAATTGCCGGGAGTGTCTGATGTAGCTCGAGCAAAGGAGATTATTCGGTCTACAGCGTTGTTGGAGCTCAAGATCGTTGAGGATGGGCCTGCAGCTAGCCAAGAAATGCTTCTACAGACGCGGAATGGTGTACTTCCGCCAGACATGGAAGTGGTAACGGGCGCGTCAAATATGCTTACTGGTGGGGCGCCAGAGACTGTTTATTACCTAGTGCGAAGGGTGGCCGCAGTAACTGGACGAGATCTCAGGAATGCACGGCCTACGTTAGATGAATTCAATCAACCTGCCGTGAGTTTTTCGCTCAATCGGGAGGGAGCTCGAAAATTTGGTGAGGTCACTGGTCAGAATATCGGACGTAGTTTGGCCATTCTTCTTGATGGACGCGTGGAAACAGCTCCAACGATTGAAGGTCGGATCACTGACGAAGGCCAAATTAGTGGGGTGTTTACTCAACAGGAAGCCGCCGACCTCGGTCTTGTTCTTCGTTCGGGAGCTCTCCCTGCTTCGCTTACGTATCTTGAAGAGCGAACAATTGGCCCGACCCTCGGAGCCGACTCTGTACGAGCTGGGGTCATCGCTTCGGTGTCAGGACTAGTCGTGGTCGCAATCTTCATGCTTGTGTATTACCGGTTGTCTGGTATCAACGCGGTCGTTGCTGTTGGGATGAATCTCCTGATTCTAATGGGATTCATGGCCTACCTTGGGGCTGTTTTAACATTGCCTGGAATTGCGGGATTAATCTTAACCATTGGTATCGGAGTGGATTCAAACGTCCTTATTTTTGAGCGGATCAAAGAAGAACTGCGTGCTGAGAAGGGGGTCAAGGCGGCTGTTAGCGCAGGATTTGACCGGGTGTTTCTAACGATTTTGGATACTCACATAGCCTCTTTAATTGCGGCAGCTTTCCTTTTTCAATTTGGTTCAGGGCCGATCCGCGGTTTTGCGACAACTTTGGCTATTGGGCTGGTCTCAAATGTTTTTACGGCAGTATTTGTGTCACGAACGTTGTTTGAGGCAGTTTTATCACGTCGACGTGCCGCCACATTAAGCATTTAGATGGATTCTTAGATGGCATTGTTTTCACAGGAACCTAAGTTCGATTTTATCGGGAAACGCTGGTACGCGGTAGCTCTGTCGATGGTCATCATAGTCATTGGCATCGTTACGATAGTGACCCGCGGAGGCCTTCCGCTTGGTATCGATTTTTCTGGTGGGACTTTAGTCGTTCTGGAGTTTGAGCAACCCATGACCGAAGAGTCGGTCCGGGACGCGCTAGCTGCTATCGATGAAAAAGTAGTGCAGCAATATGGTGATTCTGGTGGTGGCGTTTTGATTCGCTTACCTCAAGCGGGTCCCGAGCAAGGAGCAAGTCTTGAACAAGGTGCGGAGCAGGTACTTGAAACCTTAGAGGCGAGCGGACTTGGTGCATTCGAGGTGGTTTCGAGGGACCTTGTAGGACCCGTAATCGGTCAGGAACTCCAGCAGCGCGGGATTAGTGCTTTCGTTTTTGCGATGGCCGGTATTTTAATTTATGTGGGCCTGCGATTTCGCTTTAGCTTCGGCGTCGGGGCGATTGTGGCGGTGGTTCATGACATCCTCATCACTTTGTCATTGTTAACGTTGTTTGGAATCGATCTGTCATTGAACGTGGTCGCAGCGATGCTGACGATCACCGGTTACTCGGTCAATGACTCAATCGTAGTGTTCGACCGAGTTCGAGAGAATCTGCGGTTGATGCGACGAGATAAATTCGACCACTTGGTTAACAAGAGCATTAACCAGACGCTTGCACGCACGATTATCACCTCGGGAACTACAGGATTTGCTGTGTTAGCGCTGTCTCTTTTCGGAGGGGAAGTGCTTCGGGGTTTTTCCATTACGATGCTGATTGGTGTTTTTAGTGGGACCTACTCTACGATCTTCATAGCGACGTCAACCGCTATCGCGATAACTCAAAGGCGAGCGGCGGCACGAAGCCCGTCTTCGGCAGTTCAGGATCGCGAACCTAAGCGTTCCCAGGAGTCGCCTCGTTCTGGGTCACGTCGTCCTCAGCGAGCACAACGCTCGAAACGGCATGGCCGAAAAGCGAGGGTGTCTTGACGATCTGCTACCAACGAATGTGACAACGTTTGAGGCTGCGCTGCTCGGGGTCATACAAGGGTTGACCGAGTTTCTGCCTATTTCTAGCTCTGCACACCTGATTCTTGCGCGTTCAGTTTTCGGATGGGACGCCGGCGAATTCAATTTGGCATTCGATGTAGCGTGTCACGTCGGCACTCTAATTGCCGTGGTGATGTTTTTTAGACGAGATATCGTAATCATGGTCAAATCTGTTCCTCGATTTCTGCAAGGCGTGTCAGATGAAAATTCAAGGATGGCGAGAAATATCATTCTAGCGACTTTACCCATCGTGTTTGTAGGAGTTTTTTTTGGTGACTTCATCACCGAACATTTTCGGACCGTCGGTGTTGCGGCAACTGCACTTGCAGCGGGTGCTGTGTTGATGGTGATGGCGGAGCGGCTGAAACCGGCGGACAGAACCGAAGTGCCCTTAACAGTTCTAGAAGTGTTAGCTCTTGGTTTGGTTCAAGCCTTAGCTTTGATCCCAGGAGTTTCCCGATCTGGCGCAGTGATCACTCTTGCCATGCTATTGGGTATTCGGAGAGACAGTGCAGCCCGACTCGCTTTTCTAATTAGTATTCCGGCAATCTTTGGTGCTGCTGGGCGACAGGGCATCGAGTTGGTGGGTACCAACGTGCCTACTGAATTGTTCGGTTTGTGTGCGATTGGAATCATCACGTCGGCCAGTGTCGGCTACGTTACCGTAAAGTATTTCATCCGATACCTTGAAAATCATTCTTTGGATGGGTTTGCTGCCTATCGGTTTGGTTTAGCTGGATGTATATTTTTTCTGCTGATCGACTAGAGTGTGGATTTTTGGCCAGTTTCTGTTAAAAAGGTGAGGCGCAATGCAGTGGCTTCGGCGCAGTTTGGTGACGGGGCTTGTCGTTACCGTCCCTCTGATCATTAGTGTTGCAGCGTTCGTGTGGCTCTTTCAGGTAATTGATGGAGTGATGGGCCCTGTGTACGCTCGTTGGCTAGGGCAAGAGATTCCCGGTCTTGGTTTAGTCACTCTACTTGCGGTCATTACGCTGGTAGGTGTAATCGCGACTAATGTTCTCGGAGGCCGTGTCCTTCAACGGTGTGAAGCGTATCTTCTCAAGTTGCCTGTTTTTCGGGCTGTGTACGGGCCAGTAAAGCAGTTGGTTGCGGCGTTCTCTTCGGACAATCAGATGGGTTTTAAGCAGGTTGTGTTACTCGATGACCCGAGACGTGGTTTGGTCTTGGGTTTTCTGACAAAACGGTTTGTTATGGACCGGGGAGACGGACCGGAAAATTTAGTTTCTGTGTATGTGCCCACTAATCACATTTATTTTGGGGACATTCACATTTATCCGGACGATGTCGTTTCGTATCCTGACCTTTCAGTCCAGGATGGCATTCAGATTTTTCTGACGGGGGGTATGGCGCTGTCGACTAATCTCAAGGCTCGGCAGACGAAACCGACTGGGTCGGAGTCTGAATAGACAGTGGGCGGGGCATAGATATATCTTGACAGTGAGAAAACTGAGCTGGTAGTTTGAAGGGTTTCTTGCCGACGAAAAACAGTCAACCATAAAACAATAGGGGAGTGAATGGAGCAGCAACTGTACTTCGCACTCGGATGGGGCGCGCCTTTAGCGGCGGCGGTCTTTGCCTTTATTTTGATTCGAACTATTAACAGTCGTGATCCCGGAACTGAGGTGATGCAACGCATCTCCGCGTTGATCCGTTCCGGAGCTATGGCTTTTCTCCGTACGGAGTACACCGTGCTGGCCGGGTTTGTAGGATTGATGTTTGTGATCCTCGTCCTATTTCTACCAGAAAATGCGCTTCTGACCGGTGTGAGCTTTCTTATTGGCTCGTCATTGTCAGCTGTTGCTGGCTGGGTGGGTATGCGCACCGCTACCGGTGCGGCTGTCCGAACGACGTTCGCAGCCACCACTGGTCTCGCTCCTGCGTTGAGGGTTGCATTCTCAAGTGGTGCCGTAATGGGTCTGACTGTAGTTGCTCTTGGAACATCTGGTGTCGCGATTCTTTATTACGTGTTTGGAGGTTTAAGCGGGAACGGGCCGATCGCTATTGAACAGTTATTCGGATTTTCTCTTGGAGCGTCGTCGATTGCCTTATTTGCCAGAGTTGGTGGTGGAATTTACACGAAGGCTGCTGATGTTGCTGGCGATCTTTCAGGTAAGGTCGAAGCTGGAATCCCGGAAGATGACCCTCGAAATCCTGCGACAATTGCTGACAGTGTGGGTGATAACGTCGGCGATGTCGCTGGCATGGGCGCCGATCTATTTGAGTCGTATGTCGGCAGCATCATTTCGTCCATTGCGCTTGCTTGGGCATTGAGTGCGACTGCCGCTGCGGCGCTTTGGGGAATCGATGCATCAGGTTTTGATTCTCTTCAGCGGTCGCTCGTAATTTTTCCAATTCTTCTGGCAGGTGTTGGCATCATAGCTTCCATGTTGGGCACTTTCACGGTAAGCACTGACGATGAGTCTAAAATCGGGAGCGCCTTGGAGCGCGGCTTATTGGTGGCGTCGGCCATCGTTCTGGTGGCGGCCTATGGACTCGTGTACATGTTGCATTTGCCGTTGCAGGTGCTCTGGTGTGTCCTGTTAGGGCTCGGCTCTGGCGTTGCGATTGGCCGATTGACGGAGTACTACACGGGCATGGACAAGCCACCCGCTCACCATATCGCACAACAGTCTGAAACTGGCCCCGCAACAAATATCATCGCCGGTCTCGGCGTCGGGATGATGTCGTGCGGTCTCCCGATCCTTGTGATCGCGGTGGCAATCTATTTCAGCTATGCCTTTGCCGAGCTTTACGGCATTGCGATTGCGGCTGTCGGCATGCTTTCGACTCTTGGTATCAGTTTGGGTGTGGACGCTTATGGCCCTGTTGCTGACAACGCCGGCGGAATTGCTGAAATGAGTAAGTGTGAGTCGTATGTCAGGCAGCGGACGGACGCACTCGACGCCGTAGGCAATACCACGGCCGCCATGGGTAAAGGATTCGCCATTGGATCAGCAGCGCTAACGGCGTTGGCTCTGTTTAGCACCTTTAGAACAAAAGCTGCTGACGCGATTGAGGCGGCTGGCGGAGAGCAGGTTTTTGATAATCGATTACTTGACCTGGGACTTAATAACCCAAATGTGCTCATCGGGATGCTAATCGGCGGGATGTTGCCATTCATCTTTGCGGCATTGACTATGAACGCAGTTGGTCGTTCTGCAGCCAAGATGATCGAAGAGGTTCGAAGACAGTTCCGTGAGATTGAAGGACTTATCGAAGGAAAGGCGGAGCCTGATTCGGCGCGGTGTGTCGCGATTTCGACTAAGGCAGCTATTCGAGAGATGATCCTCCCGGGTCTGTTAGCGGTGTCGGCCCCGGTTCTGACCGGGTATTTACTTGGCGTGTCTGGTTTGGGCGGTCTCTTGGCTGGCGCGCTGGTGACTGGTGTCTTGATGGCTCTGATGATGGCCAATGCCGGCGGTGTTTGGGATAATGCTAAGAAGTTCATTGAATCGGGTGAGCATGGTGGCAAGGGTTCGGAAGCCCATAAAGCTTCAGTAATTGGTGATACCGTTGGAGATCCATTTAAGGATACTTCTGGTCCGAGTCTGAATATTCTGATCAAATTAATGAGTGTTGTGGCGGTTATTTTCGCTCCGCTCGTCGTTGCGTGGATGCAATAAAATGCATCAAGTATGAGCGCCAATTGCATCGAAAAAATATCTGGAGTCTGAATCTTCATTCTGAGGCGATTGTCCGAAGATTTTTAATTGTTGAAACGAACTGCAATATAGGTATTATTCTGTTCGTTGACAGCGTTTGGACGCATACATATAATCTACGCCTCTAAGGCAGCGCCCGGTTTGAATGATTGGGTGAGGAGGTTGTCCGTGGCCGGTCAAATGTTTGGTGAAATTGCGAATCCCTCCATTAAGGTGGGAACGCAGAAATGGTATACGGTGCCACTATCGATCGTTGCGCACGTAGCAGCAATTGCTGCGGTCGTGATTGTTCCCCTGTTGGCTACCGACTCACTTCCGACTCCTGCGACGATGATGGCGTTTGTAGCAGCGCCACCGCCACCGCCGCCGCCACCACCGCCACCACCACCGCCACGACCCGCGGAAGCGGCTCCGGCACCGGTGGTCGAAGTTAACCCGAACGCGGCACCGATTGTTGCTCCTGAAGTCATTGCGCCTGAGCCAGAATTTAATCCGGCTGAGGTGAGTGGAGTAGAAGGTGGTGCCGTCGGTGGAGTTGTTGGTGGAATTATTGGTGGGTTGCCCTCAGCGCCCCCACCCCCACCCCCGCCACCAGAGCCAGTTCGCGTCGGTGGAAATATTTCGCCACCGGCCAAGGTAACCGATGTGCCGCCAGTTTATCCGCCGGTTGCGCAGGCAGCTCGTGTTCAGGGTGTGGTTATTCTTGAAGCGGTGATTGGCCCGGCTGGCAATGTTACCGATGTTAAGGTCTTACGTTCAGTGCCGCTTCTAGACGATGCGGCGATCGCGGCCGTTCAGCAGTGGGTGTACACGCCAACATTGCTGAATGGTGTTCCCGTGCCGGTCATTATGACGGTGACGGTGAACTTCACTATGCAGTAGGGCACCAAGCCCGGGGCCACTTTGGTGCTCGTGCTTTGTGAAATTAGCTTAGGAGTCGAGGAGGACTAGATGGATTTACTTGAACTTTGGGAACAAATGGGTTGGTCGGTTAAGGCATTGATGGGCGTTCTGGCTATCATGTCGATGTGGTCGGTCGGTGTCTTTTTTGAAAGACTCTTCACGTTTTCGCAAGCGGGAAAACAGTCTAAAACATTTGCGCCTCAAGTGGCTAAGCACCTCAAGGATGGCAAAATGAAGGACGCCATTGCCGTATCGGGGTCAAAAAATTATAAGTACAGCCACTTGGCAAAGGTGGTCCAGGCTGGTCTGCAGGAATATCAGTTCCAGCAGGACAGTGGTGTTAACCTAGACAAGGACGATGTCGTGGATGGTGTTCGCCGAGCTATTCAGCGTGCATCGGTATTGGTAGCAGCTGACCTCAAGAAGGGGATGGCTGTCCTGGCGACAATCGGATCGACTGCAGTGTTCGTCGGTCTGTTGGCGACGACGTTGGGTGTTATTAACGCGTTCCAGGGTATTGCGACAACTGGTTCCGGCGGTCTCGGTGCGGTGTCTGGTGGTATTTCTGAAGCGTTGGTTGGTACTGCTATTGGACTATTTGTGGCGATTCCGGCGGTGTGGTTCTACAACTACCTCACCGGTAGGCTCGAATACTTCACCGTCGAAATGGACAACTCGTCGTCCGAATTGATGGATTACTTCATCAGGAAGTAACCAAGGCACAGGCTCCGTTCTGGTATGGGGTCTAGCTGGGTCAACCGATGCTGTATCCGGTTGGTCCCCTGCTAAGCAGTCCAGTGTTTCGGGTAAAGCGTTGAATTAAGGAGGATTTCCCTATGGGAGTGAGCGTCGGTAAAAAGAGTGGTGGGTTGAATGCAGAGATTAACATTACGCCCCTCGCGGACGTGATGTTGGTTTTGCTGATCATCGTTATGCTGATTGCCCCGCTCTTGCAGGCGGGTGTCCTTGTGAGATTACCTGAAGCGACTAATACTGAAGAGCGAACCGACAATGATAACGACACTGTTGTACACGTCGACTCAGGGGGACGATATTACGTAGACAATATCCCCACCGAAGAGCGACAGCTTCTTACGGCCATACAGACCGCACTTGATCGGAAGTTTGAGCGGCTCGTGTTAATCAAAGCAGATGTTGGTGCGCCGTACTCTGGGATCATGAATGTGTTTGACCAACTACAACGGGCGGGAATCGAGAATATCGGGCTAATCGCTGAGCGTCCTGGCGGTTCCGGCTGATTTAGGGGAATAGTGCATGGCTAAGAAGAAACATCATGGTGCGGCGGATGTTGTCGCGGGGACAAAGCCTGAAGAGAATGCCGAAATCAATATCACACCGTTCATTGACGTCCTGTTGGTACTAATTGTTATCTTCTTGGCTGCCCTTCCGTTGGGCCAGCGGGGTATGGATATCAATTTGCCTCTAGAGACTCAGGGGTCCACCCAGGCGGCTACCGATTCCAGCCAGATCATGCTGGAATATACCGCTGACCGTCGGATATCGATCAACAATCAGGATGTTTCACTTCCGCAATTGGAAAATCGCTTGCGAGACATTTTTGAGGATCGACGCGAGAAGACAATGTTTATAGCGGGAGCGGGCACACTCACCTATGGCGACATCATTGATGTTGTTGACGCTGCAAAGGGTGCTGGGGTCACGAAGGTTGGTATCGTTACTGAAGCCATGCGACGTGCCGGTGGCGCAAGCGGACTGTAGCTTAATAAGGTAGGTATCGGTTTTTCGAATGGAGTTTTTAGACTCGTTATAGGGGTGGACATGCTTAAACAACGAAGCCTTTTCAGAGTAATCATAGTTGTCTTGACGGCAGTCTCGTTGTCTGGCTGCACGTTCTTTGACGAACTTGGTGCCGTTAGAATGTTCAAGGATGCCAACCTTGCGTATTCGAGAGGCTTTTACGACGAAGCGATAGAACTCTATGAAGAAATTCTCGCCGTAATTGAAGCCGGTGGGGAGAGTGAACTTGCGCAGAACCTCACGCCCGCTTATTTCTACATAGCAAACTCGTATGACAGTAAGTTCAAGCCGGGTGGTACTGATGCAGAGAACGTGCACAATTTGGACGAGGCAATCAGGTATTACAACTTGGCGATAAACGAAATTCCAGATCCGTCATTGAGATTGCTTTCAATGCAGTATCTCGTGGCCGCGTACGGGCCGGATAAGGGCAATGACCCTGGTGCAACTGAGCCAATATTGCGAGATATGATTACGAGCGATCCTGAAAATCCTGATAATTACTTCCGTTTAGCCCAACTCTATGAGGAAGCCGGCCTGTTTGAGGATGCCGAGTTTATCTATCAGACAGTTCAGCAATTTAGAGCTGATGATCCTGTCGTCTACCTTCAGTTGGCCGGTTTTTACAATCGTGCCGGAGAATTTGATCTTACAATCGAAGCGCTAGAGGAACGTGCTCGCCAGGATCCGGACAACCCTGAGGCGTACTACACGATTTCTACATTCTATTGGGAAAAAGCGTTTAGGGATTTCAGAATTACTGTCGATCAAAAGAGAGAGTATGTATTGGCTGGGTTGGATGCGAGTGATCGTGCGTTGGCATTGAACGAACGCTATGTTGATGCTCTTATTTATAAGAACATTCTGTTGAGGATGCAGGCGAACGATACGGAGGATCTCGATCTCCAGACTGAATTGATCGCTGAGGCGGATGAACTCCGTGCCACGGCTGAGGCGATTCAGCAGGAGCAAAGAGCCGCCGCCGCCACCGCTGGAGCATAGCAGCATCCACCAACGAGGTTTTCGAAGGGGCCGTACTGTCTTTGGATGGCAGTCGGCCCCTTGTTTTATCTATCTCCGTGTAGTCTGTCTGATCCTTGAACCGCCCTGGCTGCCAATCTACAATCGCAGAACCAAAGGTGATTTCTGTCTCTGTTCCTCGTTTTCTGAGAACCTATTTCTTTAGGTAGTCGTAAATATTTGATGACCAGTTTCGACGAATTAGCGGCGAGCGCGAAGAGTCACAATCCAGACTCCGATACCGATCTGTTGTATCGAGCCTTTGAGTTTTCAGCGGTTGAGCATCAAGGGCAGCGTCGACAGTCTGGAGAGGACTATATAACCCATCCACTGGAAGTGGCGTACCTAGTCGCTGATATGAAGCTGGACGATGTCGCGATTGCAGCCGGATTACTTCACGACGTTGTAGAGGATACGTTGACCTCAATAGAGAGTGTTCGCGAATTGTTTGGTCCCGAGATAGCGCATGTGGTTGAAGGCGTGACCAAAATTAGTACGATTCCGTTTTCATCCCTCGAAGAACGTCAAGCTGAAAATTTCAGAAAATTGTTGTTGGCCATGGTCGACGATGTACGAGTCATTTTAGTCAAACTGGCTGACCGGTTGCACAACATGCGGACACTGCAGCATTTGGGTGAGAGTCAGAAGGTCAAGATTTCCCAGGAGACGCTGGATATTTATGCTCCGATTGCTAATCGTCTGGGGATGAACAAGGTCAAGAACGAACTTGAGGACCTTGCACTGAAACATTTGGACCCTGAGGCCTATGGAATGTTACAGGCTTGGGTTGAACAGCGCCGAAAAGCCACGGAGCAGACGGTGGATGATCTTAAGTTTGCACTGGAATCCCAATTGTCACATTCTCAGATTCCGTTCATCAAGATGGAAGGTCGATTAAAACGACTATTTAGTATTCATCAGAAAGTGCAAGGGCAGCAGGCCAATCTTGAGGAAGTTTATGACCTTGTAGCGCTGCGAGTGATCACGCCGTCAATAAAGGATTGTTATGCAATACTCGGCGTGATCCACCAGATGTGGTCTCCTGTCCCTGGGCGATTCAAGGATTTCGTGGCGATGCCGCGCCCGAATGGCTATCAGTCGCTCCATACCTCCGTGGTAAGTGATCGAGGCTTTCCTTTTGAAGTCCAAATTAGAACGGAGGAAATGCACCAAGTGGCTGAAAATGGGATTGCCTCGCACTGGAAATATAAGGAGGGCCGGGTTGGAGCAGAGGCAGATGAACAATATTTCCGTTGGCTACGACAGCTATTAGAATGGCAGCAGGAAGTCGGTGATCCCGGAGAGTTTATCCACAGTCTAAAAGTTGATCTCTATCCTGAGGAGGTTTATGCCTTTACGCCAAAGGGCGAGGTTAAAGCTTTACCGAAGCGAGCTACACCGATTGACTTCGCATACTCAGTGCATACAGACGTTGGGCATACGTGTGTCGGCGCACGCGTGAACGGGAAGATGGTGCCTCTTCGAACCCACTTGAAGAGTGGAGACATAGTTGAAGTTGTCACCGCCACGGGACATAAACCAAGTCGTGATTGGCTGAATTTTGTAGGGACACCACGTGCACGGAATCGGATTAAGAATTTCATTCACGGTGAAGAGAAAATCCGAGCGTTAGAACTGGGGAAGAAGATTCTTGATAAAGAAATTCGCCGTTTCAACTTGAGTTCAAAAAAGATTCTTGACCCTGAGAAACTTACTGCACTAGCCGGTGAACTCGGCTCAAAGAAGGCTGATGATTTATTTGCGGCGCTTGGTTATGGGAAGTTGGCACCCGGTAATGTGTTGGCGAAGCTTGTGCCACAAGACAAACTTGAGGGGGCGTCAGGACAGACAGGTCTTAGGTCGGTGGTCAGACGTGTTCTTCGTCCAGGCCAGGACAAGATTAAGGTGCAAGGTTTTGATGACTTGATGGTTTTCAGGGCACGATGCTGTAACCCAATTCGTGGTGAAAAGATCATTGGTTACGTTACAAAAGGAAAGGGAGTATCAGTTCATGCGGCAACTTGTTCAAACGTTTTGAACTTGTTCTATGACCCTGAACGTCGAATCGAAGTTGTTTGGGACAAGGTTCCCAAAGGGTCTAAGGACAGTAGTTTTACGGTGTGTTTGACAATTCAGGTCGAAGATCGTCGAGGGATCCTAGCTGATGTTACATCCCGGATAGCCGATATCAAGATAAATGTACGTAAGGTTGAAGCAAGTTCGAGTGGTGACAACCACGGTCGGATGAGTATCACGTTTGACATTACTGATCTCAAGCATCTCCAAAGGGTAATAAAGACTGTTACTGGTGTGCCGGGGGTTCTGGACGTCGAACGTGTCCTGCGCGAAGTGAGTTGATTTAGCGAATAATCGCGATGGCTTCTATTTCGATCCGCGCTCCCTTGGGGAGTGCGGCCACTTGCACCGTCGATCGTGCGGGTTCAGTCAAGTCGAAATAAGTGGCATAGACGGTGTTCACTGACTTGAAATCATCTAAGTCGATTAAGAAGACCGTCGTTTTTATTACATCGGCCAACGAGCCATTGGACGCCTCAAGAATGGCTTTGAGGTTCTGTAATACCCTATGCGTCTGGGATGTTATGACACCGCTACTCGGGTCACTGACAAGTTCACCGGTCGATGGTTCAAGAGGAATTTGCCCAGAGACGAAAAGAAACTGACCGAAGCGAACTGCTTGCGAATAAGGGCCGATAGCGGCAGGGGCAGCCGTTGTGCTGACTGATTCAAGTTCAGCTTTCACAGGACTGGGCCGTTAAGCGGCTTTAGTGACTTTGTTCGATCGAATACAGCGGGTACACACTTTGATTCGCTTGACACTACCATTAATTAGCGCTCGAATTGACTGGATGTTCGCCTCAAAACGGCGCCGAGTCACATTGTGGGCGTGGCTGACATTACGCCCCACGGCCGGTCCTTTTCCACAGATTTCACAGCGTCTTGCCATTCTTAATATTTCGCCTCGTGTGCAGATTACATAGAATTATAACATCGGCGACGGTCTAGGCTCTTGTTACTTCAGCGCCCTGGAATAATGAGGCCCGACTCACCTGACCGAATTGTATATCCACTCGATTGTCCAGCCGAAGATTGCTGTAGGTTTGGTGTCTCTGGAATAGTTTTCAATACTCTTTTCAACAACTCCAAATATGCCTTCTTTTCGCCTGGACACACCGACCTAGCCTCACGCGCTCCAATTTCGATTCTCCGCATTACTATGGCAGTTTCCGCGTCTGCTAAGCGAAGGCCCTTATCTTTTTGGTCTTTGACCAATGCCCGGAGTTCCGAGGCCAAAAGTTCTGCTGACGCTAAACCTGCATTATGTTCGTAAATGATACCGCGGCTCGCCGTTTCGTAGCTTTCGGCAACGGCCCGTGTTGCCTGGACTACATCGTCATCAAACATAGTCGGAGTATCAGGTCGGTCAGTTCGAAGGAAGCTCTGTATAGATAGTGTCAGTTGTTGTTGTCGTTCAGTCATTCCCTGCAGAAGTGGAATTAGAAAACCGAGGTCTTGTTCACGTTGCCGTTGAACCAAGGCCGGAGGATGCGATTGGGAACTGCGAAGATAGCCACAGTCAGAGGGACAATTAATCTCAACCAGTCGTTTTGATCCGCAACACGTTGGGCAGATTGAGTAACCGAGTGCAGGACAAGCCCGACGTCCTCGCCGACTGTTGCAAAGTGAACATTTCTTCATGATCTGTGAACCCTCAGCTTGGCACAGGCGCTGGAAATGGGTCAATAGTACTGCGGTTCATCGAACGAGTGCAGGCTAACGGTTCTCTCTCGCTGCCACTGGAAGCTACCTAAAAAGCATCAAGAGGAACGTTTTGGACCCGCTTCTCTCGTTAAACTTCTTGAAAATGATGAAACCATGAGCTCTGGTCTGTCGTCTAACGACTTGAAGAAGTGATTAAAGATCGAGTGAAACTATTTCTTAGTCCTCGTAACTCATTGTTAAACATGCTGTTTACCTTTTTTCACGGGACTGGAGCCGAGGCGGACTAGCGAAACATCACAATTGATCCGAAAGATCTCATGTGAGACGTAAATCGTCGAGTGCCATGATGGAAGGAGTCACCATGATGCTCAGAAAACGAAGAATGAAGATAAGAAGCGATAGATATACCGAACTAAAGCAGATTCTTGAGGGGCATCGACTTGAGATCATCGCTGAGGTGAAGGACAAGATGAGAGACGTTCGGTCCGAGGGTGCTTTGATGCCACGCCAGGGTGTGCGTGACGAGGTTGAAAGCACAGAAGCAGACATTCAGGACGACATAGAGTTTTCTCTTCTACAGATGAAAACCGAAACTCTGAATAAGGTTGGCGAAGCCCTTCTAGGTTTGGACGTTGGAACCTATGGGTATTGCGATGAATGCGGTGAGGAGATTTCCGAACAACGACTTCGGGCGTTACCATTCGCTGTTCGATGTAAAAATTGTGAAGAAGCAAGAGAAGGCGTACGAGAGCGCGACCGCATCGTGGATGGCCGCCGAAACTCAGTTTCGGTTTTTGCGGATATCATTGGGTGATGTTGATTTCATTGCGTGACGAGATTCAGGGGCGACCTCGTTCTAGAGCGGGGTCGGTGTCTTTAAAGTTTAAGAATGATTGAGGTGATCGGAGACGACAGCTGATGAGCGATGAGCTTCCCCAGTTTACGACGGATGAGAACATGGCGGAAGATTCGCCTGTTTCGGTGCCGCCGCAGTTGCCGATTCTTCCGCTTCGGGACACGGTATTGTTTCCAAATTCCTTTATGCCGCTGGCTGTAGCTCGTGAGAGTTCAATTCGATTGATTGACCAAGCAGTCGCAGATTCACTTTCAGTAGGTGTGTTCACTCAGCGTGACGCGTCCGTTGAAGAACCAACTGCTGAAGATCTGTATCCAATTGGCACCCTGACTCACATTCATAAGATGTTTAAATTGGCCGACGGAAGCCTGCGATTGATTGTGCAAGGTCTTACAAGGGTTCACCTAGATGGGATCGTTAAGACCGACCCTTATATCACTGGTGAGGTTCACGCAGCGGAGGAAATGTTACCCGATGACGATGAACTTGAAGTAGACGCGCTCCAGCGCAATATCAAGAACAGCTTTCAAGAAGTGGTTTCTCTTTCTCCTTTGCTGTCGGACGATCTTCAATCCTTGGCTACAAATATCGATGAACCAGGGAAACTGGCTGATTTTATTGCTTCGAGCCTGACAACAATTCCAACAACAACCAAACAGGAAGTACTGGCCACATTAGAGATTCGCGAGCGTCTTTCAAATCTAAACCGGATTCTTATTAACGAATTAGAGGTACTTGAACTGGGATCCAAGATCCAGTCTGAGGTTCAGTCGGAGGTTGGCAAGAACCAGCGTGAGTATCTACTTCGCGAGCAGCTTAAGGCTATCCAGAAGGAATTGGGTGAGACTGACGACCAAACTAAAGAAGCTGAAGAACTTCGGGAAAAGATTAACGCTGCTGGTATGCCCGAAGCCGTCACTAAGGAGGCACTCCGCGAACTTGATCGGTTATCGCGGATGCCTGTTGCTGCAGCAGAGTACACAGTGTCGCGAACCTATTTGGATTGGATGGTGGCATTACCTTGGAGTGTTCGAACCAAAGAACTCATTGACCTTAAGCGCACGAAAGAGGTTCTTGATGCTGATCATTCTGACCTCAAGAAAGCGAAAGACCGCATAATTGAATATCTTGCCGTCAGGAAATTAAATCCCGACGTCAAGGGCCCCATCTTGTGTTTTGTGGGGCCCCCTGGAGTTGGGAAAACTTCGTTGGCGAAATCGATTGCCTCGTCGATTGACCGGAAGTATGTCCGTGTCTCATTGGGGGGGATGCGTGACGAAGCTGAGATTCGTGGGCATCGTCGTACCTACATAGGAGCTTTGCCTGGCCAGATCATTCAAGGGCTTCGAAGAGCGGAGTCGAGAAATCCAGTTTTTATTTTGGACGAAATAGATAAGCTAGGAATGGATTTTCGTGGTGACCCGGCCTCGGCTCTCCTTGAGGTGCTGGACCCTGAGCAAAACAACGCGTTCCGAGACCATTATCTGGACGTTCCATTTGATCTGTCAGAGGTTCTGTTTATTACGACGGCCAATATTCTAGATCCGATTCCTCCTGCTCTGCGTGACCGGATGGAGGTACTTGAATTACCCGGCTATACGGAAGACGAAAAACTGATGATTGCGACAGATCATCTTGTGGATCGCCAGATACCAAATCACGGTCTCACGAAGGAGCAACTTCAATTCAGCGAATCGGCATTGCGTGCAATTGTCCGTGGGTACACTCGGGAAGCAGGTGTGCGAAATCTAGAGCGAGAGATTGGAGCCATTTGCAGGAAGGTTGCTCGGAGAAGAGCTGAGGGTGCCGACGAATCAATCGAAGTGACAGCTGATTTGGTAGTCGAGATGCTTGGCGCTCCGAAATTCCTTGACGAGGAAGTGCTCGAGCGAACCAAGAATCCAGGCGTGGCACTTGGACTAGCCTGGACTCCAGTTGGCGGTGAAGTTCTATTTGTTGAAGCCACGAGAATGTCCGGTTCTGGCTCTTTGACACTAACAGGCCATTTGGGAGAGGTAATGAAAGAATCGGCCAGGGCCGCCTTGTCTTGGTTCAGGGCGAACGTTTCAACCTACGGCGTTGAGCCGTCTTTCTATGAGGACTCAGAAATTCACCTCCACGTTCCATCTGGGGCTATTCCGAAGGATGGGCCTTCGGCAGGCGTCACGATGGTTACCGCTCTTGTGTCGGCTTTGACGGCGAGAACAGTTAGGTCTGATTTGGCGATGACCGGCGAGATCACTTTATCGGGACACGTGCTGCCGGTTGGTGGGATAAAGGAGAAAATACTAGCAGCGCGCCGACTCGGAGTATTTAATGTCGCCGTACCGAAACAGAACGAGAAGGATGTTAACGAAGACCTAAGTCCAGAACTCAAGCGCGAGATTAACGTTCACTATATTTCGACGATTAGTGAAGCGTTAGAACTGGCGCTCCTTGCTGTTACAGGACCACGACGACCTGATGAGACGCCAGCAGACAGTTCGCAGGTTCACGGGACGGTACAATAGTTGTGATGTGCCGTGTGGAAGAACGTATGAAATTAAGTTGTTCACTTTCTTTACGCAGCGAAGAGCAGTTTGATACCTAATGCTGTTTTCAAGTCGACAATTTTTCCTTGATTGAACAAACGTCTTACTTCGGCCAGGGCGAAAGTCTGAGGTTTAAGCATTTCGTCCTCATCCAGATCCGCCACTTGTGACGGCATTGTAAGTCCGACCAGACGAAAAAACACCATCAATTCATCTGAATAACCAGGCGCTGGATAGAGGTCTGCAATACGTTCAACACGTTCAGGAATTCGACAGATTTCTTCGTGACATTCACGTCTTGCTGCAGTTTCCAGGTTTTCACCTGGTTCAACATTTCCGGCAGGTAATTCCCAGATCCACTGGTCAATGGCGTAACGATATTGCCGGACTAACACTAAATGAGCGTTGTCTGGCATAGGGAGGAGAATTACTGAAGCTGGATGTCGCACGATATCCAGTGTGGCTTGTTTGCCATTTGGAAGGGTTATCTGGTCACGTACTGTGTTGAACACTCGACCTGTGTGAACCACTTCGCTTCTAAGAAGCTTAGCTGAGAATTCTTGCATTACGGTTCTCCTGTTGGCGACCGACGCTTACAAGGAGTGATCTGGGTGCAGGCGACGACGCGCACTAGCATTTCGCAAATCCTCTAGAACACTCTGAAGGTCAGACGGCAAGTGGCTGTGAAACGTGACCGGTTGTCCTCCCTTCGGATGTTGAAACGAGAGTTGCGCGGCATGTAGAAACGGTCTGTCTAGACGTTGGACTGATCGAAGGTGTGGCGGGCTATGGCGACGTTTCCCTCCATATAGGGGGTCCCCTACGACAGGGTGGCCTATGGCATTCAAGTGGACACGAATCTGGTGGGTTCGGCCCGTTGCAATGGATACCTCAATAAAGGAGATACCTTCAAGATGTTCGGCTTTAGTCACGCGAGTCTCGGCGTCCCGACTTCGTCGTGAACGAGTGGAAATCTTTTTTCGGTTGACCGGATCACGGCCAATAGGTAGATCGATTCGGCGGCCGGCCTGGACGATACCCCATACCATTACTAAGTAATGTTTACGAACTTGTCGTTCTCGAAATTGGCGAGAAAGTTCAGAATGTGAATGGTCATTCTTGGCTATCACTATTAGACCGGATGTGCCTCGGTCTAGGCGATGAACAATGCCAGGTCTTCGTTCACCACCGATGCCACTAAGGTCTTTAATGTGATGCAGTAGTGCGTTGACGAGTGTGCCTCGACGATGACCGGCTGCCGGATGTACAACCATCCCTGTGGGTTTGTCGACAACTGCAATATCCGTATCGTCGTACACTATCGTGAGCGGAAGGTCCTCAGCACTCGGAGTTGCTGGCTCAGGAGGAGGAATTCTTAGGCTAACGAGGTCACCCTCACGAACCACCGTGCTGACGGCTGCGACCTTGTCGCCCACGTGAACCAAACCTTGTTTTATAAGGCGTTGAATTTGAGATCGTGTCCGGTCGGCGATCTCTGCGGTCAGAACATGATCGAGGCGTCGGCCGGCATATTCCGCAGTGACTTGTATACGAACGATGTTAACAAAGGCCACTAGGCCGCTCGCATGTTTACGTCTGTGTGAGTTGGATTAGGCCTGCTAGTTCGTCCTAGTATGATCAGCATGACGATGCTGGTTGGGATGAGGAGTAATGAGACGAACTGAGATGTTGATAGCAGATCAAAGACGGTTCCCCTTGGGTCGCCTCGATAGAACTCGATCACGAACCTGGCAGTTGGGTATAAGAGTAAATAGGTCCAGAAGGTCCTCCCTATAAAACCTCTTCCCATCCGTTCAGCTAAGAGTACACTTCCAAGAATAAGTAATGCCGCTACAGATTCATACAACTGGGTTGGGTGCAGGCTCACACCTAGGGGTGTGCCCACATTTGCTGCAGCAAGAGTGTGACTAAATGTGATACCTAAGAAGGATTCAGTTGGTTCGCCGTAACAGCAACCTGCCATCAGACACCCAAGCCGGCCCACAGCTTGTCCGAGGATGATTCCTGGAGCAAATGCATCGCAGGTGGTCCAAAATGGAAGCTTGTGGCGCCGAATGAACCAGAAGGCAACAGCAACAGACAAGAGTAAACCACCATAAAACACACCGCCAGAGCGGAGGATAGTCCAAATCTCAGCAGGGTTTTGACGAAAATGGTCAAATTCAACGACGACCAATAAGAGTTTTGCACCGACCAGTGCGCTAACAATGATGTAGATACCTAGGTCCATGACCTGGTCTCGATTCAGTCCCCTCGCTTCTCCCCTGATCGTTGCGTACCAGAGGCCAATCAGGTAGGCCGCCGCTAGCAGTACACCGTATGAATAGATACTGATCGGTCCAAGATCAAATAGTTTCGGAAACATTCCTGTCCATCCAAATCATGTCTAGGATCAGCAACGATGCGCCGACGGTTATTCCTGCGTCCGCGACATTGAAAGTCCAAAAGTGCCAACCACGCCAATAAAAATCGACAAAATCGACGACATAACCGGCGGTGACTCGATCAATGATGTTGCCGATTGCTCCGCCGATTACCAAGGCTAAACCGATTCTTGCAGCCATCCGTGGAATATCCGATCGCACCGCATAGATACTGATAGCGGTCAATGCTGTAAGCGTTACCAGCGTCATGAAAGCGGTTTTAAAGGGAAAGTTCACATTGTTCAGAAACCCAAAGGCAACGCCATAATTGCGCGCATGAGTAAAATTCAACAACCCTGGGATGATTTCTATGCTGTCGTGTAGCGGGAGCACAGCCCGAACGATGGCTTTTGTAGTCTGGTCGAGGATAGCGACTGTGCCGCCCAGCACACCCAATAAGATTCTTGAGCCATCTAACTTGGACCCGGTGTTTAATCGGTCCATCGCTATGATTGTACTCCCAACCTTGTCTCACTTTGCACTTGCAGTCTCCGATAATGCACTAACGCAACGTTTACAGAGTCCTTCAAGCGTAGGATCTGTCGATAAAGAGTCCACATAACGCCAACACCGCGGACACTTTACGCCAGCCACTCGCGCCACATTGATTTCGAGGGATCCGTCTGGTTCTTGCCAATTCGTGATTGCCATGTTTTCAAGTATTGTTGAGTTACTTGGCATTTCTCCCTCAGTTGCCAAGTCAACTTGTGAGGTAATCAGCAACGTCGGAAGTTCTGTTCGATAGGTTTCAAGTAAGGTCGAGGTTGTTCCCCAGGCTCGCAACATAACGCGAGCTTCAAGTGAAGTTCCAACGGTTTTCTCTTTTCGAAGCTGTTCAAGGCGAATGTTGACAGCGTCGCGGATGCTCCTCAGTCTGGTCCAGCGCTGGATCAGTTCGTGGTCTATCAATTGATCGGCACCAGAAGGAAAGTCAGCTAAGTGAACGCTCTCATCTCGATCGCCTGGAAGGTGCTGCCAGAGTTCATCGGTAGTGACAGGCAGTAGAGGTGCCAAAAGACGTGTCAGACCTTCGGTGATCAAGTATATTGCGGTTTGTGCTGACCGCCGTTCCGGTGATGCCTCCGAAAATGTGTAAAGTCGATCCTTTGAGATATCGATATAAAAAGCGCTTAAATCGACAGTCAATAGATTGTTAACTGTGTGCGCAATCGTCTGAAAATCGTAATTGTCGTACGCTGCAAGTATTTTTTTTGCAGCATCGCCGTATAAAGCAAGCGCATAGCGATCAAGTTCCTGAAGTTCGTCGACATCAATGCACTCAGAGGGGTCGAAGTCGTATAGATTCGCGATCAAGATTCGCAATGTATTTCGAATTTTTCTGTAGGCTTCGATGACACGGTCAAGGATTTCCTTGCCGATTCTGATCTCTTCTCTGTAGTCGACCATTGCAACCCACAGACGAAGGATTTCGGCACCACTCTGTTTGATTATTGTTTGTGGCTCAATCATGTTGCCGAGTGATTTCGACATTTTTCGGCCAGATTCATCGACAACGAAACCGTGGGTAACAACTTGTTTATAGGGAGCTTGATTATGGGTTGCGATGCCGATAAGTAAGGAGCTTTGGAACCATCCTCGATATTGGTCAGAACCTTCTAGATAGAGTGCTGCTGGCCACTTCAACTGAGGGTTGTCTGTCTGAATGGCCTCAAGACTCACACCGGAATCAAACCACACGTCGAGGATGTTCTCCTCACGATCAAAGTCTTTTTTTCCGCATTTTGGGCATGTCAGGTTCTCTGGTACAAACGCCGTTAGGTCGTGTTCGTACCATGCGTCAGCGCCGTGACAAGCGAAAACGGCTTCGGTGGAGTCAATGACGGCTGAACTTAGGATGGCCTCGTCGCAGGACTGACACCGCAGCGCCGGTATTGGTACACCCCATGAACGTTGCCGAGAAATGCACCAGTCCGGTCGCGTTTCAAGCATGGCTCGAAGTCGTTCTTCTCCCCAGCGCGGGAACCAGCCAACCTGTGTAATCGCATCAACGGCTTGGGTTCTGAGACTGAACTCGTCGGCCTCGGGTTGGGTGTTGGTAGCTGGCGCACCATCCATGGAGATAAACCATTGAGGGGTGGCCAAGAAAATAACTGGGCGGTGACAACGCCAACAATGCGGGTACGTGTGACTAAAATCATTTCTGTGCCGCAAACGTCCCGCCGTGCGAAGAGCATTCTCAATCTCTGGGTTTGCGTCGAATACTCGCATTCCTGAAAACTGAGCCACTTCATCCGTAAACCGACCACTCGAATTGACTGGTGCGTAGACATCGAGACCATAACGTTGGCCTGTCAGAAAATCGTCGGCACCATGTCCTGGAGCAGTGTGAACTGCGCCGGTTCCTTGTTCTAATGTCACATAATCCGCGAGCACCGCTATCGAGTCACGGTCGTAAAGTGGATGTCGGAATCGCAAGCCCTCTAATTCTCGGCCTTTGAATCGTGCAACAGGTGTCTCAAAGACCTGTCCTACGGACTTGCCAACTGCTTCTGCCAGTTGTTCAGCGACAATGACGACCGTGCCAGAAGTGTCATAGGCTGCGTAATCGAATTCAGGGTGAAAGGCGACCGCAAGATTTGAGGGAAGTGTCCACGGTGTAGTTGTCCAAATCACGACAGACACGGTTCGCCCGTCTAATGCAGGGGCTATATCGGTCAATTGGTTAGTGCTGCTATCGGCTAGCGGGAAGTCTACGTAGATTGAGGGCGAGGTGTGTGGTTCGTAATCCACCTCGGCTTCGGCTAATGCTGTACGGCAGTGGACACACCAATGGACGGGTTTCTTGCCTTTGTACACCAATCCTTTTTGCACGAGCGTGCCGAGCGCCTTCACAATTGCTGCTTGATAACTGAAGTTCATCGTGAGGTAGGGTGAGTCCCACTGTCCGATGATTCCAAGGCGCTTAAAATCGTTTCGCATCAACGCCACATATTTCTCAGCATATGTTCGACATTCGCGGCGAAAACTAGCGATGCTTAGATCACGTTTCTTTTTTCCCAACTTCTTATCGACTTGAAGTTCGATCGGCAGGCCGTGGCAGTCCCAACCGGGCACGTACGGTGCGTCAAATCCTGCCATGGTACGTGCCTTAACGATGAAGTCTTTTAGAATCTTGTTCAGCGCCGTGCCGAGATGAATCCGTCCGTTCGCATAGGGCGGTCCGTCGTGAAGAACGAAACGTGGACAACCCGCCCGTAATGCACGAATTCGTTCGTACAGTCCAATCGACTCCCAGCGGTCAATGGCTTTTGGTTCCGCTGTTGGAAGACTGGCTTTCATTGAAAAGCCAGTCCGGGGCAGGTTCAGTGTGTCCTTCCAGTCGGTCATAGGTAAAACGAGCCTCATTGTAGTTCAAAGCTTGTGAACTTCGCCTGACAAGACGGTCTGTCTTAGGCAAGGGCCTATATAATGACCGGCAACTAAGCGCCACAGAGTATTCAATAAAGTGACTGAATCGTCGAAAGCCTAGAATGTTCAGTTGGTCTTAATCGAACTATACGGAGTGAAAAAGGGACGCAGTGTCGGCAACAACAGTTTTCTTTGATGTCGACTTCACGTTGATCTATCCCGGGGCGAAGTTTGATGGAGAGGGGTATCGTCGGTTTGGTGTCCGCCACGGATTAAAGATTGATGCTTCTCTGTTTGCTGAAGCTGTCGCATCGGCAGCGGTCGAGTTGGATACGAAGTGGGATGAGTTATATCGACCAGAAATTTTCATCAGGTACGCTAAGTGTGTACTCGAAAACATGGGAGGAGTGGGCCCATCTCTCGACCCATGCGCTCGTGAAATTTATGATGAATGGGCCGTCTGCAGTAATTTTCTGCTGTACGATGATGTTCGATCCACGTTTGAACATCTGTGTGACAACGATGTTCGAATTGGTCTAATTTCCAATACCCACCGTTGTTTGCAAACGTTTCAAAGTTACTTCAAGCTCGAGCATTATATCGTTGCTGCGCTTTCATCTTCTGAACACGGCTATATGAAGCCTCATCCGAGTATTTTTAAAGCGGCACTTAAGCTTGTTGATGCAATTCCCACTGAATCCGTGATGGTTGGCGACAGCATGAGCCACGACATCCGTGGAGCTCAGCAGGTAGGGATGCATGGTGTGTTACTCGATCGTGTCGGGAATGTTGTTACAAGCAACGCCTGTCCAGTTCCAGTTATTCAGACGCTGGTGCAGTTACCCGCTGTGCTCCTGGCTTTTTAGCAACTCATCAGCATGCAGGAGTCTATCCCGGAGGCCAGTCCATAGGCCGTCCTGCAAAAAGATGGAGGTGGATGTGAAACACGGTCTGCCCTGCATTTGCATTGCAGTTGAAAACAGTGCGATAGCCGTCATTCGCATGTCCGAGTTCCTTCGCTATCGCAGCGGCTCGTCTCACCATATCACCCACCAACGTGTCATCGGCAGCCGATAGTTCATTCAACGTTGCTATATGGGTCCGTGGGATGACGAGGATGTGGGTAGGCGCCTGAGGATTAATGTCTTTGAAGGCAACAAGGCGGTCATCTTGATAAACAATTGTCGCAGGAATCTTGTCGCTTGCTATCTTACAGAAGAGGCAGTTTTTTGACATTGGCAAGTAACCTCGAAAGGGTGAATCAGGAATTGTGACGTCGTAAGGTTATGACACGGGCGATTCCCTGGAGGTCGTTTCGAGTTTTGACTATCTCAAGCTCTCGGGTCGTTTCCAGAAATACGGATAATGCAGGCGCTTGGCCTGAGCCGATTTCAAGGATCAGGCTACCGCCATTCTTGAGCCGAAGGGAAGCTTCACGTATTAGTTGAGTGATGAGTGCAAGCCCATTGGTTCCACCGTCAAGTGCCATACGTGGTTCAAACTGTCGAACTTCTGGCGGCAACTGTGAGATTTCCATGGTGGGGATATAAGGCAGATTCGCGGTGATGATGTCAGGCGGCTCGTAAACACCCTGAAGAAGGGGTGCGCAGACCCACTGAATTGAGTCATCTACACCGTGACGTTTTGCATTGTGTCGGGCCACGTCAATGGCCAGGCTTGAAACGTCAGTTGCCGTAATTTGAGCGCTGCTAGTTTTCGCGACTGCAATAGCGACACAACCTGAGCCTGTTCCAACATCCACGACATGGGGCCTCGTTTGGTCGTCTTTGTTGACGCGAGTGATCGTTTCTTCGACGAGAAGCTCTGTTTCTGGACGTGGCGTAAGAACATCTCTCGTTACCGAGAATGCAAGGCCCCAGAATTCGCGCTGTCCTGTAATGAGTGCAACTGGTTCTCTCTG
>CEUS01083940.1_pt1 | contig 25850 bp, 23 predicted proteins | sample 427031 | NCBI WGS metagenome assembly CEUS01 (sample SAMEA2622837, study PRJEB7988) | marine metagenome | biome: marine biome (ENVO:00000447); feature: marine epipelagic mixed layer (ENVO:xxxxxxxxx); material: "saline water (ENVO:00002010), including plankton (ENVO:xxxxxxxx)" | depth 140 m | reverse complement strand
CAAACCAGGATAGGAACAACGCACTACCAGCGATTCCCAACCAGCGGTGGGTATAGATCAGCAAGCGAGGCCAGCGGGTCGTTTTTGCACTCACTACTTCAGGGATAACCACTCAGATTACTGGATCTCATCACTACGCAGTCCACCTACAGCCAGCACAACCCCCACCGGTCCACACCCACGGCGTCTTCTCACTAGAACTGCAAAGAGTGGTCCATGCGGTCAGGACCCAGACTCGACTACCCTACCTCTATCTTCGTCATCGACCCAGTAGAGAGTGTGACAATTGTTACACGAGTTGTAGACGACCTCACCCAGATCAAACACACGCTGGACATCCCTAGCTTCAGCAGCTTCAAAAGCCTGCATCGCCGCGTCCGCCATGTCCTCAGCAAGACGAATCCACTGATCTTGATCCCGCGCCCTTCCATCCATCATGAGGAGATTCGCTGACTCCGCCAGCGCCATTGCACCTAGTCGCACCTGCAACCATTCTTCCTCAGTCTCCGGTTCCCACGTAGTCTCCCCATTCTCGTCAATGACAGTTCCGACCGCATCCCAGAGCAGATCAGCGGCCGGATCCAGAATATTCGCCATGAGCATGCTCACGGATGTCTCAGTCCGGAACGGCGGCCCAGAAGGGGGCTCCTCCCCGCATGAAGCTGCCAAGAGTGCACCTACGGTAACTATCAGTATCCTCGTCTGCATCTCGTCTCCTCAGCTAGTTCCGAATAATAGCAATCACACTCGTGGACCAGCGACTATAACAACCAACCTCACCACTTCCTCATGATCATAATCGTTGGCCGTTCCAATATCAGGGAACAGTTCCCCTCCTCCTCACACCTGACGAACCGGCGTGAACAGTCGCAACAGGATTCGGCGCGTTGCCCCCATATAATGAACTGGTTCTTCTACTTGCAGCCCTTGAACAATAATGATTGTGACACAAGTCTGGGAGACGAGACCCATCAACGCGGGAACACGGAACTACCCTCCGCGTCCGGCAACCGAGGGAGGAAGAAAGAGAATGACCGAATCAAAATCGAACAAAAGGCCACTCGTGAGTGGATTCATCTGCATCGCTTTCCTAGCTGTCGGATCCCAAGCCCAAGAACCAGATCTCTTCGGCTCCCTGGTGAGCGAGGCCCAATATCAGCGATGGCAGACAGAACTCTCAAACTGGGGACGCTGGGGATCCGAAGATGAACTGGGTGCAGCGAATCTTATTACGCCAGCAAAACGGGCCGAAGCAGCAGGCCTTGTCACAGAGGGCTTCACCGTCTCACTTTCCTCGAACGCCCAGAATCATATAAGCCTCGACGTACCCTGCCCCGTCGAATGGTCTATGGTTCGAGCTACACGCAGTGCTGCCAGCGACCAAATTGCTTATCCCTGTATCCATGGACCTGGCACCACGCACCTAGACGCGTTCGCGCACATCTTCTTCGACGGTAAGATGTGGAACGGCTATGACGTCGATGGCCTTGTCACAATGGAAGACGGCGCCACGAAAAATTCGATAATGACCGTCAAGAACGGCTTGGTCACCAGAGGGGTCCTCTACGATATTCCCCGGCTTAAGGGCGTACCCTATCTGGACCCAGGGACCCGCATTTATGTTGAAGACCTAGAAGCCTGGGAAGCTCAAACCGGGGTGCGGGTCGGTCCTGGAGATGCGTTTTTTATCAGATGGGGACGGTGGGCCAGACAGGACGCCGTCGGACCATTCGACACCGGGCTGGAATCCGCCGGTCTCGACAACAACGTCATTCCATGGTTGCGGGAGCGAGATGTGGCAATTGCGGGTTGGGAAACCCCTGGCTACGCACCCCAACCGGAAGGCGACATCTCACGCCTCGCACTACACAATTTCGCATTAACAATTTTGGGCATTCAGGTCCTCGATCGTGCCGACTTTCAGGCTCTCGCCGAGGCAGCTGCGGAGCGAGACCGCTGGGAGTTCATGGTCACCATCGCACCACTAGCCATCCCCAACGGAACAGGGTCCCCAGTCAATCCGATCGCAATGTTCTAATGGCGTAGCCCAGGAGAAGACCTATGAGGGGCGGAATGCCGGTGCTTGCCTAGGCACCGAGCTTCCGCCCCTCAACGATAGAGCCACGAAACAACCGGCTAGTTAATTGGCCGGCCAGACAACGCCCTGGTCCGGTGCACGAATCGGGCCTTCGCCCTTGTAAACAAACTTCTGGATTCGCTTTCCTTCAAAGGTCTCAGTCGTGTAAATATTTCCGTGCGAGTCGGTCATGATGCTGTGAGCACCAAAGAACTGCCCGGGCTGACGACCGCCATCTCCAAAACTGGAAATGACTTCCATCTCCCTGCGATCGATGATGTATACCTTCTCGTTGACGCCATCGATCAGGTAGAGATATTTTTGGTCAGCATCACGAGAGAATGCAATATCCCAGGTCGAACCGGCACCGAGTGTATCTGGCGCCACAAGCAATTCCTCGACGTAGGTTCCATCCTTCTGAAATACTTGTATGCGGTCGCCCACCCGATCGCAAACATACACAAGACCATCGAGAGAAAGCTCGGCACAGTGAACCGGCGTTCGAAACTGTTGAGCTGGCTCGGCATTAGGATCATAACGACCAAGGTCGCTGTCATCGGGCACGTTTCCGTAAGCTCCCCAGAAACGCTTAAACGCACCGCTCTCTGCATCAAGTACCACAACACGCTTGTTTAGGTACCCGTCAGCGATATAGGCCTCGTTATCCTTGGGATCTACGAAGATCTTGGCGACCCGGCCAAAATTCTCCGTATCGTTGCTACCAGCATTTCCACCGGAGTTGCCGACCTGCATCAGGAACTTTCCGTAGCGGGTAAACTTCAGTAGATGTGCATCAGGACCACCATTTCCGCCTATCCACACATTGTCCATGTGGTCAACGAAGATGCCGTGGTTTGAGGCTGGCCACTCATAGCCATCACCTGGGCCGCCCCAGGACCCGACCAGTGTGCCGGCTTGATCAAATTCTAGTACAGGTGGCGCAGGAAAACAGCACTCAGCGGCTATCGGTGGATCCTGGGCCGCTGGCACCTCGCCAGCCGCCAGTGAATCACCACGATGGATAATCCAGATGTGGTCACGGTTGTCCACGGAGACACCGATAGTCGTACCAAGCAGCCAATGATTCGGCAACGGCTTCGGCCAGAGAGGATCCACCTCAAATATCGGACCGTAGACCATATCGCCCTGTGAAGCCTGGGTCCCGCTAAGCATCGCTCCCAATCCTACTAACGCGATCAATGCTAGGCTCACTGCCCCCAGCGCAAGTCGTCGTCTATTCGGTGTTCGCATCATTTGCCTCCATCGAAGAATGAAATCCGATCCTCTGCTACCCACTCACTCGATGCAACCCCAAAGTGAACCAGCTACTAATCGTAATGAGCCCCCAGCGTGTCGCCAGGGACTTTCAGATTCAGGCCCAACCCCACTCTTGGTAGAATCTCCGGCCCAAACGAATTAGAAGTGCAACCGGCACCCCCAATACTAATCTCGAAAGTTCGTGAACTGCAACGGGAGGTCAACTTTAGCCTCCTTTAGTAAGCCAATCACGTCCTGCAGCACATCCCGCTTTTTGCCAGATACACGAAGTTGATCACCCTGAATGGCCACCTGGGTCTTAAGCTTCGCCTGTTTGACCAATTTGACCAAGTCGCGAGCCAGCTCGGCTTCGATACCCTGCCGCACCACCACACCTTGGCGGGCATCGCTAACGTTCTCCTGTAAGGGCTGCCGCTCAAGACATTTCACATTGACCTTCCGTCCAGCCAGCTTCGCAGTGAGAATGTCGTACATCTGGTCAAGCTGAAACTTACTTGGAGCACGCATCATGACGGTCGCGTCTTCAAGTGAAAATGTGGCGTCAGTGCCCTTGAAGTCAAACCTCGTCTCAACCTCACGAACTGCCTGATTCACAGCATTTCTAACTTCCTGCATGTCCACTTCGGAGACCACATCAAAAGACGGCATAAGAATTCTAAAGCCCGACAAATTGACCAAATTGCACTAAAAAGACTGCCCCGCAACCAGAATTGGCACACCGTGCCAACGAGCAGGTTAGCGATACCCCTTCAATGTCCGAAATTCATTTCGGCTGCGGAACGATACGAATGTAAGGCAACGGCTGCTGCCAGCCATCAGGATAGGCCTCACGCGCCGCCTCATCGGAAACGGCCGGCACGATTATCACGTCTTCACCCTGTTTCCAGTTGACAGGTGTCGCTACCTTCTTCGAGGCAGTAAGCTGACATGAATCCAACAACCGCAAGATTTCATCAAAGTTCCGCCCTGTACTCATTGGGTAGGTAATGGTCGCCTTAATCTTCTTGTCTGGTCCAATCACAAACACCGACCTAGCGGTCGCATTGTCAGCCGCCGTTCGACCTTCACTCGTTTCCCCAGCGTCACCGGGTAGCATGTCGTACTGTTTGACGATTTTCAGCTCTGGATCGCCGATTAGAGGATAGCCAACCACGTGCCCCTGCGACGCTTCGATATCCTTGGACCATGCCTCATGATTGCTGACACCGTCCACACTGATTCCCAAGATCTTGCAGCTACGCTTCTCAAACTCTGGCTGCAGACCGGCTAGATAACCCAACTCAGTGGTGCAAACAGGTGTGAAATCCTTGGGGTGTGAACACAGAATCGCCCAACCGTCTCCAATCCAGTCATGAAACTGAATAGGCCCCTGAGTCGTTTCTGCCGCAAAATCTGGCGCCGTGTCATTGATTCTTAGTGACATATATGTTCCTTAACATTGAAATAGACATCCATAATTCACAGGGTTTGTATTCTCGCCCACTCGGGACTATTCCACGGTCCAAAGTGTCAACGATTCAACATCCCTGACAAATACCCTATTCCCAACCAACGTTGGCTGAGCCCAAGTTGCACTCTCTGCAACTTCGTACCGCGTCACTGGCTCAAACCCTTCTCTGCTGTGAGATACGACAACCAACTCCGCATCGTCCTCTAAAGAAAAAATCGTTTGTCCTGCATTGAGGATAGCAGCGTTCTCTGCCTGCCTTGGACCGCTCGTCCACAGAACATCACCGGTATCAAGATCAAGACCGAAGTACTGACCACTATTAAGGTGTGACAACCCAAACATGACCCCATCGACAACCACCGCATTGGTCATGTGTAATGACACCTCATCAGTATGCCAGATGTTTTCAGTTGTCCAGGCATTGCCCTCACGCACCACCCGGAATCGAGTAATGCCATTGCCCCGACCTGACTCGATCACATCTCCTTGGTAGAGGTGGGGTGTCTGTGAAGTTGTCGTCGATGAGGTCGTATAGGGACGACGCCAGAGCAACTGTCCTGTTTCAGCAGAAACCCCAACAAAGTTCTCCTGAGTGAAGGTGATAACCTGCCTCATATCCTCCAAGTTCACGATAATCGGCGACCCGTAGGCTGGTCCATCGCCATTCCAGCTCCACCGAGCCTCTCCGGTGGAAACGTCAAATGCAGTTAGTGCTCCAGCATCTTGCCCTCCGACGTGCAGGATCACCTGGTCACCATCAACCAATGGAGACTGTCCGGTGTGGTAGAGCGGTTCGACGGGTCCCGCAGGTCGCTGCCACAATTGCTGCCCAGTCGCTGCCTCAAAAGCTGTCACAACACCTGTAATGCCAAGCGTAAACAGTCGCCCATCGGCATAGGCCGGAGTTGACTTGGGGCCGGGTCCATGCCTCCTAGTAGCCGCCATCATCTCAAAAGTCGCATCATAGCTCGTACGCCACACCGTCTCACCGGTTGCAGCATCGAGAGCCTGCATCACCTCATCATCTCCCTGCCGGCTAAACACATAAAGTCTGTCCCCGATAAGGAGAGGCGTCGAATAACCATATCCAACCTGAACGTTCCACTGTCGAGTCAGGCTCACTGGCCATGTCGACGGCGTGTCGAATCCAGCTATCGAACCATCACGGTCAACTCCACGCCACTGTGGCGTGTTCTGGCCTACCGCGTTCCATGGCAACACCACTAACCCAAGCAGTAAAGTATTTCCGACTGTCTTCAGATGGCTCAGCACCATTCTCCTCCCCCGCAGTCAAGCCCACGGATATCATTAACTCACGCGACAGCGCGTCAAGTCGAAAAAAGCTATCCCCTCCCCTAAAACGCCGCTTCACTAGCAGCCGCAATAATTATAGTAGGATGCCAAGGTTCAGTCGGCACGATTCGAAAAGGAGATGACCGCATGAAGCAGGAATTCACAGGGATTGCTCTTACGTTCATCCTACTACTGAAACCAGTCAGCGCGCAGGACCTTAGGCAAAGCACACCGGAATCCGTTGGGCTATCGTCCGCCACCCTTGGGACCGCTACTGCCGCCCTACAGGACCATATCGCTGCTGGCAACATCGCGGGCGTTGTCGCAGCGGTCGCCAGACACGGTCAACTCGTGTACCTCGAAGCTTTAGGGCAGCGTGAACTTGCACCCGCCGACCTAATGACCAAGGATACTCTCTTTCGCATCTATTCCATGACCCGCCCCATCACCTCGGTTGCAGCGATGATACTCTGGGAGGAAGGCAAGTTTTCGCTCGACGATCCAATCACCCAATATCTTCCACAGTTCTCAAAGCAGCGGGTATTCATCAATCCAGAAAGACCTGACCCAACCCAGACCAAGCCGAGGCTCCGAGAAATCACCGTACGACACCTGCTAACCCACACCTCAGGCCTCGGTGGTAGAAATTCACCAATCTACAGAGCCGAACAGGTACGCCTCCGTTCTATATCTCTCTCCCAGATGGTCGACAATGCCGCTCGGGTTCCTCTATTCGAGGATCCGGGCACCCGATTTCGATATGGAATTTCGACCACAATCCTTGGGCGGCTAATTGAAATCTGGTCCGGCCAACCCTTCGAGGAATTCCTAGCCAATCGCCTGCTCGTCCCACTAGGAATGACCGACACGGTGTTTTGGGTAACCGACCAGCAGGCAAGCCGACTCAGCACCGTTTACCGACCGAATGAGGAGACTGGAACAGGACTTTCTCCCTACATGATCGAAACAGTTCCCTTTACCGAACGTCCAGCTCTAATCGAAGGTGGGGTCGGGCTACTATCCTCCGTCATGGACTATCTCCGCTTCGCGCAAATGCTTTTAAATCGGGGCACCTTGAACGAAGCCCAAGTACTTCGACCCGACACCGTCGATCTAATGACCAGGAATCACGTATCCGAACGGTTACTTCCTCTGAGTAGAACAGGCTATATGGCCGCCTCGGGGTGGGGCCTCGGGTTTAACATCGTGCTTGAACCAAGCGGCTACCCTTTCCCTGTGAGTAACAACGAGTACTGGTGGGATGGTTCTTCCGGAACACGTTTCTCAGTTGATCCCAAACTCGGACTGGTCACGGTCATCATGGCCGCGGTTTCACCCTCGCGTGGTGGTGGATTTAGGGAGACTTTCAAGAGCCTAGTACACAAAGCGCTGAACGACACTCCGTAGATTCAGACAAGATTCTTGGCTCACCGCCCAACAGGGGCTTGGCAATCCACCTCACGATCAACCTCAAGGGGCCACCATGACCGAAACCCGCCGTCGGACCCTGCAATCGGCAAAACCAAATCTATCGGACCGAATGCTCCATGAACGCCACTGTCAGCAGCCAGGCCGCCAAGTTGCTCCCGAAATGCCGCAACCGCTGGGATATCAAACAACACAAAGTAGAACTCACGGGTTCGACCCGCAAAAGGCTCCCGCTTGACCGCCATGCAAACTGGATCGAGCCTAACCTGTTCAAGATTGGCAGCCCGAGCCAACTCCAGCAACTCCTGGGAGGAAAATACGGCTGCAATGTCACCTCGGAGCTCACTAGCGAGCACAATAGGGAGCAAATTGTCGTTCGGGGAAGTCATCGAGGTCATAGTCCGATCAAATAATTGGTCAAACAGAAGAGAGGACAACAAACCAGGAGAACGCAACCCAAGAGTAGACAGACTGGACCCTATCGGTTCACCTAGCGACAGTGTCCAACCAGACAACGACTCGCCGTCCACGGTATAAGGTTCCGCAATAGTGCTCTCGAGAGAACGCAAGAACATCCAGAGGAATCCGACCAAAAGGACTATCCCTAGTCCAAATTTGAACAACGTCTGTTTGCTCATGTCATTTAGAAAGCACAGCCCTTGACTATACCAAGTGAGGGCTTAGTGCTTCTCCTCACCACACTGCCTATCCCTGCGTGTCCAACTCTGCCACAAACCGGTAACCCACACCCCGAACTGTCAACAAATGCCGAGGACGGGCAGCCTCGGCCTCAATATAGCGTCGTAGCCTAGCAACAAAGTTGTCGACGGTCCGGGTATCCGTGTCCTCTCTCACCCCCCATACTTTTTCAAGTAAGGCTTTCCGAGACACGGTGCTTCCAGCATGTCGCACAAGATAACGCAGTAAAGTTGCTTCCATCAGGGTTAACGGTTGCTCGCCACCATCCCAGTAGAGAACTTGCCTACAGAAATCTATTCGCTTATCTGCAAAGTGAAACTCATCGAACTCATCTTCTCCGTCAGCATCACCTGACTCACGTAGCCACATCCGGCGACGAAGCAGTCCAGAAAGCCTAGCCAGCAGAATAGACAGGTCAAAAGGCTTCGGCAAATAATCGTCAGCTCCAGCCTCAAAACCACGCAATATATCGTCGGTATGAGCCCTAGCCGTCAGTAGCATCACCGGCACAAATTGTCGTGCCTCGCGAAGATGGCGCACAACCTCGAAACCATCAAGCCCTGGCAACATGACATCTAGCAAGACTACGTCGAACTCGCTCGACGCTGCAGTTAGCCTGTTCAATGCGACCTGTCCATTTTCTTCGACCTCAACAACAAAACCTTCAGCCTCAAGGTTTAGTTTTAGTCCATTAGCCAGATGCTCTTCGTCCTCGACAATGAGAATATGGTTCATGATGACTTCAACGGCAATTCAAGTGTAAACGTGCTACCTCGGTCGGCACCCCTGCTTTCCGCATAGGCTCTCCCACCATGTCGACGTGCAACCGCCCGCACTATCGAAAGTCCTAAACCCGTACCGCGGACTCGAGATCGCAGAGCAGCCGGCAACCTGTTGAACCGTCTGAACACCCGCTTGAGCTCATGACTCGTGATCCCTATTCCTTGATCCTGCACCCTGACAACGACACGACGGCCACTGGTTCGCGCAACAGCAACAGCCACCTTGACGCTGTCTCCTGAATATTTAATGGCGTTGTCAACCAAATTTACGACGGCTGCCATCAATTCCTCTCGGTCACCTTTAACAACAAATGCCTCGTCCTGTACCCGGTCCACGAACTGCACCTCACCAGCTACAAGATGGTGCCGTTTCCCCACCAGCGCAACACATTCGTCAACGACCTCAGACACATCTACATCAGTCGGGTTATCGACGCGCCTAGCATCGCCGGTCTTTCCGGCCAGCAAAATTTGGTCGATTGTTTGCTGAAGACGCTCTGAGTCATCGAGCATCGTGTCGATAACTTCATGTTGCTTCTCGAGTGAAAGATTCCGCTGCCTCAGTGTCTGCAGATAAAGCTTGATACTTGCAAGCGGGGTTTTCAATTCGTGAGTAACCGCATGAATGAAAGCATCGTGCTGCTCGCTGTTACGTATTTCGCGAATAAGGAAAGCTGTGTTAAGCACCAGCCCTCCAACGAGCACAACCAGGCTGGCTACACCGAGCAACAGCAACAAGCCAGTTCGCCAATTGACAACAATAAAATTAATATTGAGAGCTACAGCAACGGCAATAAGGCCCGCACCGAGCAGCGCAACCAGCACGACCGAGCGTCGGCGTGTGCCGCCAGTCCGATCCATACGTTCTCAGACAGCAGACTCCAGTGGGAGTGACTTGCCAGCGATCTGATCTTTAGTCGGTTCATACACATCCCAAACGATCCCTAGCCAGGCTAGTAACTTGATCTGAAGCCAAGTCAAGTCCAGTTCACGCCAAACAAGACCGTGCCTCGCTGAGGTAGGGTGTGCATGGTGGTTGTTGTGCCAACCCTCGCCAAAGGTTAAGAGCGCAACCCACCAGGAATTCCTAGAATCATCTTTGGTGGCAAACCTGCGATTACCCCACAAGTGGGTGGCGGAATTTACCAACCAGGTACAGTGCAAGCCAACAACCACTCTGAGAAACACCCCCCACAATAACCACGACCACCCACCAACAGCCAAAAGTCCCAGCCCCAAGAGAACCAGTGGAACCCAGTGCCATCGGGTGAGCACCCTATAAAAACGATGCTGCATTAGGTCAGGAGCATATTTCCCGAGAACCTCCGTGTCGCCGTGCAGCTCTTCACCAAACAAGGTCCATAACATATGGGACCACCACTTCCCATCACGTGGCGTGTGGGGATCACCAGCATGATCTGAGTTCTGGTGATGAATTCGATGCAACGCCGTCCAGAAAACAGGTCCCCCTTGCAAAGTCAAGGTTCCACACAGCGCAAAAAAATATTCAACAAACTTCGACGTCTTGTAGGAGCGATGCGTGTGGAGGCGGTGATAGCCCATCCCAATACCCCACCCAATGCAAGTCCAATGTAGCACCACAGCAACCAGCACCGCGTCCCAGGTCGCATGAAACAATGCCACTATCGCCAGTCCATGGAAGATGCTGAATGCAATAGCCGTAACCCAGCTGATTCTGTCTCGGCTCGTAAAGTCAATCTCCGTGGTTTCCACCGCTGCTCCTCCGAAAAATCACCCAAACTCTAAATCGATTAGCGAATCTAGCACAGCCTATCAGCCCAGAATACGGGACACTGAATTAGAGATGTAATAATTTTGTAAACGCGTGAATTGTCTAGCAATAACATCTCATCTTCAATAGGTAGGGCCATGGGTGGGAGATAACCAGTCCAGATCCTATAGGGTTGGGTGCTGCAAATGATGTTCCGTCAAGCCTTGAAACGCATGTGCCAGTCTCAAAATCTCTGCTTCGCCAAACAATTTTCCAGTGAAACGCAAGCTAGTGGGTACTCCCTGGGCAAAACCACTTGGAATGCTAACCTCCGGATGACCCGTCAGATTCGTCAATCCGAGATTACTTCCTATAAACAAATCAAAGTCACCCAAAGCCTCGTGTAACTCCTCGAGCATTCGCATGCGCAGTCGGTTCGCTTGCAGGTACTCAACCGCTGGAACAAATCGGGAGGCCCGAAATCTGTCCGGCCACCGACTTTCTTCTGGCGGGCGTCGCATGTTATCGAGTTGACTGTTCAAGGTCGGCACATCGAACGCTGCCGCAGCCTCGGTTGCTAAGATGAAACCCACCGCTTCATTCGGGAGGTCAGGCAAATCGAACGGAGCAAGTTGAACACCAAGCTCACGAATGATCCCAAGGGCGGATTCATTATTCGACAACGTCTGCCGTCTCAACTCGACCCGTTGCGGATTCTCTGGAGCATCAGCCACCTCTTCCTCAAAAGCCGATCGAAGATAACCGACCCGAAGGCGACCGATGTCAGTCATCGCATCCCAATTGAAGGGAACGTTAAGGAGAGTGTTATCCCGGCCATCTGGCCCCTGGATCACGTCAAGCACCAGAGCACAATCCTCTGCGGACCGGCACATAGGCCCGATCTTATCCATCGTCCAACTCAGCGTCATAGCGCCATAGCGACTGACACGACCAAAAGTCGGGCGGAGACCTGTGACGCCATTACGAGTTGACGGCGAGATGATGGAACCACGCGTCTCAGTGCCAATCGCAAACCCCACAAGACCAGCCGCCGTCGCAGCTCCTGGGCCAGCCGAAGAACCACTCGCCCCCTGCTCGGGATTCCACGGATTTCGAGTACGTCCACCAAACCAACGGTCCCCTGAAGCCAGTGCCCCCATCGACAGCTTCGCAATAAGAATGGCACCCGCATCGGTGAGACGTCGGTATACGGTGGCATCGGTATCAATCACCTGATTCCTATAAGGTGACGCCCCCCAAGTCGTCCGAGTTCCGCGTACCGCCAAGAGGTCCTTGGCTCCCCATGGAATTCCATGCAGTGGACCTCTGTAAGTCCCAGCTGCAATTTCTTCATCTGCTTGTCTCGCCTGCCGGTAGGCCAGCTCCTCTGTGTAGCTAACCACGCAGTGCAACGTCGGATCATGGCGTTTCAATCGATCGAGATATAAGGCGGTCAGCTCAGAAGGTTTGACCTGGCGAGTCTCCACAAGTCGAGCCAAATGCGTTATTGGTAAGAACGCCAGCGCCCCATCACTGTCAGGCATCTCCACATCCACTGCCTCACGCCTCATCGGCCGGTGGTCTGTAGGCAAGGTCATCCCAGGAGGGACTGGGTTGAACACCAAAGCTGACTGCCCCGCGTTCCCAAGGTTTATTGCCCGCAGCGCCTCATAATCTGGCACGAGGCCATCTGATTGATTGAGCTGCTCCGCAAGACGCTGCAGTTCATCGGGACCAAAACTCAATCCTGCTACTTTCTGCGCCGCTGAGAGCATTTCAACGGTCACATGTTCAGCATCTTGGGCAATTGCCACCAGCGCACCTGGCATCAAAGTCGACCCTACACCAACCCCAGAAAGCCCAATCATAAAACGCCGGCGGTTCATCGCGAGTCTTCGTTTGTCCATCACATACTCCAGTGAGCAGCTTGGCTACGACCAGTGGGAAATCAAAACTAGAGCTACTGCTGCGTCACCTACGGTCGTAGGTGATCACACATGACGGGCTCGGCAACTGAAATATCGAGCCCACTCGTGCCAATATGCACGGAGTCGTTTTCTCCGTAACTGTCAATCAGATGCCAGTGATCAACAGACAGACATTCTTGCCGATCCGTTTGTTCATCCCATACTCTCAGACGGATCGAAAACGACATGTTTAATTCGCTGCCTCTTCCAGGTGTAAGTCACATGTATGAGGCCGTCAAGAGACTGGACCATAGCCGGGTAGGAGTACTCACCGTCAGCAGCATTCTCAAGTACAAGCCCCAGGCGCCAAACATGACCATCGTCCGAAACAGCCACAGCCAAGCGATTCCGACCACGGGCTACCGGGTTGTAGACAAGTAAGAACCGGCCGTCAACCAATCGCAACGCATCAATACCAGCATTCGGATTCGGAAGATCCGTGGGCAACATGGATCCCCAGGTCAAACCGCCATCGTGGGACCAGACCTCGGTTATTACCCCCTGCCGTGTGCGACACAAAATTTGTAACTTACTTGGCGAATGCACCAAAACTGTTGGCTGAATCGCCTCGTATTCATATGAGTCATTGAGCGGTCCCACCAACGACCAAGCATCGGAGGACGATAAATCTCGACGCCAGTCTCCGTCGGTTCTAGCGTCGGTGTGAAACAACTCCATCTGCACGACCCAACCATCATGCTCAGTGCTCGATCCAGCCAGTAGTGTTCCCGAGCGAAGCTCAACCGGCTTAGCACGAATCGGACCAAGCACCCCATCCGGCAGTCGGATCGGGCCTGACCAAGTGCGACCATTGTCCGTCGAAGTCCGCACCATTCCCCACCATTCCCGTGGACTTGGGCCCACCTTATAGAACAACAGCAACGGACCATTTGACGGCTGGAACAGCACCGGGTTCCAACACGGATGACGACTACCGTCATTCTGGACGCCAGTAGCCACCTCAGTCGGTTTCAACCACCCAGCCCCTTGGTACCGAGACAACCAGATGCCAACATCTGGCTCCCCTTCGGCAGTCCCACCAAACCACGCGACGACAAGGCCATCAACAGTCTCCACCACCGTCGATGCATGTGCGGATGGATACGGCGCCACCTCGTAAACGAAATCGCCGCTCACCCGCCCTTCGACCTGAGCAGCAACCGCTCCCATAGGAATGGCAAGAAGGAACAGAAAACTAACTAATCCGCGTCTCATCTGCATCCGCCTGAGTGTAATAGGCGCTTCTCTGAGCTGCAACCTCACAGGAGGACGTGACAGGCAAGTCATTGGAACGCAGGCTAATCCTCATGCCAACTATGCCACTCCCACAGAGGGACCGAACCAACTCTCAGCCCCTACATTACGAAGGTAGAGTAATCGTCAATACCCAAGCTAAAAAAAACGGGTCCGGAGACACTGCCCCAGACCCGTCCATCGTCACAACGAAAACACGCTTACCGTATTAGTGTTCCTCACCACCAGGTAGCCGCAACGCGGCCAGAGAACCCTGGAACGAACCGCCGCGAGCAACCTGAACAACAATGTACTGATGGCCTTCGTGCATGTAGGTCATCATGCCGTACTGCCCTGGAGCTGGGAGATTTGTGGTACCGACGAGTTCGCCCGTCAACTTGTCTCGAGCATCGAGGACCGCTGGACCGTTCGAGCCCCTGGTGGACACCAGCAGGCTACCGGCAACCATCGAAACAGCGCGCGCACCGCCACCCACACCAGTCAGATCCACTCCCTGCAGAGCGGGATGGCGTTTCATTCGTTCCGAAGCTTCGCCGATTGGCACCCACCAGAGGTGCTCACCCGTGTTCATGTCAATCGCTGTCACTCGGTTATACGGCGGCTTATGCATCGGTAATCCCTGAGGACCGGCCCAACCGACACCACCGCCCTGCACCCAGTCGGATATGGTCGTTCCGGTCGTCCAGCAGTCGCCTTCCGACGACGTGCAAGCGTGCGTGTCACCATCGGTATTGATGCCGGGCTGCACCAGCCGACCCGAGCACCCCGGTGCGGATGGCTGATACAAGATGCCCGTAGTCGGGTCAGCCGTCGCCGGGTTAGTAATGTTCAGGCCACCCGAACACCCGATCCACCCCTGCACCGACTCACTATGTCCTTCAGGGAGTGGCGGCATGTAGGGACCACCGATCCGGAAGTTACTCATGATTTCCACTGCCTCAGCTCTGAGCTCAGGCGTGAAGTCAATGACGTTTTCCAGGGGCAACCCGAGCGCTTCGAGCGGTGCCGGCTTGGTCGGGAACGGCTGCGTCTTCGAGAGCTGCTCACCCGGCACGACAGACGCCGGCACGGCCCGCTCCTCAATCGGCCACACCGGTTCACCCGTCACGCGGTTGAACGCAAACGTCATCCCCTGTTTCGTGGTCTGAACCACCATCGGCACTTCCTCGCCGTCCACCGTCACGTCGAGCAGGATCGGGACATTGGGAAGGTCGTAGTTCCAGATGGGATGATGCACCGTCTGAAAGTGCCAGAGCCGATTCCCGGTTTCGACATCCAACGCGACAATACTCGTCCCGAACAAGTTATCGCCGGGTCTAAATCCACCGTAGTAGTCGATCGTCGGCGCGTTGGTCGGGATGTAAACAATGCCCCGCTCCATGTCGGCCGCGAGTGGCGCCCACGAGGACACGTCACCGGTCCACTGCCAAGCATCGTTCTCCCAGGTGTCGAAGCCGAACTCGCTCTCGGTCTGCGGAATGATATTGAACTTCCACTTATGCTGACCTGTTACGGCGTCATACGCCAAGATGTCACCAGGCACGTTCTCGACCCGGCTTTGACTGTAACCCTGCTCGTGGGAATTGCCGACAACAACCGTACCATTGACGACGATCGGTGGTGAAGAACTGGTAATGTAGCCCGTCTTCGGGTCGAGCCCCGTGAACGGATCGTAGTCATGACCCAGGTCGGCCAGCAGGTCGACCACGCCAGTCTCCGGAAATCCTTCGAGAGGCACCGAGGAGCCGAAACCTTCCAAATGCTCCCCGGTCTTCCCGTCGAGCGCATGCAGAAAAAAGGCCGGCGTAATAACGTAGATGACCAGACGGCCGTCGACGTACCCATGTCCGACCCCCTTGCCGTAGGCGGCACGCATCGACTGCTCCCATCGGACCGTGTGCGGCTCACGATAACTCCACAGCTGCTCCCCGGTGGCCGGGTCCACAGCCAAGATAGTACGTCGATAGCCGGCTGTGGTGTAGAGTACGCCGTCGATGTAGCTCGGCGTGGATTTGAAGGTGTAGTTCTCGTGCGGACTAAAATTGTCTCCGCGAAACACCCAAGCCACCTCGAGGTCATTGAAGTTACTAGCGTTGATCTGGTCAACCGGTGAGAACCGGGTTCCACCGGCATCAGCGCTCTGATACCGCCACTCCCCGTCCTCGGTACCAGGCTCCTGGGCAGCCACAGCAGTGACGACCAACGCAAGCGCAAGGGTGGTCCACAGCAGGCGTCCGAATCGCCCTTGATGTTGCTTGTTTGCTCTCATCTACTACCTCCGAGCGAATCGCGTGCCGTCTTGGCACACTCCAAAAGGATGGCAATCGGGCCGATTATCGTCCTACTGAGACAGATGTCAAGCGCCCGGTGCCGCGTTCATACATAATGGAACCTAGCGATTATACTCACGCTTTGAAAACATCTTGTGAAAAACTGCCACAAAAATATGTGGAGTAATTGAATATGGGTACAGGTAGATGGCAAGAGTAACCGACCTGCTGGGCATCATTAGCCTCAGTCTGGCATGTGCACTATCAACCGTTGCGGAGGCACAACAAGAACAGCGCACAGCGAGCCCCTCTGGCGAGTCAGCCACGCAGATTGGGGGAAACTACTATGATGGGCGCGCAGGAAATATAGGCGGGACATGGGTCGAGCTACGCTACGGTCGACCGATAAGGCGCGGACGCGATATCTTTGGGCCAGACGACTACCGGGAGTTCCTGAACGACGGTGCCCCCGTCTGGCGTGCCGGCGCCAACGTGACCAGTCGCTTGGTTACAGAAGCGCCCCTTGTTTTTGGCGATACCACCATACCAGCTGGCGAATACACCGTATTCATAGACCTACAATCTAGCCCCTGGGTGTTTATTCTTTCAACCTGGCCGGCCCAAACCAGTTACGACGTCGAAAACCAGGATTCCTTGTTCGGTGCGTATGGCTACACGCCTGACCGCGACCTACTTAGGTTCCCAATGACCGTCGAGTCACTGCCGCACTCGTTCGACCAGCTCTCATGGCAGTTTCTCGATGTGACCGAGCAAGGTGGCACGCTTGCAATGCTTTGGGACACAACCCTAGCCTCAGTATCTTTCACTCTCAGCAACTAACAACATGCAGGTCAAGGAGAACTCCGGCTACCGAGAGGGGCAGGCCGGAGTTCTCGTATCAGCGTGTCACCTGTAGCGAAAGGCTACCTCACCAAGGCATCCGACGAGACGTGTAGCGCCGTCCATGGTCAGCCACCTCTGCCCCAGGATTCGAACCAATCCGCACACCTTCGTCGATCATCGCCTCAATATTCTGGGCGTTCATACCATTCAAGAATGGAATACCCGCTGCCTTTGTGGCCGCCAACACCCTTGCGCGCGCGTCAATCAACACCTGCGGATTGTCCATCCGGCTCACATTGTAGGAAAGGCTCATATCCCCAGGTCCCCACTCGGCAAACCCAACTCCCGGCACAGCCACGCTAGCCTCTGCATTTTGAAGGGCATGCCGATTCTCGATCTTCAGCCCCAACAACAGCTCGCCGTCCGGGTTAAATGGCCAAACATCGGCCATCCCCTGGTAGTCAGCGTTAGATACACCCCAGATACCAGCGGCAAAGCCTTGGCCTCCGTTTCCACGAAGCCCCTCACCGACACCAGCTGCTTTGGGAGCATGCGGATACCGTGCAGCCTGCACCATAACCTTCACTACTTCTGGCGAGCTCGCATGTGCGAGAAGCACTCCATGGACACCTGAGCCGAGTAGATGCTCAACCATCCAGTAGTTACCCCACATAACTGTCTCGTTGACACCACCGAAAGGCAGCACCGCAACCACGGTCGGCGTACGATGACCGCTCTTCGTCGGTCCACCGTCGACCAACCCTTGCATAAAGGCCCGAAGGTCACTCATATCGAATGGACTATGCTCCAGGTTGTAGGTAATGTAATCAGCCCAGGTTTGGGCTAGCTGTTTGCCTTCTTCGTAACCGCCTCCATTGACTTGGGTGTAGTAAATCGGTTGGTTGCGCTCAAGCAACTCAATCGCCTTATTGACACGCTTGGGTTTGTAACCTGAATCGCCCCCACCCTCCTGGCCACCAACTACGACCACGATAGCAATCAAAGCCAAGGCCACGACTGTCAGTCTCTTCAGCATGGGTCCTCCCTCAGTTTGGGGCGCATCACGCTACCCGCTTAGCCAATATCCGTTTGGTAGAAAGAGTTATCCTCGCACAGCTTCCTGCTTATGAAAAGTGCCTAAACAGCCTTCCCTCTCTATTCAAGACAGCACCGTTAAAAACGATTCCACAAGACTCCGAAAACCGAGCCAGCCCAGAGACCTCATCGACAGCGATTGACAACTTCAAGATAGCAGCCCATCATTACATCAATATTTTCCTGTATCGTGCGATTAAGGAAGTAATTGGGAGGACATGCTCATGATTAGCATCATCCGGTTTCCCTTTGGCTCGCTCAGTATTGGCTGGATCGTAGCAGTCGCCATTCTGAGCTTTTCGACTGCAAACCCGAATTCCGCGGTCGCACAAGACACCCCGGTGACCTTCACCAAAGACATCGCTCCGATTTTCCAGGATTCGTGTCAGACCTGCCATCGCGAAGGGGCCATCGCACCCATGTCGCTCATGACCTATGAGGAATCAAGACCTTGGGCACGTTCGATCAAGGACAAGGTCTCCACACGAACTATGCCTCCTTGGTACATCGACAAGAATGTCGGGGTCCAAGGGTTCAGATATGACCGGTCCCTAACCGACGACCAGATTGAGACTATAGTTGCTTGGGTCGACGCTGGTGCACCCCGCGGCAACCCTTCCGACATGCCCCAACCTCGGGAATTCGCTGAGAGAGACATGTGGCACATCGGTGAACCGGACTTGATCGTGCCCATCCCCGAACCATTCGTTGTTCCCGCAGACGGTGCCAACTGGTGGGGTGACCTCTTTTCCGAGTCAGGACTTACAGAGGATCGGTGGATCAAGGCAGTAGAAACAAAACCCTCAGCCGAAGGGTTCCCCGTAGTTCACCATGCCGTCACAAGACTGCAAGAATCGTTGGACGCTGACGAGGGCGACTTCCTCAACGAGTACGCCCAAGGCAAGAACGGTGACGCCTTTCCAGAAGGTACCGGACGTTTAGTCAAGGCAGGCTCAGTAATTCGCTTTAACATGCACTACGCCTCAATCGGAAAAGAAACGACAGATAGGACAAGTGTAGGCCTGACCTTTTACCCAAAAGGTGAGGAACCCAAGCACGAATTATTCTCAAGAGCCTTAGCCCAAAATTATGACCTAGACATCCCTCCCGGGGAAGATGAAGTACGGCACGACAGTTACCATCCTTTTCCCAACAACGTTCGCCTGACGGGGTTTCAGCCGCACCTGCACAACCGCGGGAAACGCCAGTGTATTGAAGCGATATTACCTGATGGCAACACCCAAACGATTAGCTGCGCAACTTGGGATTTTGGTTGGCACATCGTCTACAACTACGAAGAAGACGTGCAGCCCTTGCTGCCAAAGGGCACATTTCTCCACACTATCACCTGGCACGACAACTCAGCCTCCAACCGGTGGAATCCTGACCCAAGAAACTGGGCCGGTTTTGGCCAACGTTCCAGCGATGACATGGCTTTCACCTGGACAAGCTACTACGAGCTCGATGACGATGAGTTCGCTGCAGCAATTGAAGAACGACAGGCCATTACGGATAACGACTGACAATTGACGGGGAGCCCAAGTGACAAAACCCAGACGGCGCGTCACGTTGTATACGCTGGTCACGTTCCTGGTGGTGTCCGCCATTGGCGAAGTCGATGCACAGATCCGCTACGACCGTGGGCAAAACGTCGCCCCAGTCTTCGAAGGATGGGAACGTAATCCAGACGGCACCTACGACATGGTGTTCGGCTACATGAACCGCAACTACCAGGAAATGCCCGATGTGCCTATTGGACCGAATAATTCTTTCGAGCCCGGCCCAATGGACAGAGGGCAACCGACACGGTTTTACACCCGTCGGCAGCAATTCGTGTTCCGGGTGCAGGTCCCGGCCGATTGGGGAGAAAAGGACCTTATCTGGACACTCACGGCAAATGGCCGGACAGACCAAGCGTTCGGTTCCCTATGGCCTAACTGGGAAATAGACGAAGGGGTGATCAAAGCAAACCGAGGCATGGGCGCTAACGGGGCTCCGCCTGACAACCAACCACCATCCATCACTCTTCCTAGTGGCGGAAACCTGTCTGTCACCCGTCCAAACCCATTAACCATTACGGTGGTCATCAGCGACGACGGGATTCCAGGCCCTCGCCCTCGCCGCGAAGAACCAGCCACCGACAACGACGACCCACAGGCGGCGGCCAGAGCCGCCGCCGCTAGGGAACGCCGGCGAAGACAACCTCATCCGACCAACCAAGCAGTGGTAAACGCAAGAGTGGCCAGTGAAACCGGATTAGGCATCACCTGGATTCATTATCGCGGACCCGGTTCAGCTTCATTCACCCCAGTAAGCGCGTCAGTCGAAGGCGGGCGAGGCGGAGAAATTCAAACCTCAGTAACGTTCAGCGAATCTGGCACACATGTCGTGCGGGCCTACGCCGACGATTCGATAATCACCACGCCATTGGACATAACCGTAGAAGTTAACTAAACGACGCAGACACTGCGAAGGTGCTGGCACAAACATTCCGCTAGACTGGCAGCCGGCAGGTTTCGCTCAAACAGCCAAGTTGTAGGTGGATGGCATAGATTACCATTAGCGCAGAATTCTCATCACTACCGCAAGCTATTCATCTCGACCAGGCGAACCCGATCACCGTCTGTCAACGGTAGAAATCCAGTATCATCCGGTTCAGCCGTGAGCGGTTGGCAGGGACCACACATCAGTGTGTGTGTCTCAAGATTGTGACCTAAACCCAGAGCGTGTCCCAATTCATGAGCGATCACATGCCTGGTTACCATAGCATCGTCTCGGTAAGGACCTCGAACCGACCGAACGACCAGGAAATAACGCCGTGGAGTGATCCTCGGCATTGGCCAAGTGAACGACATGATGTCCTGGCGGGACAACAACACAACAATGTCGGCATCTAAATCACTCAAATCTGCCGGGGGAGCTGGCTCAGCTTGACCTGCAGGCAACCTAGTTGCTCGCTGAACGACCTGGCGAGCATAATTTTCAAGAAGCCTCAACGCAGGTGACGCAACAGCCAGCCGAGGTTCCTCTAGTCTTGTGTCGATTCCCAGTTCCGCCAATCGGTCATTCCAGAAAGCCACAGCCTCATGGGACGCAGGGACACGATGGTCACCTTCCTCTGCTACAAGCACCAGAACCGACAGACCACTAGCTGTTAAAGAGCTCGCCCCAAGCAGCAGGAAATTGGTAACACCTAAAAGCACCCACGCGAAAGGAAGCTTTCGGGAAGACCAAAAGGTAGACAAGAACTTGCCCTCTTGTTGGCGCTAAACTTACACCAGAGTCAGGAAATGGTGCGCCTCAATCGACCTAAGAGCATCCTAGCCGTAGTCCAACAGTAATTAGGACATCGGACATCAAGTCTCATATTGAGACATCCGAACATTAATAAGCCGAACGTATTCGAGAATTGCAGGAGTCGAGGTTCTTAGTTGGGCAGATACCGAGTCCAATACTGAAAGGGAACCATCGCCAGAATCCTCCAGCCGCTGCAGGGCCGAGAGTGGAATCCCTGACAATTTGGCAAGCTGCGCCTGTGTCAGTTGAAGGTCCTCCCGAAGACGCCTAGTTATGTGCCCGCAATGCCATTTAAGCGAACCGAATAGATCCTCCATAAACAACTCCATACTCTTGTTAATACCACTCAACCTTTCCATCATCCATCTCATATTGCTATGCAAGACAAACAAAAGCTTGCCTCTCCGACCTTAACCTTCCACCATCCAGAAAATCTTGGCCTATTTTTTTAATCTGAAACAATACTGTCGTCTTCCACATTACTGCATGCTGTTTTGTTCCTTTTCTCACTTCCGGACCGACGAACCATCTAGCAAATAGTGGAACAACTGTTAATCTTATCAAACAAACGATTGAATCGAACGTTTATTCACCAAGAATTGAGCTTAAGTACAAAAATTTCCTATGTATTATGCAGTAAATGAGTTACGGACAACATCACCTTCAAGAACTCACTCCGTAGCTATTCTGTCTTCGAGGGTGAGGAAACGTCGCCCGAATTCGAACCGGTGATGGAGGTTTAGTCGGGCACCGTGTGACCCGTATCGTTCGGAAACAGGTGCCACCACACGGCCCGGCGGTGTGCAGAGTACGACAGCACCTGTTCAAACTCCGCTCCACACGTGATCGTTTGTAGTCCCAGCCGTGACCTTTTTCTCTTCAAGGCTGCTAGTAGCAGAATGACGAGGTTTACTGGCAGCGTAAAGCGTTGCGCCAGCCACCTCGCACTCCGAAGATTTCCCAACATCAGGTGTGTTCCCTCGCCGAAACCCGGCGCGCAGACTCGAGTCCCCAAAGTATATGCTTGTGAATATGTTCTGACAACGGAGTCTGTAGCTCGAGCGGCCGCGTCACCTTCAACTGGTCTGCCCTGGTTTACACACGGAGGCACACGACCCGGTTCGGCTTCTTTATGAACTTCTAGCGCGACTGGCGCAAGCCAAAACCCGAGGCGTAGCGAAATTGCAAATTATTGAAAAATGGAGGCGCCGCCCGGATTTGAACCGGGGATGGAGGTTTTGCAGACCTCTGCCTTACCACTTGGCGACGGCGCCATTCTGGCGTGGACCAGTAGGCATCCACCCATACCCTACTGCACTCAAACAGCGGATACTCTCTCAGGAAGGAAGTATGGAGCGGGAAACGGGATTCGAACCCGCGACTTCGACCTTGGCAAGGTCGCACTCTACCACTGAGTTATTCCCGCTCGAACGACCTCTAGAACACACCGTACCACAACGCGTTCAGCCCCACAAGACAGCGAGTTCCCCACTGACCGACAAGGCCCTTCCGGTGTCCGCAGGGAGAAATCCACAGGCAGTCTGCGTTGCAAACCAAGCAAACTTTTCGAACCTTCAACCGGACAATGCCTATTTGCGTTTCCAAGTGGTTCCGGTAGGCGCATCTTCGAGCAGAACCCCGCGAGTCTCGAGACTCTCCCTTATGCTGTCCGCTGTTGAAAAATCCCGCCTGGCACGAGCGTGGTTACGTTCCGCGATCGATCGCTCAATTTCCTGAACAGGAACATCAGGCTCGGCTTCCTCTACCCGCCGCAACGCGATGATCCCCAAAACCTGATCAAAGCTGTCAAAGGTCGCCATCACTGCTCCAACGTCCGGCTGACCAAGTTCGCCACTATCGATAGCCACATTGACATCTCTTACCAACTCGAACATGGTCCCGAGTCCAGCTGGCACGTTCACATCCTGTGAAATTCTTTCCACAAAGTGCCGACGTGCAGTCTCGACATGATCGATAAACTCGGGGTGGGCATCGCCACCAGTCACACCGCCAAGTCTCGCAAGACAGGTCATCAAACGCTTAAGAGCCTCTTCCGCCTGGTCCAGGCTAGCCCAAGAGAACCGCAACTGCTTGCGATAGTGAACCATCAATAGAGCAAAACGAAGTGCTGAGGGTCGATAACCACGGGCAAGAACATCAGGCAGGGTGAACGCATTACCGAGCGATTTAGACATCTTCGTGCCTTTGTCGAGGAGTAAGTGCTCGACATGGACCCAAAAACGAGAAAAGGTCTGCCCAGTCGCTCCCTCAGCCTGAGCGATCTCGTTTTCGTGGTGGGGAAACACAAGATCAACGCCACCCGCATGAATATCGATTGGCGTACCGTCAAGAAAACGGTTCGCCATAGCCGAACATTCAATATGCCACCCTGGACGCCCAGGCCCAACACCGAAGTCCCATGTTGGTTCGCCTCTAGTAGTTGCTTTCCATAGTACGAAATCTCTAGCGTCGTCCTTATCGTATAGGTCTGAATCGATCCGAGAACCTGGCTTGATCCCGGCATGATCGAGCCGGGCGAGCTTTCCGTAATCAGGTAAAGTCGATATCTTGAAATAGACTGAACCATCGCTACTATAGGTATGGCCATTGGCCTCTAGAGCTTGGATCATTTCAACCATTGAGCGAAGATTCGCATCATCGGTAGCCCGCGGATACTCCTCTACAGGCTCGAGCCCAAGAGAAGCCGCATCCTCGTGGAATGCCTCGATGTAGCGGTTCGTGTATTCGCGGAGCGGAACTCCAGCCGCTTTTGACTCTTCAATTGTTCGGTCATCAACATCAGTGAAGTTCATCACTTGTCGTACCTCGAATCCAGCCACGTACTTAAGTGCACGTCTCAGAACGTCGAGGGCGACAAAGGTTCTGAAATTGCCAATATGTCCTCTGGCGTAGACCGTCAAACCACAGGTGTACATTCGAACTGTGTTGCCAGACAGTGGTGAGAACGGCTCTTCCTGACGAGTCAGGGTGTTATACAGAAGCATGGACGCAAAGGGGTGAAGGTTTGGCCGACGGATCCAAGGCAAGACATGAGCCAGTTCGCAATGGTGAGCATTCTACAGTGAAATCTGTTTAAACAGTTCCCGGGCTTGCTCAGCGTCCAGTCGAATCTGCTCTTGCAAGGCCAGAACACTCGAAAACGCCCGCTCTTCCCGAAGACGTTGAATGAATGCCACGCGGATCTCGGTATCATACAGGTCCTGGTCGAAGTCCAGTAGATGAGATTCAACCACGGGCTTATCATCGGCAGTACCGAACGTTGGTCTAACACCGACATTAGTCACAGCCGAATGAATAACTTCTCCAACCAACACGGCGGTAACGTAGACGCCATTCGGTGGAAATAGGTTGTTTTTCGTCGAAAGGTTAACCGTAGGAAATCCAATTTTTCGCCCTCGACCATCCCCACGAACCACCCTCCCCTCAAGAGTGTAATGATGTCCAAGTAAGGCACCAGCCTCGTCAACTCGTCCTTCAGATACGAGCCGGCGAACTCTAGTGCTGCTAACAACAAAGTCTCTATAACGGACTGGATCGATCTTTCCGGCCCTAAACCCGTACCGTGCTCCAAGCAAGCGTAGCAAAGAGAAATTTCCAGCACGTTCATGCCCAAACAGAAAATTCGTCCCTACCCAGACCTCCCCAACCCGCAACCATTCAACAAGAACATTACGTACAAACACCTCAGGCTGCCACTGAGACAGCTCGAGAGTAAACCGGACGACCGCTATTCCATCCATACCAGCGTCAGCGAGCGCAGAAAGCTTTTGTGAGCTGCTCATTAGTAGCGTTGGTGCCTTCTCCGGACGCAGTATCCTAGACGGGTGGGGATCAAAGGTGAGGGCAACAGCTTTAACCTTAGCTTCATCAGCGCGTCGACGAACCTGAGCGAAGAGCTTTGCATGTCCTCGGTGTAATCCGTCGAAATTGCCGAGTGCCAAAACAGGCTGGTGCCAAGACGGAGGCACACTGTCACCCGGAAAATAGATACTCCGGACCCGGCTATGCTGAATGCTTTCGTGCGTCATCGACCGACCACCAATCATATCCGGTCAGCGACCCGAAAGGGATACAAACAGCGCCTGGACAAAAGTAAACATAAACTGCAACAACAACCGCTCCACAGCAATGGCAGACGGTCGATTCAGGTTTTTCGGCGCGATGAAACGTGCCAAAACACTGGCCATAACCAAGAATCCAGGACGGTGCTCTGACCTCCTAAATTCTATTCATTGCCAGCATGTAATCGGGAGCACCCAGACAGCCCCAAAGCTCTCACGAACCCGAACAGGTCCGTGCCAGAACCTGCCAAGGCAAAAGGTCAACCTAAGCCCCGATGTCCTAGCCTCTGAAGAGACCGCTTG
>CEUS01135086.1_pt1 | contig 25876 bp, 25 predicted proteins | sample 427031 | NCBI WGS metagenome assembly CEUS01 (sample SAMEA2622837, study PRJEB7988) | marine metagenome | biome: marine biome (ENVO:00000447); feature: marine epipelagic mixed layer (ENVO:xxxxxxxxx); material: "saline water (ENVO:00002010), including plankton (ENVO:xxxxxxxx)" | depth 140 m | reverse complement strand
CGTGTGTAACGCGGCAACCGGGTGTGACCTTTTGGATGCATATTCTTCGCACGGACACGCTGGTTCATATCGTAACGAGGAGCAATGTCATCGTTTGGATTGTTGGCGGTCGCGGAAGCGGTTCTTGGTTCTGTTGCTGTCAGTGGTGTCGGTTGCGGCAGTAGTGGGTCAGCGTGTCCATTGGCTAATTCTGCTTCAGTGACGAGTTGGCTTCTAAGTAATCGGTTGAGACGGACTGTGAACCAACGTTCATAGTAAGACATCCTGAGGTAGTCAGCTGCTGGAATACTTTCAAGCTCGAATCGAAAACTACCCCAATTACGTCCTCGACCCCACTGACTGAGTGCGCTACCGAGAGCATAGACACGGCCTTCCCAGGGTTCATGAAAAACGGGTTCGTTTGGCTCTGGTTTGATTGGACCCATGCCATGCATGCCACCCATATCGTGAACACCGTTCATCGATTATCTCCGGTGTCTGGTGGCAGGACCTTGGCCACGCCAATCATGGAATCGCGTGTAACGATGTCCGCCAATTCGCTCTCGCTCATATCTGTGGTACCCGGTGGGCGCTCTGGCAGGACAAGGTATCGAATTTCAGCAGTACTGTCCCAGACGTGAACCTCGACATCGTTACTGAGCTCCAGACCGAATTCGCGAAGCACACCGCGAGGGTCAATGACGGCGCGTGAACGGTATGGAGCTGACTTATACCATACTGGTGGAAGACCCAACGTGGGCCACGGATAACAGGAACAGAGGGTACAGACCACAAGGTTATGAATCTTTGGGGTATTTTCGACGACCACCATATGTTCACCTTGAGCTCCGAGGTATCCCATTTCTCCAATTGCTGCCGTGCCGTCAGCAAGGAGTAGTGTTTTGAAGTCCGGGTCAACCCACGCGCGCGCCACGACCTGTGCGCCGTTTCGTGGGCCGATCTTATTTTCGTAAGTATCAACGACGGCGTCTAAGTCGGCTGGATCGAGCATCTTTTTTTCAATTAACACCGATTCGAGCGCCTTGACTCGCAGCGCAATATCCGAAGGGACGGTTTGATGTTCGTGTTGATGTTCAGTGGGAGAGGATTCCTCTCCCTCCCCGACCTGACCTTGACCCACAATCGCTGCTGCGCCGACAGCAGCCTTTTTTAGAAACTTCCGTCTTCCCACCGGTTTATCGTCGGGTTCAGTCATTTCTAGCACTCCCTAGCAAAACAGAACCCGAGTATACATCTCAAAACAGTTGAACTCCTGCGACTAAATAAGTTCCACTGCGACTCGGTGGTTCAGAGCGGCTAGAATTGGTTACGCTCGAGAGGAGAATACGATGAGAGGTTTTTTGGTCTGGTGTGGTGTGTTTGTGGCATCAGGAATCGTTGGGGCCCAGTCTATTGAACAACAGATTGTCGAGGCGTTACTTCCGGCACCCGAATCCCTGAGGCCGGCCGCGACGGTCATCACTCGTGATGCGCAAGGACGGCCAAGTGTTCTTCGGCAAGGCACGAATTCGTTGGTATGCGAACCAGATGGACCTCGGCCGGGTTTTGCGGTGGAGTGTTACCACAGAAGCTTTCAAGGAGTAATGGATTGGACGGCTGAGCGTTTGCTGGCTAATCCGAGAACCTTTGATGAGATGTTTGTTAACGGAGGACCGAACGTTGAAGTCAGCCCCGGAGCCATGCAGTATGCATTTGTCGGCCCGACACGAGATCAGGCTAGTTTTAGCATGTCAATTCATCTTCCATTTGCAACCCCTGAATCAACTGGGCTTCCGACTGAGGAACGATTTGAAGGACCATGGCTGATGTGGGCTGGGACATCCGCTGCCCACATTATGTTTGGTCCGATACCACCTGGGCTTCCGTTTGACTATCCTGGGCGGTAGACTTTCAGTCGTACAAACTGGGTGGACATATGGGGAAACAAGATAACTTGCGACAGAGTCAGTGGTTGCCATACGGGTTGCTAGTCGGCTGGATTGTGTTGGGTATGTCCTTTGAGTCACAGGCTGAGCAGGAGCCACCCAGTGAGCGAAATATTTCAGCGGGCATGCGTATCTATCATCAAAAAGCTGACTGCCAGGCTTGCCATGGATGGGCCGGTGACGGTCGCCGAATGAATAGTCAGATGCCGGATGGTGCAAACCTTCGGACGAGTCAACTCAGTCGTGAACAATTGGTGTTTGTCATTAAATGCGGTCTACCAGGACGTAGTATGCCGGCTTTCGATCGACTTGCTTACAGCGACGACCGATGTCTCGGCCGGACACGCGCGGACCTTCGGCGGATGGGGCTAGAGCTTTTCGATCCGGCTGCCACGCTGCAGCAGCGAGAAGTCGAGCGACTAGCCGATTTTCTCTTTGCTAAGGTCATCGGCCAAGGGCCTATGGACCAAGCTAAATGCATCGAGTTTTGGGGCTCAGATGTCGATGTATGCAGCGAAGTTCCCGACTAATTATCCAGCGCAAAGACGAACAGATAGCTCGAATTCTCAAGTCCATCATAGTTGACTGGATGATGGTGGCGTCCGCTGCTCTGCACCGCCACATACTGAGTTGGCCCAATCGCATACGTGACTGGAGCACCCTTGAGCGGCGTTCCGACGTTGAAGCGCCACAGTTCCTGTAACGTCTCGTCATTGTATGCAACGACCCAACCATCCTGTAGGGCTGTGAATACCAGACCGCCCGCAGTGCTGATGACTCCAGACCGCACTTCGATGTCAGTTACCGCTTTTGCGATGACGTTGTGGTCTACAGAGTCAAATGCTGTCACGGCACCGTAATAGAGGTCGCTAGTATATTCCCGCCGTTGGCTCGCTTCTCGATCAAGGCCGCCGTTTGGAGACAGCGATGCCATTTCAGCACCGTTCTGAGAAAAGCACCCTTCAGTCCCGACACCATATGCAATCTGTTTGATCGGATTGAAGGCGAGCGGTTGATGGGCGACACCGCCATGCCATGTTGGGCAGGCGCGTTTCATGCGGTCTCTGTCTGACCGCATTGCACGCGCTTCAGGGTTGTAAATTTGTACGTCGAGGTTGGGGTCGTATTCGACAGGCTTTCCTGTAACAGGGTCAATGCCGGCCGTCCAGTTCAGGTCGTTCACATATTTTTCGGCTTTGATGAATTCACCAGTCGTTCGGTCGAGCGTGTAGAAGAAGCCGTTTCGACCAAAGTGGGCGACGGCTTTTCTCAACTGGCCGTCAATTTCGATGTCATACAACATGTGGACTCCCACTTCGTCGTAGTCCCATGAATCGTTTGGTGTGTACTGGAAATACCAGGCGGGTTCGCCTGTGTCGACATCTAGTGCGACGGCTGAGTTTGTAAAAAGGTTGTCCCCAGGACGGAATTCTGCATCGTATGCAGGTACCGGGTTACCGGTACCTACGATGTAGAGATTGGTCTCATGGTCATACGACCCGGTTTGCCAAATTCCCCCCCCACCGGTCTTCCAGGCATTGTGGTCGTCCTTCCATGTCTCACTGCCGGGTTGACCTGGTTCAGGAACGACATACCATCGCCAGAGTTCTTCGCCAGTGTCCACATCTAGTGCTGCTACCCACCCGCGAGTTCCAGCATCACCGGCACCGTTTTGGACAATGACTTTCCCGTTTGCTACCAACGGCGCGGTAAGGAAGCGTTCCCGGCTACCGAACTCGTTTGAGGTCGCGACTTCCACGTCCCAGATGATTTCTCCGTTTTCTCGGTCGATTGCGATCACGCGGCCGTCCGGTAAATTCGCAACTACGCTCTCTTCCCACAGAGCAATCCCGCGACTGCGTGACGTGTTACCTTCGTGGTCTACGCCTGGATCGGCAATCCACTCGAATCGTGCATAGTTCGGGTTTCTGGCATCAATTTTGTACACTGTTCCCCAGCCATCGGTGGTGTACATGAAGCCGTTGTCAATCAAGGGATTGACTTCGGATTCCGGACCGTTCTGACCGACATCCTGCATTCCGCCGAGTGCTAACGCCCAAGTCATACGAAGATTTGCGACGTTTTCTCGATTAATCTGCGTCAGTTGCGAATAGCGCAATGAACCATAGTCGCCATTCATAAGGAGCCAGTTCTGAGGTTCATTCTGTGCGTTGATTAGGCGGTCTTCGTTCACGGTGAGTGAGTACTGACCACCTAGGGTTACCCCCCAACCGGCCGCAAACATCACACAGGCAAGAATTATCGGTGCCGGCGATCTATAACGCATAATACGTTCCTTTCCGGAATCTTCTTACGGTCGAAGTGGGATACCCCTCATTTCCTGAACCCGAGCACCAGCTAAAATACCACGTAGGCCGATGTTGCCTTCGTGACAAGCGTATTCGTAGAGCGGTCCATCTGTTCTACGCAGCGGCATCATCGCTGTGTACGACTGCGTGTAAACGGTTGGGTCCGTCACAGTGAATTCGTATCCGACTGTGTCGGGGTCGATGCGCCAGAAGCGTTCGATTAGGTGCATGTTTGGACCGGTTCCGCGACTCTGTCCACCGCGAAATCTTGTGGTCTCAACGACAAGTGTGTTGTCTTCCCAGTGTCCACGCGAATCACCCGCATATTGAGGTAGGTTTCCGTGGGCTCGTCCATCGAGCGGAATGATCCGGGCGTTGTGGACCATTTCGTTGACGATCGCGACATATCCGGGGGCCTGGAGAATTTGGACGTTGTTGTTGTATGCGCCTGAGGTCATGGGCGGGCCGGAGTTGAATCCCATGATGCATCGATCAAAAAGACTCCGATTTTCGTACGAGTCATATCGATGTTCGGACCGGTAAGCACGTGCCTCGGCGTTTCGCGCTGCCGCTTCAGGTGTTCGCGGTGGGATACGGCCATTTGGGGGATCGGTGATTAGAGATGTACGTTTGTCAGATGTGAGCTCTACCCCGCGTTCGTACCAAAACTCGTTATAAGAGAGTACTCCGCCATCTGATCGTGGTTGGTAGCCGGCAGTTGGAGCTCCGGCTTCGGGGTCGAAGAGGTCGCGATTGAGGCGGGTTCGTTCCGATGCCTCGAAGGAGGCGGCTTCTTCTGCTGATAGGGTATCTTGACCCTCTAACGCTGTTGGCCGTTGAAGCGGTGTTAGGGTTCGGAAGGTGAAAATTCCTGAGATGTCTGGTTGGCCATCTGGTGTTCGCATGGGGGTGTCGTCTTGAGCGGCTACCGGTAGCGGTGCCAGTATCAAGATAAAACTACATGCGATTAACTTAACGGAAACTCGCCATCTCATAGTGATCATCCTTCCGTGTTTCCCTAGAAAGCCTTACTGGCTGACGTATTTGGTAAGTCCACCGCCGGCAGTAGGCCGTGATGCGGGACCTTCCGCCACGAATACGTTGCCATCTTCATCGACCGCGATACCTTCACCCGCGAGACCTTGCAATACCCGGCCATCGGTTGGAATATGCGGGGGAATAAATCCGGTTACCCGGTCTTCATTTGCTGAGCCGATCCGGACACCATTTAACCATCCGTAATGATTTGTTTCCTGTGATTCCGAATCGATCGCGTAGAGCGTGTCGTCGGCTGTAATGAAGAGACCACTGATTCGACTGAACCTTTGGTAAATATCTAAGAGTTCACCATCTTGGTTGAAGATCTGGATTCGATGATTACCCCGGTCTGCCACAAACAGTCGACCCTGCGAATCGAATTCCAACGCATGCGGTGTTCGAAATTGGCCTGGTCGGAATCCAATTTCGCCCCACTCCATGAGGAAATTACCTTCGCTGTCAAATTTCAGAATTCGACCGGTTCGTCCGGCGGGTGGGTCTGGGCTTTGACCACTGTGGCCATCCGAAACAAAAATATCCCCGTTCGCCGCCACAATGACATCGCATGGTTCGTTAAGTTGGCCAGGGCCACTCCCCGGCTGCCCTGCCTCGCCAAGTCTCATCAACTCTTCACCGTCGGGACTGAATTTGATTACCTGATGTCCTTTGGTGCCGGCTTCATTTCCCTGAGAATCCGTTACCCACACATTGCCGTCATCGTCGACGTGCAGTCCATGGGGAAGCACGAATAACCCTGCCCCAAAGTTGGCAAGTATTTCACCGGTGTTCCGGTCATACTTGAGAATTGGATCCACATCCGGGTTTGCTTCACAGCCACCGTCAAGGCCATTAGCTCCACAGCGGTCATAAACCCAAACATGGCCATCTGGTCCAATGTCAATCCCCGCTGTTGAACCCCACGTGCGACCATCAGGTAGCGCTGCCCATTGGGTGATCACCTCGGATGTTGGATTTGGCAGCTGTAAGTCGATGAAACCAGTGCTGGTATTCGGTTCGGTAGCCTCAGCCATCTCTTCTTCCTCTGGTGCTGTCCCTCCGCACGCTATTGCGGTCATTAATGCTACGCAGGTCAACACAAGGCCACTGTTCGATACAATTTGCTGATGTTTCCTCATCCTAATCTCTCTTTCTGTTTTTACAGCTGCTAAGTAAAAAATTCTTCCGAGTAATGACGAATCAGCGAGTAACGGCCTGCGTGTTCAGCCGCCTCGCGCCACCAAGAATTCCTTCTAGGCCGTAATTTCCTTCGTGGCACGCGTACTCGTAGAGTGGGCCGTCAGTGCGTCGCATCGGGATTGCCGCAGTCCATGGGCGCGTGAAGTTGTTAGGGTCATCGAATGTGAACTCGTACATCACGGTGTCTGGGTCGAGTCGGCGGAATCGTTCGACTAGATATGAATCTTTCGAGGAGCCCGCAAACGCTGTTTCGCGGGCGAAGTTGTTCGTTTCGATTACGAGTGTGTCGCCTTCCCAGCGGCCTCTTGAATCCCCAACCCATTGTGGTGGGATTTTGCCATCGGGCTGTCGGTCAATTGGAATAATACGCGTGTTGTGGATGTGCTCGTTAACGATTACTACGTAGCCGGGTATTTGCAGGATTTGAGTGTTGTTGTTGTAAGCGCCTGGTCGCATCGGTGGTCCAGAATTTGAACCCATCAGGCACCGGTCGGGAAGACTTCGGTCGGTGACGTCATCAGCAAAACCATTACGAAGGTTGAGGCGACGAATACGGTTCGCTTCCACCCACTCCGGACGATACGGGATTCGTCCGTTCGGCGGGTCTATGACGAGAGACGTTCGCTTGTCCGAGGTTAGTTCGACGCCGCGTTCGTACCAGAATTCGTTATACGACAGAACGCCTCCGTCGGCCCGTGACTGATAGCCAGCCGATGGTGCTCCGCTCTCCGGATCGAAAAGGTCCCGATTTAGACGGGTGCGCTCAGATGATTCGAAAGCTGCGGCTTCCTCTGCCGTTAGAGTTTCTTGTCCTTCCAACGCTGCGGGGCGTTGCAACGGCGTTAAGGTTCTGAATGTAAAGATTCCAGAGATATGCGGCTGCCCGTCTGGTGTTAGCATCGGTGTGTCGCCGCCTGACTGAGCGGCAACCGGAAGTGGCGCCAGTGTAACGATAACGAAGCTCAACGTAACGGCAAGTATGGTGTTGCGTCGACAGCTCATAAGAATTACCTCACCCGCTCTAATGACTAATGCTAAAAATACGGTTCATTCTAACGCCGGTCTGGAGTCGTTTCAACGATTGGGATGAAATCCGCTGAGGTGTCTATGTTTGCAGAAAAGCCTTTTATGTTGACGTTAAGTTCATTCTTGAGTAATGGTTAGGCGTTTTGACTCTTTCCTGTTTGAGGGTTATCTGCCTTGGGAGCCTGCTGTTTTGGCCGATAGGTATAGCTCCGGCTGAGTCGGGCCAAGGCGGCGATACTCCGTGGGGAGACCCCAATGTTCAAGGGATTTGGGATTTTCGCACTGCGACGCCGCTTGAACGTCCTTCGGATCTCGCTGGACGGGTGGTTTTGACTGCCGAGGAGGCAGCTGCCTATGAACAAGAGGCTTCCGCTCGTCGAAACGACTATGACGCGAGTCCAACGGTGCACGCAAAATTCTGGTTGGATTATGGAAGCCGGTTGACAGACGATCGTCGAACGTCGCTCATTGTGGAGCCCGAAGATGGGCGGATCCCGGCGTTGACTCCTGCGGCACAGGAACGGGCTAGAGCCCGGCGTGAACTACGTTCACGTCCGCCGACGAGTTACGAGGATCGAAGCCTTGGGGAGCGCTGTCTTCAGAGTATTAATGCCGGTCCACCGATGACCCCTGGACCGTACAACAACAACGTGCATATCTTGCAGACGCCAGATTATGTGGTTTTACACAATGAGATGATTCACGATGTTCGCGTTATCCCACTGGACGGACGTGATCACATCACTGCCTCAATTCGCCAGAGTCGAGGAGATTCACGAGGACACTGGGAGGGGAAGACGCTGATTGTGGAGACTACCAACTTCACTAACCGGACCGCTTTCCGCAATTCGAGTGGAAATCTTCATCTAATCGAACGGTTTACTTTGCATGACGTCGGAACGCTTTCGTATGAGTACCGGATAGAGGACCCCCAGTCGTATGCGAGCTCGTGGTCCGCGGTGCTTCCGATGAAACGAACAGAGGGTCCGATGTTTGAGTTTGCGTGTCACGAAGGCAACTATGGTCTTCGGAATATTCTCGTTAATGCTCGGGCAGCAGATCGAAATGATTGATCGCTAACCGAGAGACTTAAAAAGGCCAGACTTTACTTGGTCGCTCTCCCGCCGCCATTGGAGCAAGCTAACACGACAGCATGGTCCGTTACCCGCGTCATCGGCTGACCGCGTAGCAAGAGTTGTTCATTCGACCCAGTTTGCGCTTAGGCTGCTTCGATCCACAGCTTCGCCTCGAAGATAGACATCCGAAATCTGCCGTGTATTTGTAATGTCGTCGAGTGGGTTTGCCTCAAGAACGACAAAGTCAGCGCTCTTGCCTGGTTCTAGGGTTCCAACGTTATTAAGGTCCAATAAGTCGGCAGAATTTCTAGTTGCAGCAACGATGACTTCGTGAGGCGTCATTCCGGCAGCTACCATATCGGCCATTTCAACGTGAGGCGCCCACGCGGAATTTCCGTCAGTACCAAAAGCAATCTTGACCCCGGCTGCATTAAGCGTGCCTAGGTTGTGCGCTTGAATAGCAAACACCGCTTGAGCGTCCGTATTATTTGTGGCTCTGGCCTGTAGTTCGTCGAGTTCCGCAGGTTTGATAGTGTTGCTTAACCAGGATAAGTCCTCTTCGACGCCCCGGTTCGGCAGATTCGGCACGAGCACTACGGCGGGGTGTTCTTGGAAAAGGGTGATACCTTCTTCGTCGATTTCCATATCCCTAATTCCATGTGCGAAAGCATCAACTCCAGCTCGGAGCAATCTCTTGGCATCGTCGAGGCTAAAGATATGGGCGGTCACTCGAAGACCATGTTGATGCGCTTCATCGATGATTGCCTCGTACAGTTCAGGTGTGAGTTTGTCGTACTGGCCGTTCCGATCATCGACCCAGATCTTGACTAGGTCAACTTCAAGAATTGCTAGTTCTTGAACCGCTTGGCGAGCTTCTTCTACCGTGTCGATCCAGTAAGGGATCTCTGACCGGCCAGGTTCAGGGCGAGTGATACCACGGCCGGCGGTTCGATAGCGTGCTGTGTTGGCCAAGACGTCGTCCCGGACTTCGAAAAACATGTCTCCTGAATCTTGTCCCAAACTCATGACGACGCCAACGCCGTAGTAGGCCTTGTGTTGGAGGTCGTCGATTAGTTCGTCACGCGTTCGGCGCAGGTGAACATGGGTGTCGATCAGGGCAGGTATGACGGTGTGACCGGTTAGGTCAACGTGCTTTGCACCTTCAGGGGCACTAATATCGTCGCTTGGACCAACTTGGATCAAGCGAGTATCTTCAACTATGAAGGTGGCGTTTTCAATGGGGTTACTGCCATCGCCAACGATGACTCGAGCTCCCTCATATACCGTTACATCTGATAATTCTTCCGTAGGTTCGGGTTCCGGTGGAGTGCAGCCAGCCAAGAAAATAAGCTGGCCAAGGAATACTAGGCTCGCGATGGTGACGGTCGAGCCTGTAAACTTTTGAGACTTACGCATACGCATAGATGCCTCCAAGAGTTGACCGAAGGATCTACTGTGGCATGATATTAAGGAGCAGCGCAATAGCAACCGACCTGAGGGGAATCAACCGGCTGTTACTTGCTCCCAATTGTGAAACATTAGAGAATCCAGCGCGTGACTGGTAGTGAATCTACAACGTTTCGTCGACTAAGCGACGATATCGTCCGCACACTTAAACCACCGGGAGCAGTGTATTACTGCACGCTAGGCGTCTTGCTGGCGGTGCTGGCTTTTGGCGTCTATACCTTTTACTACCAGGTTCAGACTGGTCTTGGCGTGGCCGGTTATCAGCATCCAGTGCAGTGGGGTGTGTATATCACGAACTTCGTGTTTTGGATTGGAATTACACACTCAGGTACGTTGATCTCAGCCGTGTTGTTTCTGTTTCGAGCACCGTGGCGAACAGGGGTTGCGCGCGCGTCAGAGGCGATGACGGTTTTTGCCATCATGATTGGCGGTCTGTTCCCGATCGTTCATTTAGGCCGGCCATATTTCTTTTACTGGTTGATGCCATATATCAATGAACGACAGTTGTATGTCAATTTTCGATCACCGCTGATCTGGGACTTCGTAGCTATTTTGACCTATCTCACGGTCAGTGTGACCTTTCTCTACATCGGACTTATTCCGGACATGGCAGAGCTCCGACAGCGGGTTCCTGGCTGGCGCCGGCGAGTTTATAAGATGTTGTCGCTTGGCTGGGTTGGTTCAGATCGGCAATGGTTTCACTACATGAGCCTTTATGGATTTTTGGCTGCCATTGCGATTCCATTGGCCGTGTCCGTGCATAGCATTGTTTCCTGGGACTTCGCTACGGCCATTACGCCGGGGTGGCACAGCACCATCTTCGCACCGTATTTTGTCTCGGGCGCTATTTTTTCCGGTGTGGCAATGATGATCACTTTATTGATCCCACTTAAGACCGTGTTTGGTCTTGATGCCTACATGACCCGTTTGCACTTTGAGAATTTAGGAAAATTGCTGTTAACGATGTCTTTGATTATGGGCTATGCCTATGGCATGGAATTTTTTACAGCGTGGTACTCCGGCAATATATTTGAGCGAGACACATTCCTTGATCGTGTCGTTGGTCAGTACGGACCGTTTACCTGGGTCATGCTCGCGTGTAACGTGTTTATTCCTCTTCTGCTGTTTAGTAGGCGTATCCGGACCCACCTAGGAGCCCTGCTCTCAATTGCTGTTGCAGCGTTGGTTGGTATGTGGCTGGAACGATACGTCATCGTGGTGTCATCGTTGTCACGTGGTTTTGACCCGGCTGCTTGGGGTGAGCTGTATCAGCCGACTTGGGTAGAGGCGTCTATGACGGCGGCTTCGTTTGCGGGATTCTTCTTGCTGTTTTTGGTCTTCGTAAAGGTTTTTCCCTGTATCTCGATCAGTGAATTGAAAGAAGTTGCAACAGAGCACACCGAGACTGATGACATGACCGGAGTTCCTGAGCGAGTGTGAGATGAGTCAAGTGAGAATACTTGGAGTCTTCCGTGATGGTTCGAGTGCTGCGCGAGCTGCCGTGGCGGTCCGAACACAAGGGCTTGGTGAGGTAGTTACATTTTCCCCCACCCCAGACCATGCGATTCTGGGAGCCCTTCGGAAGGACGTGAGTCCGGTTCGGCTGTTTACTTTGGTGGGTGCCGTGATTGGATGTTTATTGGGTTTCATACTTCCAGCCTACACGATGTTAGATTGGCCGCTTATTACCGGTGGAAAGCCAACGATTTCAATTCCTCCACTTGTCGTGATCAGTTTTGCTGTCACAATGCTTCTTGGTGCCCTCGGCGCGGTTGCCGGATTTTTGTCTTTGTCAGGGTTGCCCGTGTTAGCACCTCCGGCCTTATACGATTCGCGTTTTTCGGAAGACCGATTTGGTGTTCTTGTTACCTGTGAGTCAGACAGAATTGACGTTATTCGTGGCTGTCTGCGCGAGTGCGGCGCGGAAGAACTTCAGGAAAAATAACCAGAAGTTTACTGACGTAAGCGGTTACTAGAGGTGGTCAGCATGAAACCGACATTCGTTCCACTGTCATATGACAAGCCGTGTCAGGACGAGGTGGCAACGCGTGCGAGGTTGTTCTTCGAACAGATGCACCGGCGGCGTTCAGTACGTGCGTTCAGCGATGAACCTGTTCCCGATGGGATTATTCGTGACCTTGTACGAGCAGCATCTACGGCACCCTCAGGCGCTCATCAACAACCATGGACTTTTGTGGCAGTTTCGACACCGAGTGTGAAGCGTCAGATTCGTGAAGCAGCGGAACACGAAGAACGCAAGAACTACGGGGGACGAATGTCTGACGCTTGGCTTCGGGCTGTGGAGCCATTTGGTACCAACGCTGACAAGTCATTTCTGGAACAAGCGCCGTGGCTTGTGGTCTTGTTTCGTCAGGATTATGGATACGACGACGACGGTGAGCGCTTCCGCCACTACTATGTGGCAGAATCGGTCGGAATCGCGGCGGGACTGTTTTTGGCTGCGGTCCACCAAGCTGGATTGGTGGCGCTTACTCACACGCCTAGTCCCATGCGGTTCTTAAAACGTATTTTGGAGCGGCCGGACAACGAAACGGCTTCTCTGTTAATTCCAATCGGTTATCCGACACCCGGCGTGCGAGTTCCTGACCTCAAACGAAAGCTGATTGAGGAGGTCTTGGTCACTGTCTAATCGGATGGCTTGAGTAGGAAGTGGAAGGACTCCGAGGACTAAGGAGTCCGAGTGGAATGCACTTATGGGACGACGTTACTGGTTGATGAAATGTGAACCGTTGGCCTACACGATCGACGATTTAGCCCGTGATGGACAGACGTGTTGGGAAGGCGTACGTAACTACCAAGCCCGTAATTTAATGCGTGACGATATGGGTGTCGGCGATGGCGTGCTGTTTTACGCATCGAACGCCGATCCGTCTGGTGTAACGGGGGTGGCTGAGATCTCCAAGGCCGGATACCCTGACCATTTTGCGTGGAAGAAGGGACATAAGTATTTTGACAAACGGAGCACACAATCTTCTCCGGTGTGGTTCATGGTTGACATCAGATTTGTTGAACGTTTTAGTGCGGTTGTGTCTTTGGCCACCCTAAAGGCCACGCCGAGGCTGGATTCGATGATGGTCACGCGGAAAGGGAGTCGACTATCAGTTCAGCCAGTCACCAGAAAGGAATTTGACACGGTTGTGCGGCTAGGTCGTCGCGGACAACAGGCTGTGTCGGAGTCTTGAGATTGATGAAGTTATTCTCGGTAGCCGACATTGCCGGAGCCGTTACGGTGGGGTTAGTCATTGGGTCTCTGCCGGCCTCTGGTCAGGTTTTGTCTCCTCACGCGATTATTGATCTGGCTGTGGAGCGGGCCGAAGAGCAACGAATGTTAGAGACCGATCTTACGTACGAGGCGATAGTCGAGGCGACCACCGAACAACTTGATGGTGATGGTACGGTCAAGAGGACCGAACTCGCTACCTATCGTCAGTACCCCCTTGAGGGTGTGGTCTACGAGGAAATGATCACGAAGGAAGGTGAACCATTAGACGCGGAAGATGTTCGTTCAGAGGAAGAACGTAGAGACAAATTTATTAAAGAGGTTCGTGAACGAAGAGATAAAGGCGAAGACCCTCGTGGCGATGATGAAAATCGGATAGATTTTAATGAAGAATTTGTCTCGCGCTACGATTTTTGGATCGTAGATGAAGCCGTAATCAATGATTATTTGTGTTGGGTCATTGAATTAAGACCTCGCAAGGGAGACCTTCCAGTGCGGCGTCAGATCGACAACGCTCTCAATAATTCAACTGGACGCATTTGGGTCAGTCAGGATGACTATGGTGTGGCTCGCGTCGAGTTCGAAATGGCTAAATCAGTTCGCTTCTGGGGAGGCATCCTTGGCACTCTCCGTAATACGGTTGGTCGCCTGGAGTTCGAGCGCGTCAAACCGAACGTATGGGCGCCAACGACAATTGACATTAGGCTCGATCTTCGGATTCTATTCAAGAATATTCGCCGGCGTATCGTACGTGAGTGGGTAGAGTACAGGCCATTGTCACCGCTGGTTCTTGAGTAATTCCTTCTCTGGCTTTCGCCGTATCACCAGCGTATTTGGCCATGCAGGCGTAAACGTTCGGTAACACGCTCGACTACCCACTACACTAAGAACGACATTGAAAGACTGAGACGGGTGTCAGGTTGTTGATGATTATGTTGATTAACATCAGAATCGTGCCGCGTGGCGGTTGTTGGTGAGATGTAATTTCACCAGATTTGAATGACCAAAATATCTATTGTTTTTACGAGGACATAAACGAAAAGGAGGAGTGATGAGAAAAGTGCCGATTGCATGGGTAACTGTTATGACATTCCTATTCATTGGGTTTGGATGGGTGTCGGCTCAGCAACGAGGGACCGCCTCAACCGAACTGACAGCCGTGGATTATGAGCAGATTAAAGAACTCTATGCTCGATACAACCAAGGTAGTGATTTTCGAGATGCTGATTTGTTTTTGTCCGCCTTTGCTGATGATGCGGTTATGACTCGAGGTGGTCGAGACATTGTGGGTATGGCCGCTTTACGGGCTGAGCGCGAAGAGCGTTACCAAGGACAAGTTGGTGATAACGGACGTCGTCACTATAACGGTAGCTGGATCATTACTCCTACGGCTGGCGGAGCAAAAGGCCGGGCTTACTGGTTGGTGATGGATGTGAGTAATCGTCCTCCTACTACTGTGGCGTCTGGCTATTATGACGACGTGTTTACGAAGACAGCAGTCGGGTGGAAGATTCAGAGCAGAACCCTCCACAGCGACAGTAGCCGCTAGTTTGGTTCTCTGAAGTTCTGTCTGTATGGTGCTAGGCGGTTAGATGGTGGCTGCGTAGAAATCGATTCACAGTCGTGGATGTGAGATCGCAGATTGTCCGATGTCGACTTAAGGTCTTGACGTGACCATAACCGACCACGGAGTGGCGATGATGTTTAAGAGGTAGTGGAAGGGAGAATGCGTAGATGATTCGCAGCGCAATATTCTTCGGTGTGTTGATTGTCATAACGGGTGGGTCAGCGACGGCGCAGCAAAGAGCTCCGAGTCCTGATGGGCATGCGGCGACTGAAATTCTTGGCAGGTATGAGGGTGCACGTGATCCTATCTATCTGGGTGGTCGATGGATTGAGATTAGCTACGGTCGTCCCATCAAGCGAGGACGAGATTTGTGGGGTACGCCTACGACCTATGGGCGTTGGCTCAAGCGTGGCGCACCTGTGTGGCGTGCTGGTGCTGATATTTCAACGTATCTGATGACACAGGTCCCGTTAGTTATCGACGGAACGACAATCGCACCTGGTGGATACAGTATGTTTATTGAGCTTCAACCTGACGATTGGACGTTAATTGTTTCGAATTGGCAGCCGCAACGCCAATTCGACCGAAGTGACGACACTCGGTTGTGGGGTGCTTACGGGTATACGCCGGACAAAGACATTGTTCGCGTCAAAATGGGACTGACGACTCTGCCTTACTCGGTGGACCAACTCACGTGGGCTTTTCTCGACATGTCGGATGAGGGTGGGAAGATCGCGATCATGTGGGACAGCATATTGGCGGTCGCCCCCTTCGACGTTGGTCATGAATCAGCGACGTCTCCGTGAATGAGTTCGACGATTTGAACATATTGCTGTAGGAATTTCTGGTGCGGGCTAGAGTCATGTACTCAAACGGTGGTTTTTCCCGAGACGGAAGGAGAGTGGCGATGCCGCGACAATGTTCGATTCGCTTAATCCTTGCCGGCGTACTGGCATCAATTTGGTCGACCGAGCGGCATTTATATCGATGCCACTGATACGATTTACGTGACCGATTCAGAATCCTGGAGACCAGATAATCTTGGATGGAAGAAGGGCATTCGAATCGGCAGTGCTCGCACTGGTCAACTTCACTACTTCTTGGAAGATATAGAGTCGCGTAATTTTTCCCACAGCGGCGCCGAAGGTGTGGGGGTTGATGCTCTTGGAAATGTGTACGGTGGGGTTGTGCGCCGCCGCATGCCCGAACGGCATGAGGCTCCGACCCAACAGCCGATCCGTGGCGCAACATGGGGATTACGATAATTGGTAATGACTGACAGCGTTTGAAAACCGGCACTAACGATTGGTTCAGTGCGGGCAGTCGACTTGAAGCAATTTACTGGTTAGGAGAAGACAACCTCGCTTGAGAGGGCGATTCACGGAAGGTTTGATACTGATGTCGAAGGTGATGGGTGTTCTAGGGGTATCGATTGCGGTATTCGTAGCCGTATGCGCTGCAGTGATACAGGCGCAGGACGATGAATACGATGGTCCAAATTACGTTGATGAGACAAACTTGGTGCTTCCCGATGATTATCGTGAATGGATTTTCCTGAGTGCCGGTTTCAATATGACCTATCTAGAGGAGACGCAGGGAAATCAGGTTCCCCCTGATCTTTTTCAGAACGTGTTTGTCAACCGGTCGTCCTATCGGTATTTCATGGAAACTGGAACTTGGCCAGATCGGACGATCTTCGTTTTGGAATTGCGTCGCGCCATTTCGGACGCGTCCATTAATGCGACTGGTCGGACTCAGTCAGAGCTTGTCTTCTTGGAGGCGGAAGTAAAGGATTCTAGATTTCCTGATGGGTGGGCATTCTTTAATTTTGGTCCTGCTGGTTCAATGAGGGATACGGTCGCGCCTCTGGAGGGTGACCAGGTCGAACCGTGTGTCAAATGTCATACTGAACATACTGCTGTTGAACGGACGTTTGTACAGTTCTATCCGACCCTCTACGAGGTCGCTAAGAGCAAGGGAACTTTGAAACCTGGTTTCTAGAACTAGTGGAACGACGTTAGCGCGAACCCGAGTCACCTGCCGCGTTCCGTTCCTCAGCACGAGTGCCTGAAAGAATTCCTGCCATGCCGATGTTGCCTTCGTGGCATGCGTATTCATAAACAGCGTCATCAGTTTGAGTGAGCGGAGCCATTGCGGTCCACGCTTGAGTCCAAATAGTCGGGTCGGTCACCGTAATTTCATAATGGAGCGAGTCGGGTCCCACCCGTGTAAATCGTTCGACTAGGTGTAAGTTCTCTGATGAACCGCGATACAGACTTTTTGGCGAGAAATTTGTTGTCTCAACGACTAGTGTGTCACCTTCCCAGTGGCCACGCGAATCACCATGCCACTGACGGATACTGTCGTCAATGTGTCCAGGGCCGTCCAACGGAATAACTCTGGAATCGTGGATCATTTCGCTGTGGAGGACGACGTAGTCCTTCGATTGAAAGATCTGATAGTAGCTGTTATACCCCGCACCGAGTCCGCCGACTCTTGGCACGCTGTAGGTAATGCATCGCACCTGCAGAGTGAGATCCTCTGCGCCGTCGCGAATAGGGTTAGCTCGTCGACTTTGTGCAGCCGATGCTCTGGCTTCCCCGTCTGGTGTTAGTGCAGGCAACTTGCCGTTACTCGGATCGGTGATGAGAGATGTACGATTCTCAAAGTCTCGGTCGACCATCCACACCGTGCTGTAGTTGCCGGATCCGCCATCTCCCGATATGTATTCGTCGACACCGCCAAGGGCAGCCTCATAAACACCATCTGCAAATGCTGCATCACCACCGTCTCCGAACAAACGTTCGGCTGTCTGCCGCAGTTCGGCGAGTTCTTCGTCACTAAGAGTTGCTTTTTCTGCAAGTTCGTCTGGGCGTTCGAGAGGTGTCGCACTGTTATTGGCCCATACACCTTGTAGATCAGGTTGACCGTCGACCGTGCGCGGGAGAGTCCACCCAGGATCGTCAGATTGAGCAATTCCTATGCTCGGTGTCGAAAAAATCGCTAGAACAAGAAAATGAAAGAAAGCTGTCTGAAGCATCTTTGGCATCCGTATTTCTCCATTGCTTCCGGTACCGCCGTTCAGTAGTGATCGCGTGGATCATGTCAAATGACTCGGTTATAGGCAATTAGATACACAATTGATATCTTGAGGGGAGGAGTAGAATGATGTGCTGGTGTAATTTGCATGTTACACATACGGATTTGGCTGTGTTCAAGGAGCGACTACTTGAAGAGACAAACAAAGTTGTCAATGATTTCGTGGAAATAATAAGTAAGATGCATACTGGCTTACGAGGCGACTTATCGTGACATCAATCCGCAGCACGCGCTTTTTGGGTTTTGTTTTTACTGCTGGGGCAACGTTGGCATTTATGGTGTCCCTTGGCTCTCAGGAACAGTCATACGTGCAGGTGGTCGAACGCATTCGGGATGAAGGATTGAATCGGTCAAGAGTGATGGATTATGCGTGGTATCTGACTGACGTGATTGGACCGAGACTCGCGGGATCTGATTCTATGCGTGAGTCGCAAGAGTGGGCGAAGGCTGAAATGGAGGAAATCGGTCTCGTCAAAACGTCGCTTGAACCATTTGGCGAACCGGTTGTGAACTGGGATGTGGAATATGTAGCGCTCAGTATGCTCGAACCAGACTATCAGCCATTAATTGGATTTCCACAGGCGTTTACTTCGGGAACTGGCGGCAGGGTACAAGCACCTGTCGTAGTGGCAGATGTCCGGCGGCGGTCAGACTTGGATACATACCGGGGACGTCTCAGGGATACCATTGTTCTGTCGACCCCGCCACGGGACTACGCTCCACGATTCGAACCAGCTGCGGTTCGCCACGACGAGCAGTCACTTAAAGTCTTTGTGGAACAGGGTGTCGATCGGAACATTGCGGCACGGCGCCAAGAGGCATGGGCACGTAATCCGCCATCAATTGAGGATTTGTCCTGGCAGGAAATCGAAGAATTTTATCGAGAGGAAGGTGTAGTCGCCGTCTTGGTGGCGGCCCAAGGTGGCGATGGAACGGTGTTTGTGACCCGTCGACGCGACCGGTCAATCGAAGCGATTAGCAACAGTCTTCCGACGTTATCAATGGCTACTGAGCATTACGGTCGAATGCACCGGTTGGCGTCTCGCGGTGTTCCAGTGACGATGCAAGTTGAAGTCCGAGTGCAGCTTCAGTCTCGTCCCGACCCGGAATATAACGTGGTCGGAGAATTGCCTGGTAGTGATCTAGCTGATGAAGTGGTCATGGTCGGTGCCCATTTGGACACATGGCACCTTGGGACCGGTGCTACGGACAATGCATCGGGTGTCTCAGTTGTACTGGAGTCCTTGCGAATTTTAAAAGAGCTAGGAATTGTGCCGAGGCGAACAATTCGTGCTGCACTCTGGGGTTACGAAGAGGGAGGGCTTCACGGTTCGCGTGCCTACGTCGCGAAGCATTTCGGAAGTCCATCTTCTGGCACCACTGAAGACTACGAACAGTTTTCTGTCTATTTTAATTTAGATAACGGGACGGGACAGATTCGAGGGATTCACCAACAGGGCAATTCCGCTGTAGCGTCGATCTTCGACGAATGGATGCGACCGTTCCGTGATCTGAAGATTCAGACACTGTCGACGTTTAGCAATCGCGGGTCGGATCAGTTGGCGTTCGACGAAGTCGGTCTGCCCGGATTTCAGTTTCTTCAAGACCGCATCGAATATCGAACCAGGACTCACCACACTAACATGGACGTCTTCGAGAAGTTACTTCCAGAAGACCTTAAGATTAATGCGGTTGTCCTAGCCGCGTTCGCTTATCAGGCTTCTCAAATGGACCAGCGGTTTCCTAGGAAACCTTTGCTGCCATAGAGTTCTAGGGTCACGTAACGCCCTTAATACTCGCTAGCGTCCATCGACACCCGGATAATCTCTTCGTCGTTTCGTAACACGATATGCCGGTTGGCAAACGCAGGGTGAGCCCAGACGACGAGTCGGTCACTGTTTCCGTGAGGCGGTCCTTTCCGTGCTTGTGGTCATCCGAATTGTCAAGTAGCTTGGTGCTGCCGAACCATAACGTCGGCACAGAGTGTCGTCAAGACTGTAGGATTATTACTCGCATGGCTAAATACACTCTTTCAAGAAAACACGCAGATAAATTCCGACTTTACGAGTTGTCCGTTCAAGATCCGGTGTTTGAAGTTGATTTTGCCGTTAAACAGTATCGACAGCGTCGTCGGCGACGTCCCTTAGTGTTGCGCGAGGATTTCTGTGGCACTGCTTCGAATTCGTGCCAATGGGTGCAGGGGCATCGTAATGCGCGGGCAATCGCTCTTGACCTTGATGATGAGACTCTGAATTGGGCCCGAGTTCACAACGTGGATCCGCTCGGCGACATGAAACGTCGTGTCGACCTGAGACTTCAGGACGTACGGACGGTGACCCGTCCAAAGGCTGATGTGGTTCAAGCTTTTAATTTTTCGTCCTATTTGTTCCATCCATTACCAGAATTGCTGCGTTACTTTCGGTCTGTTCGGCGCAGTTTGGCGTCGGGTGGGATCTTCATGGTCGATGGCTACGGAGGTTGGGAGAGTCAACAGGTCTTACAAGAAGAACGAAGTGTAGAAAGTTCAACAGGAACTTTTGGATATATATGGGACCAAGCGGACTTCAACCCAATCGACAATCGGGCCCTCTGCCATATCCACTTTGAATTCAAGAACCGGAAAAGATGGAAGCGGGCATTTACTTATCACTGGCGAATTTACACTCCCGTTGAAATCTGTGATGCACTCAGAGCGACGGGGTTTAAAAATATAAAGGTGTTTTGGGATTTTGAAGAGACCGAAGACGCCAGCGAATTTAGGGTGGCCAAACAGGTTGATAACTGTCCCGGGTGGATTTTTTACGTGATCGCCGACGGTCCCTCCTAAGCGATGGCCAGATTTTTATTAGTGGCACTACCAGGGCTTACTGCCGTAGGATGGCGTTGTCTCGCCGTGGGTGTCAGTAATTAGGTGCTCACCGTTTGGTTGTGACTTTTAGAGAGGGAGTCTTTGAGAACGCTAAGGCTCTATGCGGTAGCGAGTGTCGCTGTTGTCTCGTTGGCATTTACCGGGACTTCGGGACAACTGCCAGAGCGTGAAACCGTAGGCGTAGCAGCCGCACTTCCCCGCACCATACCTATTTTTCCGCTGGAAGATGTTGTCTTATTTCCTGATAGTTCGAGACCGCTGCACATCTTCGAACCTCGATATAGAGATATGGTGGCGGATGCTTTAGAGGGAGACGGCATTATAGGTATGGTTTTGCTTCAGCCTGGTTACGAAACTGATTATGAGGGTCGACCACCGGTTTATGACATTGGGTGTGCCGGCTTGATTACAGATTCTGAAGAACTTCCCGACGGGCGGTATTTGATTGTTCTTGAGGGCTTGGTCAAGTTTCGCGTCATTGAAGAAAACGATAGTCGTTCATATCGACTTGCTGAAGTCGAGTCGATGCCAGAGTTGATCGACGACGATTTGCGCCAGGTTCTTTCGAGTCGCCGCAAACAACTTGCCGAAATGCTTTCAACCGTTTCAAGGGGGTTATCTTTCCCGGAGTTTTTGTCGGACACCGAATTTGTCGATACGCTCGCTCAGGGTTTACAGCTTGATCCAGCTGAACGCCAGATGCTCTTGGAGAAGGAGAACCAGGTTGAACGTGCCGAAGTGCTGATGGAGATTCTGTCTCAGCAGTTGGGCGTTCCCCTGTAAGCCAAGGGTTGACGAATAGGAGAAGTGATGAGCTATAGGAAGGCCGCTACGTTTTTGAGTTTGATAGCGACTCTTTGTTTTGTCACAACAATTGATGCACAGCCGACTATCGATAGACACAGAACCCCCTGGGGCACTCCGGATCCTCAGGGAGTGTGGGATTACCGCACGTTGACTCAACTAGAACGTCCGAATGAATTTGAAGGTCGGACGTCACTTTCTGCCGAAGAACTTGCAGCGTTTACAGCGCGTACCTTGGAGCGCCGCAATAACGACCAACGACGAGAAGGAGAGGCCGATGTTCGTGGTGCGTACAATGATTTCTGGTTGGATTATGGATCGCAGGCGGCGGTGACCGGACAGACTTCCCTGATTGTGGCGCCCTCTGACGGCAAGATTCCAGATTTGACAGCACTTGGTGGAGCGATTTACGCGGGTTGATGAGGACACGTTGTTGTACGAGTACACCATTCACGATCCGGAATCATTCACTCAGGATTGGACGGTGTCAGTGCCGACAAAGAAAAACAGTTCCCCAATTTACGAGTATGCATGCCACGAGGGGAATTATGGGATGACTAATTTGTTGGCTGGTGCCAGAAATTTGGAGCGGGAGCAGGTTGACCGTGACTAGACAAGACTGACCCCATTGTATTTTTCTGTTAGGGTTTTGTTGGACACGGTGGCGATGTTGTGTGGGTCCTGTATGAGAAACATAGTCTTATTCCTTACTCTTGCTGCCCACTATAGTGTCATGGTGCTAGGGCTACACGCCCAGGAATTGTCGACTCCTTCTCCAGCAGAAACGACTGAGCTTGGTGCTCGGGTTCATACTGAGGCCAGGCTAGAGGCGGACCGACAGGCCCTACAGCGTTATCGACCGCATTATCTTTTCTGGCAACACATTTTTTCCATTCCGGATGGCCGAATCATCTACGGCAGTGCGAAGGACGGGCGTTTATTGGCCAATTTTCCAACTAGAGGCAATTGGGCACGTGATGTTGTTTGGGAGGAGCCGGCGCTGTCGACAGCTCTTACAGGTGTGAGGCTTCCATCTCGACTCAGTCAACGTCGAGATGAGGTTGAGCAAGTTTTTGAGGCGGCAACTGGCCCGGTAGTTCACAACCCAACTCGTGGACGGTTTCTTTCGCCACATGCTGAGCGTTACGGGAGCTTCTTGAGCGAGTGGAGTGAGATCTATGAACGGTTTGGTGTTCCGGCTGAGATTGGATTGGCGCAAGCCATCATTGAATCAGGCCTGAACGGTCGAGCTCGTTCCTCCGCTCGAGCTCTTGGGTTTTGTCAGTGGTTGCCTCGCAATTGGGATTTTTTGAATCGTCTGGCACCTTACGTTATTGAGGGCTACAACCAGACCACACAAGCGCCGTATTGTGCTGCGTATCTGAGTGTTCTCGCTACGATGTATGGCAGTTTTATCCCGGCGTTGTCGGAGCATCATGCTGGTGGCGTAAATGTCGGGAGGACGGTAATCAATGGGGAACGACTCGGTGGCGAGAACACGCGGGAACAATACTTTCTCGGTTCCGATTTCGCCCGAGAATTGAGAGGGATCGCGTTACGTCGATATCGTCAACTGTATCGAACCTACGGTCGCCGGTCGGCGCTTTATGCAGAGATGGTATTTGGCAACGCTTTCAACGTGAAGCAGTTGAGATCACAGATGTCCCAGTCATCCGTTTACGCGATGCGCGCCCCACGCAACATCGGGCTCGCGGAGGTAACGCGAGTGACCGGGCTGTCATCGGATGAGGTCAAGCGTTTTAACCCAGCATTGGTTCGCCAAGTTCCGTCAGGCGCCAACCTTTATCTGCCTGACTACATACCAGAGTTCGGTCGCGATGTCTCGTTTTGGCACCATCCAGTTGACCCGACTTATGCTGCTGTACTTGACGACTTTGTGCGTCTCGATGCATCAGTCGAAGACTGGCACCGGGAATCATTCGAATCTACCCTGAGAGAGTTTCAAGAACGATTTGAGGTGACTGGGACCGAAGAAGGTACGGTGATGGCTACGATCTTGGCCTATGTGATTAATGACCTTCACACGAGTCGGCGTGGGGCAATTCTTGAGGAATTTCGTAATAGTGATCGTATTCAGCGCCTCTTTGACCGGGGGTTAAGTGAATTGAATGCGGTCGGGAGGGTGAAAGAACTCCAACGTTTGGTCGGCGTCGACGTTGATGGTGTGTGCGGGCCGAGAACCCGTGCCGCAATCAATGCACATGATCCCAACTTACTGGCCACGGTTTCAGCGTGCCAACGGTAGTTGGGAGGCGGTATCTGAATTCTGACAACTAAAAAGGATGGTCAAATTGATGAGGAAAATCTTCGTCAGTTTTGTCGTGCTACTACTGGTGTCTCCCATTTGGGCTCAGGATTCCAGGGAGTCGTGGCCTTCCTATGGGACCGACAATGGTGAATGGATGAGTTACGCAGGTGACATTGGTGGCTCAAAATATTCGCCGCTTGATCAGATTGACGCGACGAATTTCAGCGATCTTCAAATCGCATGGCAATGGGATCTTGTCGATCGAATGGTGAGTCGTACCACCACGAGTGGGGGTGAATGGCGTGCACCATTGGAGGTTATCGTTGCTGACCTCGTTGCGGACACTCCCAACCTCTATCGGATTTCACATGCTCCTAGGTATACCGGGTTCCAGGCGACACCACTTATGGTCGGAGGGGTGTTGTATTTCAATACCCCACTGTCTCAAGGAGTGGCTGTCGATGCTGTGACGGGTGAGACCCTTTGGGTGGTGAATCCGAAGAGCTATGAAGAGGGCACGACCTCGATGACCGGAACATTTCGGCAGCGGGGCGTTGCCTACTGGACTGATGGCGAGAACGATGAACGAATCTTTTGGGGCACAGGAAACGGCTACTTGATGTGTGCTGATGCGCGCACGGGAATTCCCTGCGTGGACTTTGGCGAACAGGGTTCGGTTGATGCCATGGTCGATCTTCCCAGGGCCGAAAGGGAAGACCGTGACTACCTCAATGCCATGCTTTATTCGATTCACTCACCGCCTATCGTTGTGCGCAATAAGGTGATCCATGGATCGCAAATAGCCGACCGGCGGATCACCAAAGAAGCCATCCCGGGGTGGGTGCGGGCGTGGGATGTTCGGACGGGTGAGCACTCGTGGGATTTTCATACGGTGCCGGCCAGTGCGGATGAGTATGGTGTTGACACCTGGCTCAACGAGTCATGGCGTTACTCTGGAAATGCCAATGTGTGGTCGATGCTCGCCGGGGATAGTGAATTAGGTCACGTTTACCTGCCTACAGGTACTACGACGAATGATTTTTATGGCGGTGATCGTCTGGGCGACAATTTGTTTTCAGAGACGTTGATTGCCGTAGATGTCGAAACCGGAGAGCGAGTTTGGCACTTTCAAGCAGTACATCACGGGTTATGGGACTACGATTTTCCCACCCACCCAAATCTTGTTGATATCACAGTTGATGGACGGGCGATTAAGGCTATCGCGCAAGTCAGCAAACAGGGATTTGTTTATACCTTTGATCGCGTGACGGGGGAGCCGGTGTGGCCGATAGAGGAACGGCCGGTGCCGCAGGAGACCAATTTACCAGGTGAAGTTCCGTCGCTGACGCAGCCGTTTCCGACTAAGCCCGCGCCGTTCGATTATCAGGGCATCACACTGGATGATTTAGTGGATTTCACGCCTCGGGTGCGACAGATGGCGGTGGATGCTGTCGACGGGTACAGGTTGGGTCCTCTGTTTACCCCGCCAACGCGGCCGGTCGAAGGTGGTGTCCAGGGTACGTTGATGCGTCCACCTGATAACGGTGCTGCAGGCTGGGCAGGGGCGGCGCTCGATCCGGTGACGGGAATGCTATATGTTCCTTCCCGGAACAACGCGGTAGTCATTCCGCTGTATGCTCCTGATGCCGCGCTCGGGGCGTCAGTGCCGTTCACACACGGAGCACCCGAAGCAGAGCGGCTTGCCCGTGCACGTGAAGGGCGCCGAGCAGGGCCACAAATGCCTCAAGGCTTGCCGCTGGTGAAACCGCCATACTCTCGCATTACGGCCATTGACATGAATACGGGTAATCATGAATGGATGGTGCCATTGGGAGATGGTGATCGTTATCGAAACCATCCGTTGCTTCGTGAGTTGAATCTTCCGCCGTTGGGCGACGGTGTGATCAACGGGCCACTACTGACGAGTACCCTTCTCATTACTGCGCTAACCACTGGTAGTAGTAATGATGGACCCAGATTAGTGGCCTA
>CEUS01271054.1_pt1 | contig 25914 bp, 28 predicted proteins | sample 427031 | NCBI WGS metagenome assembly CEUS01 (sample SAMEA2622837, study PRJEB7988) | marine metagenome | biome: marine biome (ENVO:00000447); feature: marine epipelagic mixed layer (ENVO:xxxxxxxxx); material: "saline water (ENVO:00002010), including plankton (ENVO:xxxxxxxx)" | depth 140 m | reverse complement strand
GCGGCCCCTGCGATGTTCGCTGATGGTGGCGGTTCCATAGTTAATACGGCGTCGACTGCGGGACTGATCGGTGCCCGTGGCTTGTCTCCTTATGTGGCTAGTAAGCACGGTGTTGTGGGACTCACAAAATCCGCTGCTCTTGAACTTGTGCCCCAGGGTGTGAGAGTGAACGCTGTGTGCCCATCACCTATCGAAACTCGAATGATGAGAAGCATTGAAGAAGGTTTCGGGGGTGATCAGGCCGAAATGATGCGCAAAGACTTCGCTTCTAGGAACCCAATGGGCCGGTACGGCGAACCCGACGAAGTAGCAGCGCTGGTCGCGTTCCTCGCTTCAGATGACGCTAGCTATATCAACGGCGGGATATACCCCGTAGATGGCGGTTCAACAGGCGGCAGATGAGTACCAACCACCGCGTTCACGACATAGGAGGGACCGAAGGATGGGGAGCGGTCCCGTACGACCCAAACGAAGCGGTCTTTCATAATGATTGGGAGCGTCGGGTTCTAGGCCTGCTTTTTCAAGTTCTTTCCCACACAGCCAAACGACCTGGAGAATTCCGGCATACTCTCGAAAGGCTGGCGTCGGAAGACTATTTCTGTGCAGACGGATATTACGGCCGATGGCGAGCGGGTATGGAGGTCCTCCTGCATGAATACGGCCATGTCGATAAGGCAGAACTTGACAACCGATTGGGAGTTCCACACGGCACTAGCGCCGGATACCGATCCGCGAACGTCGCTGCGGTCAACCCGGAAAGCCTGCCACCGGATCGCATCACGCCGGTACCAGAACGGCGAACAGTGCGGCGAGAGCTTAAAGAACCACCACGATTTCAAATAGGTGATCGCGTTGTAGCCGCAGGTAACGATGAAGCGGGGCATACCCGACTGCCCGAATATGTTCGTGGGGTGACGGGGACGCTTGTGAAGATACATCCCGCAGAAGTCTTGCCCGATAGCACAGCGCACAACCATGGCGACCGACCGCAGCACGTTCTATGCGTGGCGTACCAAGCTAAAGACCTTTGGGGCGAAGACGCTGAACAAGACGTAGTGATAAATGTCGACCTATACGAAAGCTATGTGGAATTAGACGAAGGAGCGTCATGAGTCAAGGAGCCGACCACCACCATGGAAGTAACGCAAATTCACCAGAGATAAGAACTGAAGCGCTGGAGGATTTGCTCGTAGAAAAAGGTTTGATCGACAGAGCACGAGTCGATGCCTTAATCGAGAGATTCGAGCATGATTTAGGCCCCATGATTGGGGCTCGCCTAGTAGCGAAATCCTGGCTTGAACCAGAGTTTCGAGAGAAGCTTTTGGATGATGCTGATCAAGTCCTGAAGGACGAACAAATTCAGGGTGCCGAAATCGAGCACGTTGAGATCAAGGCAAACGAACCGGGGGTACATAATGTCGTTGTATGTACTCTCTGCTCTTGTTATCCGTGGGCTTTGCTGGGGCTCCCACCAAGTTGGTACAAAAGTCCTGAATACCGATCCAGGGTGGTGCGGGAACCTCGCAAAGTACTTGAAGAAATGGGAATGTCGCTCGACCCTGATACAGAGATTCGAGTTTGGGACAGCAGTTCGGAAACCCGATTCCTGGTTCTTCCGGAACGACCAGCGGGGACCGAAGAATTAGACTTTGAAGCTTTGACTCAACTCGTCACACGAGACTCAATGATCGGTGTTGCCGAGGTGAAAGCTTAGTGACAGGTGCCGAGATTTTAGATGGCTCTGTGGCAGCCCCACCTCGAGATAATGGGGAGTTGGTGTTCGAAGCACCCTGGCAAAGTCGCGCATTCGGTGTTGTAGCGGACCTTGTCGACTCCGGAGCTTTCAGTTGGAGTGATTTCCGTCAAGAGCTGATCGAAGCCATTCAGGCTTGGGAAACCCTCGCGAGTGAAGATCAACCACTGTGGGATTACTACACCTGTTGGGTGGTGGCACTGGAACAAATGCTTTTCAACAAGGTACTGCTTGACCCCGCTGAATTAGATCTGCGATCGAGTGAATATGTTGAGCGTCCTCACGGTCACGACCACTAAGAACAGACCAAAACAATTTGGCTACTAGGTCGTCTGAGCTTCGCCTGGATGTTCTTCCCACCACCAAGATGATTTGAGCATGTAACAGCGTCGCCGAGGCCCTTCAGCCTCTAGATCCAAAGACTCATAAGAGACATCGCCAGCGTAGAAAGCCACCATCCCAGGATCTGCGCCACCTACGTCTTTTATGTGTGTGTGGAAGCATTGAGATTCTTGAATAGAAGCACACGCATCTTCGACCGAACCAAAAGCGCGGAGCCAATCCAGAGTGCAGAAGGTCGGGGTTACGATCTCTATTTCCCCTGCAGAGCGTCGCTGCAGAGCATCTGCAGGAGTCATCCAATGGTGTTCAGTAATTTCACCGTGATCTATAGAAACATCGAGACCTTGGGGAGCCGCAGCTAAGAAAAATTGAGTTGAGAAACGTTTTGGGCGAACGGCCGGCGGAAGCCAGTGCGCGAAATGATGCAGTTCTGTGCCCGCTAGGTCTATTCCTGCTTCTTCTTGCGCCTCGCGAATAGCGGCTGCATGAAAGCCGCGGCCGTTGCTGCCATCACACATAGCGACCGTCTTCGTGTCAACGCGATCCTCGGGATCTACTCTGCCCCCTGGAAAAACCCACATTCCGCCGAAGTAGATCTTGGAGTTCCTCCGGAGCATGAGTACTTCTATTCCGTCGGAACTGTCGCGTGCGACCACAACCGTTGCAGCGTCGATGGGTTCCTCTATTTCAGTCATGATTGTTCCCTGGTCTTTTGCACCAATCGTTCAGAACCGGCATCGAGGCCAGGTAATTGTTGGGCAACAGAACCTGCGTGATCTGCAGCTAATTTCAACACCACTCCCTCTAATTCAGCCCAAGAAGAAACTCTTGGCCCTTCAATGTGACGGTTGTAGGGCTGGTCGAAGGTGATGACGTTGTAACCAGCTTCTCGGAGCCCCTCCACATTGTGGGGCCCGTCGTCAACGTATGCATGAGCTGCTACGTCAGGTTTCTCTCCGACAAAACAAACATCGCGGTAGGGAATTCGTTTCTCGTCCAACCATTGGGCTGTGTCTGCGATTGCGACGGCGTGGCCCCAATTCACATAGAGGCGGTGAGTGACTACCCGAATCCATATACCTGCGTCAGACAGGCGCCAAAGGGTTTCAGCACAGCCGGGAACAACGTCCATGTGTCTAAACATGCGATGTTCCATGACAGCAACGCGATGAAGTTGCTCAAAGTCGTTTGGCCCAAATCCCCACTCTCGGAAATCCCAACTTCGTTCCAAAGGAAGCGATTCTTCATCAACCCCTAGTTCCTCTGCCACGATCTCACGAAATATTTCGGTGTGTAGCCCGCAGACCCCATCAAGATCGACACCAAAAATGAACTCATTCATGATCGACGCCTTCCAAATTTGTTGCGTTTTGTTGGAGGCTCTTCGGGAACAGGAAGTTGTATCCAGGATTCAGAAAGTTTTGATTGGCCGTCACATCGAATCTCCTCCAGCTCGGCTGGTGTCCATCGCTCGGGCCGGGGATCTATGGCTCGGTAACGTGCCTCCAAATGTTCGAAATTCTCTTCAGTTATGACGTTTTCGATGAGTTGGCAGGGCCTCCAGCTTTCGATGTTTCCAAGCCATATGTAGCTGTCGGCGACGTCCTTCAGTCTTAGCGAGGTTTCGTTCCCATCCAACGAACCGATCACTTCGTTCAACCCAACATTCCCAAGAGTCGCGAGGTCCAGAGCGATTCCAAAGGTTTTGGGTTTCTCCGGAGCTGCAGCGACCAGAGCTTCCACTCGCTCTGCAGCTTGGCTGTCAGCCACTGCGCCATGAAACACTGCTCTTGCCACCCCTTCTCCCATCCAACGATGAAGAAGATTCCCGACAGTAACTGTGGGTAATCCATCCTTCCATTGAACGAGGTTTGTTGTAGTGCGTTCACCGGACAGTAATGCGACAGCACGTCCGCCTGAGCGAAGCACTTCATTTGTCAAAGTATTGGCCATGTGAAACGCGGCCACGTCTCGGTAGTGTCCGCCCATCCACCAATTTCTAAGCTCTAATTCTGCGGCTGACCTGCCTTCGAGAAGCGATGGATCTTCAACATAGGTCGGGAGACCTAAACCAATGACCCGAAATTGAGGGTCATCAGCGTCAAGACTTCTGTTTAGGGACCAAGCGGCCTTAAGAACGTCAGCATATTCTGAATATGTAAAGCCAATACCGAGCAAATCAATGAACAAATTGGTGCATCTCAATTCATCCCAGACTTCTGCTGTAAGTAACTTGTCAAGAGACTCTTGAGCCCGTGAGTTGGTGAACTCCCAAGCCAAGTTATGTATGCCAGCTTCGTAGAGTTCAGGCAGCACGTCTGAAACGAACGATACATGTTGAGCAATCCCAACCTGATCGCCCAGCAACACCAACTGTTTAGATTTTGCTAATTCGACGAGATGAGCAGAAGCTGATTGCAAAGAAGAGTGGCGCTCTTCGTTTGTTGGTGTTGAGTCGTTCATTTCAGGTCCATCGTCTTGCTAGACAATTTGTGTCCAGCCGAGTTCAGCTGCTGCTGCAGCGTTGTTAATAGCGTTATCAAAGTCATTAACAGTTGAATCTGCGCGCCGGAGATGTGGATCAAGTGACCACCTGCGTGCTTCGGCAAGATTTGCATCATTGATCAAGCCTTGCAGAGGAGTCGGCCCGCGCATGTCCCGAGGGCATTCAAGAAATATCCATCCGTGAGCCAGTTGAGAAATGTCGCCCCCATCGATGGAGGTGGAACACGAAAGCCTTCCGATAAGTCCTGAAGTTACGTCGAACGCTACTGGGAAATGAGGGCTGCTTCCATGAGCAAAAGCAGCGTCTAAGTAGCCGTCAGCTGGCAGAGTAAAAAGTCCATGTTCTCCATCGGCAGCTAACGGTTGATGGATGAGCACTGTCGCTGCCTGATCGGCGATAGCGCTATAGACATGGTTTCCGCAACCGACCACTCTGCCATCCACGACATCACTATCGATTCGATCCATAGTCGCGTGGGGCCGCCTTCTCATTCGAGTCAACGCGTTTCCAGTTCTAGTTAGGACTAAAGCCTTATTTCCTTTGCCAACGAACTCTCTCAGCAAAACGTCAGCCATATGTCGCGAAGCTGGACCCCTGGGACGTAAATGCTCCCACGCATAGGGCGACAGCAAATCGGCGTTGTCGGTCACGGCATCGATCTCTATGTCATAGTCCAGAGCCACTACTCGAAACCTAGGTGAGTCGGAACTCCGGGTTCGATTAACAGCCCATACTGCCCGAAGAATATCCAGGTATTCGATGAAGCAAAAATGGTGACGCAATCCCCAACGAAATAGAGCCGACCTTGCGATCCCTTCGTCAAACTGGTTGGCGTTAACTAGTTCATCCAATAATGATTGATCGTCCACACATGCCCACTCGATGCCGAGAAGGTAGACCCCGGCGGCGCTGACAGCAGGAATTAGCTCTTGCAGGAACAGGCCGGTCTTGCGGGAGGGAAGGTTGTGTCCGACGAAAACTATTTCATGACGATTGAACAAACCTGAGACGTAATCCACTGGCTCACGTCCCGCCAAGGAAATTTCGTCAATAAGCAGGTCTAGATGTCCCGGGTCGATCGATGAAAGCCGACGACGCTGTCGAAAATGCTCGATCGTTTCAAGCATCGCGTCATCGCCATGAACAGTCACTTGCCCGAGAGTACCCAGCGATAAAGGTGCAGCGATAGCCGCCCACCAATATTCGACCCGATCGACCGTGCCAGTTGACCTCTACGCGACGTATGGTGAAGGAGCAGTCGCGGTTGCGAGTTCAGAAAGTGGAACATTTAATGACTATGCGTCTATATGACACAGCGCAAGCAGCCGTAATTGATATTGAACTCGAGGCACAAGTCCGCATGTACGTATGCGGTATCACGCCCTATGACTCAACGCATCTTGGTCATGCAGCTACCTACCTGAGCTATGACCTCATAATTCGGCGACTTGAGGATCTCGGGCATACGGTGCAATTAGTTCGAAATGTCACTGACGTAGACGACAGCATTCTGCCCAAGGCCCGAGAATTGGGAGTCGATTTTCTCGAATTAGCCGAGATGGAAATGGATCGGTTCGACCAAGACATGGTGGCGTTGAATACTCGGCGCGCCGACGCTGAACCACGAGCGACAGAGTCCATCGATGACATGATCGAAATTATCGAAAAGTTGATAGACCGTGGCCACACCTACACCACCGAGGGGACCACCTACTTCGACATCAGTACTTTTCCGGACTTTGGGAAATTGTCTCATTTAAATGAACAAGAGATGATCGCATTAGCGGCAGAAAGAGGCGGACGGCCTGATGACCCGAAACAACACAACCCATTGGACTTCGTCTTGTGGCAGCCGAGTGCAGACGACGAACCAAGCTGGGAGTCACCTTTCGGAACAGGACGACCTGGGTGGCACATTGAGTGCTCCGCTATGAGCATGCGCGCCTTGGGGCCGACAATTGACATCCACGGTGGCGGCGCCGATCTGATTTTCCCCCATCATGAGTGTGAGATTGCGCAAAGTGAGTCGATAAACGGTGAACCGTTTTCTCGGTACTGGATTCATGCGGGGTTGGTCGCCTATCAAGGAACCAAAATGTCGAAATCTCTGGGCAACTTGGTGTTCGTTTCGGAATTGAGAAAAGAAATTGACCCTCGAGCGATTCGGTTGGCGCTTATGGCTCACCACTATCGTTCCGACTTTGAATGGTTTGATGAAGAAGGACCGCGAGCACAAAGAGATCTTGAACTCTTGATCCGTTCCGGAGGAGGAGTTCAACCGGTCAGCGAAGGACTGTTAATAGACGAAGTACGTGACGCCCTCGATGATGATCTCGATACCCGCCGAGTATGTGAACTCCTGATTAGAGAAGCTCAGGAAATCGAAAAAGGAACCTCATCTTCACCTCAAGGCTGTCTCGTTGCTGCAGCGTCTTTGTGCGGAATACAACTTTGAAAATGCTGCCGGGTGGAGGGCTACCCGATGTGACAGCTTTGCGAGGTTAGCCTGTGATCGATGCAGTCAATAGCGGTCGTTAACCAAAAAGGAGGCGTGGGTAAGACCACCATCACTTTGGGTATTGCCGAAGCTGCGGCAGCTTCCGGGTTAAAGGTTTTGGTTGTTGACCTGGACCCTCAAGCGAATGCATCGAGTGGGTTGGGTATATGGAACGGAACGCCTTCGATAGATGACGTAATGGCGGAACCGAGAGCAGGATCAGCTAGCGAAGCGATCTGCCGTTCATCTTGGCCCGAAGACGGTCCGCTACCAGATCTCATCCCGGGAAGTCATCTCCTCGCAAGTCGGGAACCACTGCTTGCTGCAGATCCAGTGGGAGCCCAGGATCGATTAAAACTTGCACTGGCAGGAATCGCCCACGACCTCGTTCTCATTGATTGTCCCCCGTCGCTCGGCTTGCTATCCATCAACGGGTTGTTTGCTGCCGATCGGGCAGTCATCGTCACCGAACCAGCAGCATGGGCAGCAGACGGAGTCGACTTGATGCACAACACAGTTGAACGCGTATCGGGCCGATTGGGGACGCCACGACTAGGCGGAATTATCATGAATCGTGTTGGACGGACTCGCGATAACCGCTATTGGAGCGAGCAACTCCACGAACGGTTTGGGAGTCTGCTACTCCCACAAATCCAGCTTCGCGCAGCTGTGGCAGAAGCCTCAGGCCAATCGACAACACTTCGGGCGTTAGGAAAGCGACCAGGTGCCACAGAGGCAGCAGCGCAATTTGATGCGCTCTGGGATGCATTAAGTACTGACCCAGACCCATCAGGGGGCATCGGCGAGTCAGGGCACTCCTCACAAACGCCAACTACTACTATTGACTCGTGAAGGAGTGGCCATGGCTGGCTATGACCCCAACCGACCACGACCTACCGATAGTGGCTCATTTATTGGATTGCCGGGGGACCCTCTAGTCAATCATCCGGAAACCGATTCTCAGAAGCCGCAACAAGATGAACCTGAATCGGGCACAGTCACTGGAGGAGAAGACGAAACTAGCCCAACGCTTCAAAGTGTCCCTCAAACAGTTCCACCCTTGGATCGAAGAGTGCCGATGATGGCGGTGTTGGGAAGCGTTTGTGGCTTGGTTTTATTTCTCTTGGTTTGGCGTCGTCTCCTTGGGAGACGCCGGTAATGGGCGCTAACGTCCGTCCCCGGGTCCAAGATTGAAATTGTGAATTCCGCTGAACCCCAGTCTCCGACGTTCCGTCCTCGACACTTAAGTCCTAGTTCAGCTTCCACTTTTCGCCAATGCCCACGCAGATGGCGGCTGCGCTACATCGACAACTTGCCAGACCCCAAAGGTGAACCAGCAGTACTTGGCACTTTCGTTCATCAAGTACTCGAAGATCTCTTAAGCCTCGAAGCAGCGGAACGGTCGATCGATATGGCGAGAGAGATCGCTCGAAAGCTGTGGGACGAAACTCTCAGTGATGAAGATTTCGTTGGTTTGTGTCTTTCAGAGACTGAAACCAAATCGTTTATGTGGAAGGCATGGCGGCTCATAGAAAAGTATTTCTCGCTCGAAGATCCATCGGAGGTCGAAGTTGTTCGTGCCGAACAAAAACTGTCGGCCGAAATAGGTGGGGTCCCCTTTTATGGAATCGTCGACCTAACAGAACGAGTTGCTTCTGGCCTTCGAGTTGTGGACTACAAGACAGGCAAGGCTCCGGGGTCGAAGTATCTCGAAGACAAACTGTCCCAAGTTTGGCTCTATGCAGCAGCATTGGCTGAAGAAGACTTTGAGGTGTCGGAAGTACGTCTCATGTACCTGACAAGTGGATCGATCGACCGCCCTTTAGATTCTGTCGCAGTTGCTGATGCCGTAGATGTCCACCGTCGGACGTGGGATGAATTGTGTCAGGCGATTGACAGTGAAAAATTTCCGTATCGCACCGGTCCTCTGTGTAACTGGTGCCCGTATCTAGATCATTGTCCAGAGGGGGCGGCGGAGGCTGAGAGACGGTATGGGCCGCGTCGCTGAGGACGTGGCTTCGCGTGCCTGAACTTCCAGAGGTCGAAACAATCCGACGACAACTTCGGAGCGAAATCATTAATCAGACCGTTGTCCAAGCTGGAAGTCACGAATCTCAAAAATTCTTGCCAGCCAGAGAAATCACGGGACGACGTTTCACCGAATTAACTCGACGGGGGAAATACCTGATCGCGGAATGCGATGGGCACACAGAGTTAATTGTTCACCTTGGAATGACCGGACAGTTGCTTATTGATCGTAGAGAACAAGGGTCCACGATGCTTGACCAATATCAAAGAGCCTGGTGGTCTCTCGACAACGGGAAGACAGTCGTTTTCAGAGATATACGACGATTCGGACGCATAGCTGTTGTCGATAAGGGCGACTATTCGCAAATACCGACGCTAAGAGATATGGGACCTGAACCTTTTTCCGCTGAACTGACCGGTGACGAGGTATGGCGCCGAACACGGGGACGCAGGAGACGAATCAAAACCCAACTATTGAGTCAACGTCTAATTGCCGGGGTAGGAAATATCTATGCGGATGAAGCATTATTCATTGCTCGAATAAACCCGTCTTTGAGATCGATCAGTCGACCTCAAGCACAAAGACTTCTTGACGCCGTGCGGACAGTGCTGTCTGAAGCGATCGAACGAGGCGGTACGACACTTCGCGACTATCGAAACCTTGAAGGCGAAGGCTCAAATCAGCATCACCTCAAGTGTTACGGCAGAGGAGGCCAACTCTGTTTTGTTTGCGCCTCAAGCCTTAGATCACGAATCATTGATGCCCGCACCACAACCTGGTGCCCCCAATGTCAGGCGCGCTGACCGATAGTCAAACAGGTTCTGGTCGAGGAGTTTTGACTCACCAAGTCGACAAACAGGAATCGGAAGATCGCTCCGAGACAAGTGGCTGCGGCCGTCCTACCGAGGTTGACATCGGTCACACCACCAGCAACTTCTGCCAGCAAGCTTGGCCACCCTGATCAAGGAACCACAACGACGACAGGGCTGTCCTTCGCGTTTGTATACGTAAAGAGCATCTTGAGGTTTGAGACGCCCGGGCGTTGTTCCAGAATCGATCTGATCGACGGTAACGATCCGGTTCAATCGAACTCCCTGCCGTAACTGGGATACAGACAATTTCCATAGGTCCTGAAGCTCGGTATTTGTGAGATCGCAGGACGGCCGTTCTGGATGGATGCCCAACAAGAAAAGAAACTCAGCCCGATACACGTTTCCAACACCGGCAATTATTGATTGGTCCAGCAGTGAGATGGCGATCGGAGTCTTGCGGTTTATCAACCCGGATGCGAAATCCTCAGACCTACTGCCGCGTCGCAGTGGATCAGGGCCTAAGCCGTTGATGACTTCCAGGAACTCTTCTTTTGGTATGAGCGCACATTTTTGTGGACCTGTGAGATGCCAAGCTCGACTCCCTTCCAAACGAAGACGCACTGTGTCCGACGGTTCGTGTTCAAGAGCTTGAGGCCGAAATTTACCGATCAAACCCAAGTGAATATGAAGGATCGTTTCCCCAGAGAAAGTTAGAAACAGATGTTTCCCCCAAGCTTCGCTTGTTGCCAACGTTTTTTTGTTTATAAGCGCAGCCCCATGTGCGAATCGACCCTGTGGCGAAGTCGCTTTCACAACGCCTGCGCCTAGGTCAGACCGTAAATCTTTGGATAACCGATGAATGGTGTGGCCTTCGGGCACCGTATATTTCTAATGCGTATGGAAACGTGAGGTCGGCATATGGCACTTGGAATCAAAGAAGTACAGGTGGGTTGCTGGACCGATGAAGAAAACGGGACTGGAGTTACCGTTATTCTCCCACCCGAAGGTTCTCTTGGAGCCATAGCGGTGCGAGGTGGAGCGCCCGGAACCAGGGAGGCTGCAGCACTTGGACCCACCGGATCTGGAGTGGAGTGCCATGCGGTTGTGTTATGTGGTAACAGCGTCTTTGGTTTGGCTGCAGCGGATGGTGTTGTCGAATGGTGCGTGGAACAAGGTCGGGGCTTGGAATTGGCTTCAGCAGTTGTGCCAGTTGTTGGCGCGGCGGTTGTGTTTGACATAACTGGACCCGATGACCCGAGGCCTGGCCCTTTGGCTGGCAGATCGGCTTGTGAGGCCGCAACCAGCGCAGATCCCGAGTCCGGACGAGTGGGAGTGGGTAGAGGTTGCACGGTGGGCAAGGCTGCAGGACGGGCGTTTGCGAGTCCTGGCGGGCAGGGCATAGGAGTTGCCCAGTCCGGAGACCTGATCGTGGGCGCGATCGTCGCTGTCAATGCGTTCGGTGACGTGCTCAATTCCGATGGCTCGTTAATCACCGGCTCCTTGGCGCCCCCTGAAGCTCCGAGGTACCCGTATGTGCCCATTGACGAAATATCGGCGTGGGAGTCAGGAGAAGAAAAAGCAAATACTACGATCGGATGTTTGGTGACAAACGCCCAGTTAACTAAATCCGAAGCATGTCGAGTAGCGGACCTGGCGCACACTGGAATTGCAAGAGCTATCGATCCACCTCACACTGCGGTTGACGGAGATGCACTCTTTCTTCTCGCCACCCAAGACGTCATTACCACGCCCGACCTCGTCACTGAACTAGGGGCAGAAGCAGTGTCGCTAGCGATCCGTAACGCCGTGAAATAATTGCGACTCAGATGACCGCGACACATTCGTGCCACCTAACTTCACGAAGTTTGTGTCACCATCGAGGCACCAGAGAAAGGAGGTGGTCCACACAATGCCAATACTTAAGAGGACTCTGGAGGTGGTCGGGCGCTGAGGCGGCCTGCCAACTTGGGAGGAAGCTTCCTTTGAGAATTATCAAAGAGGTGGCGACTCCAACCCGGACCATCCGGCCTGTCGGTGTGCGTGCCGGTCCTCGCGCAATCAAGTCCTAACGGCCTTCGTTAGAACTTCATCCCAGGTGAACAGAGGCGCCCCCGCTGTCAAGGCGGGGGCACCTCTCTTTTAAGAATGATGGAACGGTCACAAATCAAAGCGACGAAGGGCTGCGGGAAAGTCAGTCGCCGAGATCTCTGATCTCCTGCTGCAAACGCGACCGCAAAGTTTTAGGCAAGTTATCGACCACAAGGTCGTAGCTATCCTCAATCCACTCCTGAATCTCCTTCAAAGGAATGGATCCGTCAAGGAACACACGGTTCCAATGCTTTTTGTGAAAATTGCTGGCCCGAACAGCCGAATATTTTTGGCGGAGGGATTCAGCTTTACCTGGATCACATTTGACTGTCACTGAAACAACATCGGAACCGAACGGAAGCAAAGCAAACATTTTGCCACCGACTTTGAACACGGATACGTGCTCACCGAAAGGGAAATCCTCTATTGCCTCAGGTTGCTCCAAACAGATTTGGACCAAGAGATCCCTAGTCATTCTCGCTCCATTCCACAATTACAGCACTTGAGATGTGACTATGCGACGATGACTAACAGCGACGAAAACCTTAAAAGAGCAATACCTGTGGATGGTCTTTACTAGTGAGTTTGTCGGTTGCATTGACAGCCATATAGCTGCAAGACGGCCACTTAAATAAGGAATAGTTGCAGGGCAGTTCGAGGCCGATAAGTGCTAGAACGGTGCGAGTTCACAACACAAGGTAGAAACAAACATGACCTATTCGACAGTTCTCGCTGCAAGGGCGGCTGACCTCGACACTTTCGTTTCCGCATGGCATGACTGGGGTCGTGACCGAGTGATGGAGCAGGGCCAACTTGGGGCCTCCATAAGCCAGGTGATGCTTGGCGGAGAACGTGCTGGTGAAGTCAACATCTCATTTCAGTGGGACTCGATTGATCAGGCCATGGATGGGCTAGCAGCTGCCAACTCCGATACAGAGATCATGTCGTTGTACCAAAGCTGCGGTTTCGCTGCTCAGCGACGCAGCCTGGCGAGAACCATCACCGAGCGAGGATCTCGAACCGGAAAGTACGTTTCGACGGTGATGTTCACTGCCGACCCAACCGATGATGAAACTGCCTCTGCGAACATTGACACTATGTGGGCGATGTTGAGCGAAGGGTCAAATGGTTGCGTGTGGGCTCAAGTCGTCGCCGGTGGCCAGTTCACTGGCATGTACGCGATGATCAATTGGGTTGACTCATTAGATGTTTACATGGAGGCGGCTAACACGGCCAACAGTTCGGAAGTTGGTCGAAAGATCCAAGCTGACCACAACCTTCAGCAGATCAGCAGATCCCTAGCTCGGAGTCTGGGTTAACCAACTGAACCCAGAAGAAATAGCTGCAGCTAGAACTGAGTCTCGTTCCTGGCGAGCCCACCTTCAAAGCGCGTATCAGACTGATGATGGCACTATGCAACGATGAGCAATAGCAACGAAAACCTTAAATTCGAATGCCCCCGTTGTTCAAAACAAGTGTTGGAACGGTTCTACGGTCCGTGCGGTTCGTGCCGCGAAGACCTGCGGCAAATCTTTGTCGCTGACACCCGTGACGTTGAAGCAGGAAAGTTCGAACCGAAGATGAATGTGACGCCGAATGCTGTGGCGACGAAAGAGTGATCGTGGATGACGCCTTGCTTCTTGAGTTGTTCTTCCCGAACGAACTAAGAACTTTTGACTAAGACGCCTCCGCCAAAATAAATCCGAGTGCCCATATCAGCCAACATGTCATAACTAACGCGATTAACCCAACAAGTATCCATACTCGCGACCGGCTGAGTTTTGCAGCTAGCGGTTGGCGGACCACTGAACCAGTTTCTCCACTGTGTCGCGTGTCTCATGGGTTGAACCGGCGAAAGAAAATCGAATGAACCGATGTCCTTGTTCGGGGTCAAAGTCGATTCCCGGGGTGACCGCTATGCCCAATTCGTTCAACCATTGTCGGGCTAACTCTTGACTGTCATTGCACAGATGGTCGACCTTCGCCCAAACATAGAAAGCACCGTCAGCTGGAGCGAGTTCCTTGATTCCGGCCCGAGGCAGCCCTTCAAGGAGAACCTTTCGATTAACCGAATAGCGCTCAAGGTTGAGCTGTAGTTCATCGTGGCTATCAAAAGCGCCTAGTGCAGCATGTTGAGAGACTGATGCAGCAGCAATGAACGCATTTTGAGCTAAACGTTCGACTGGTGATACCAAGGCGTGAGGCAGAACCAGCCATCCAACTCGCCAGCCGGTCATCGAGAAATACTTAGAGAAACTGTTAACCACCACAGCTTCATCCCAGTAAGAGGCGGCCGTCGGGGCAACATTTCCATAAGTAACTCCGTGGTAAATCTCATCTGAGATAAGACGAACTTCGTTCTTCTTGCACCACTCGACTAGCTCCGCAAGTTCGTCTGCTAAAAGCATGGTGCCTGTCGGGTTGGATGGACTTGCGACCACTAACCCATCGATTGGGCCGATCGATTCAAGACCATCTGGTGAAGGCTGGAAACGCGTATCTGGACCAACCGGCAAATCCACAACTTCTACGTCCAAGGCCCGAAGCACATTGCGATAACACGGGTAGCCCGGGGTAGGAACAACGACTCGATCACCAGGTTCGAAGCACGCGAGGAACGCCAAGGTAAATGCGCCGCTTGCTCCCATGGTGATGGCAATTCGTGACGACGGGATATCGGTGTCGTACCACTCCAGATAATGATGATGTAAACGCTCGCGAAGAGAATCCATTCCGAGTGCAGATGTATACCCGAGAATGTCGTTTTCGATCGCTTCAATAGCGTTTCGTCTAGCTCCTGATGGTGCGGGTGTAGAGGGCTGGCCGACCTCGAGGTGGAGCACTTCCTTACCAGCGTTTTCTCGATCCGCCGCTGATCGCATTACCTCCATCACATAAAAGGGCGCAATGTCGGATCGCGTGGATGGTGTTATAGCCATAAGAGGAGTGTGGCGGTTCTTGGCCTCAGAAGCGGGTCTTTCGAGCTCTCAAATCCATTGAGAGACCTTTATTTCCTCAGAAAACAGGGCAGAAGTGGAAACGGCCTTTTCTCACACCCGTCTCATGAAGCATGCTGGAGGGATGAGCACCGCTTTAATGACTGACCTTTACGAGGTCACGATGCTTGATGCCGCGCTTCGGTCCGGAGTGGCCTCGCGACAAGCAACTTTCGAAGTTTTTGCGAGGCGGTTACCTGCCGGCCGTGGCTACGGCATTGTTGCTGGACCTGGGCGCCTGGCTGAACAGCTGGCCGATTTTCACTTCTCTGCAACTCAAATCGATTACTTGGCGAGCCTCGGTCGATTCACCGACGAACTCCTCGAGTTCCTTAAGACTTTCCAATTCGAAGGGGAGGTATGGAGTTACAGAGAGGGTGACTTCTACGTGCCGGGGAGTCCGGTATTAAGGGTCGATTGTGCTTTCGGCGCAGGTCTTCTTCTTGAGACGTTGGTCTTATCGGTTCTAAATCATGATTCCGCAGTCGCGTCCGCCGCAGCGCGAATGCACGATGTAGCTAATGGCCGACACCTGATCGAGATGGGGGGTCGTCGCACTCATGAAGAAGCAGCCGTTGCAGCTGCGAGAGCGGCATGGTTGGTCGGCTTTGATACCACCTCAAATATGGAAGCTGGGATCCGTTTTAATGTGCCAACTGCGGGAACATCAGCGCACGCCTTTACTCTGGCACACGATGACGAAGAGTCTGCTTTTGAAGCCCAAATCGAAGCTCATGGACTTGAAACCACTCTTCTTGTAGATACTTACGAAATAGAAACTGGAATCGACCGAGCATTAGCTGCAGCTAAAAGACTGGGCGGAGTTCCTGGAGCTATCCGCATCGACTCAGGCGATCTCGCTGTTGAAGCTCTCAGAGCTCGACGAAAGTTAGACACAAGTGATGCCGAGTCGACGAGAATCGTTGTATCCGGTGACCTTGATGAGTACCGAATTGCAGATCTAGCGGATCTTCCAATTGATGGATACGGGGTAGGAACTCAGTTGGTCGTGGGGTCAGGTCACGCCACTGCCGGCATGGTCTACAAACTCGTGGCTATTGCACGAAGGTCCGGAGCCTATGAGCCGGTTGTTCCAGTAGCGAAATCATCCGAAGGGAAGGCGACTCGAGGTGGGGTAGTGCGCCCATACCGGATTATCGATGACGGCATGGCTATTGATGAAATCCTTGTACAACATGACCGACCCGGCCCTTCAGATGCCAGGCCCCTCCATGTTCCGCTGTTTCGAGCTTCCGAACCTGCTTATCCGTACAGCCTCGAGGATGACCGAAAGTTCCACCTCCGGGTTCGAAATGAATTGCCAGACTCCATGCGGATGTTGAATTCCGAACCGCTCTTCGAGGCGCGAACTTTGTAGACCCCGAACGGCCTTAATCGTTAGCCGGAAGATCGGAAATCAACGGGTAACGAAAATTCCTTCAGAAGCACCGGCCTCTAATGTGCGCGCAACATTGACTACGCGCGGCCCATCTCGTCTTACAACGGCGATCGCCGGAGTGTCGGCAAGCACTTGGTGTTCTCGGTCACCGTCGAAGGCCAATGTTGATGGTCCCCCTAAGTGGACCTCCTCTTCAAAGTTGACCCTTTTCACATCCCGAACGGGCACCTCCCGATAGAGACCAGGCGCTATGGGAGCGTTGGTTGACGCGCCGCCGGGGCCGCAGGTCACCAAAATCGCCGCATCTTCTTCTGAGCGACATGTTGTGTGTAGACCTGCGATAGACGAGACCCCAATCGTGTCGGGTTTAGCTGTTGTGACCAATAACTGCCGCAGATTATTGGGATCGACGGGCATACGGTTACCGACAAAATCGTTGGCAAGAGTAGCAACGTCTATGAGGGCGACGTCTTGAGACCCATCAGCGAAGGTCAAGTGAACCATCTTCGATCGCGGTGCCACCGAGTTGAGATCAACCAAATTCTTTGCGACCAGTCCAGCTGCAGCACCGGCGACCGTGGGTTCGACGAGTGACGGGAAAACATTGTTTGTTCCCGTAGACATTGGAACCAAGATCGCCTCAGGCCAAGCCCTAGCTATAGTCCGATTTGTTCCATCACCGCCGAGCGTGATTATTACTCTGATCCCACGTTCTTTCATGGCGAGAGCAGCCCGCGCGGTGTCCATAGGGTCGACGCGCGCGCCGACATCAAGAATTTCGAGATCTGCTTCCACCGGTAAATCAGTCAACGCGCCGCTCGCGATTCCGAAAGGCTCCTTCATAGCGACCACGTGTTGTGTCCCAGCGGCTACGGCCCCTATGACAGCGCGTGCAATACGATTCCGTTTGTCTTCAGCGCTCGAGACACCTCCGCGGGCCGCCACGCGGCGGATATCACGTCCAGAAACGGGGTTTGCGATGATGCCAACGCTCTGGGATTGATCTGTCACAGTTCCACCCTAGGCAAGGAAACCGCTAGGTATCTGCTACAACACCCTTGTGACTCAACCTCCAGTGGTGCTAACTATTGCGGGCTCAGATTCAGGAGGAGGTTCTGGACTCCAAGCGGATTTGCGAACCTTCGCAGCCCAATCGGTTCACGGTGTGTGCGCGTTGACCGTGGTGTCTTCTCAGAACACTGAAGAATTTCGGTCAGCACTCGCGATCCCGGCTCCTGTTGTGCGGTCCCAGATCGAAGCAGTCCTAGATGACTTTGAAGTCAAGGTAGCTAAGACTGGACTGCTCTATTCCGAAGAAAATATTCGGCTCATATCAGAGATGGCCGACGTCGGGCTTTTGCCACCGTTGGTTGTAGATCCAGTCATCGTGAACCGTCATGGAGAACCTTTGTACGAGGCCTCAACCATCGAATTGATACGACGAGATTTGATACCCAAGGCTTTGGTAATCACCCCCAACCATCTCGAAGCGATGCATTTACTAGGAACCGAACTAGATGAAGACATTGAAGCTTTGTCTGATGCAGCTCTGCGTCTAGCCGCAATGGGCCCAACTGTCGTGGTGTTAACCGGCGGGCGGCGGGCGGCGCCAACAATGATTGACGTTGTGGCATATGACGGAGAAGTAGTGCTCTTTGAGGTTGAACGCTGTTGGACCAATAACGTGCGGGGCACAGGTGACACTTTCTCAGCAGCAATTGCAGGTGGACTAGCTAAGGGCATACCAATGCTTGAGTCTGTGAGTAGAGCCCAAGCCTTTACCGCGGAAGCGGTCAACAGTGCCGCGAATTGGACTCTTGGTGCCGGCGAAGGACCAATCGGTCATCTGGGTCACTCTGACACGGCTGGCCTAGACTGATGACGCTCGAACTCGATTGAGCCTTTGGGAGACACTTGTGACGCGAGAGCAGTGGCAAAAAGAATATGAGGCTGGCGAAATCCGCGACCTTGATTACGAGACGATGAGCGGTCTTGCCGTAGAACCGCTGTATGCGCCTCGTGATGGGGATGTCGACGAATCCATCGGTTGGCCTGGTCAATATCCCTATACACGCGGAGTGCACCCAAGCGGATACAGAGGCCGTTTGTGGACCATGCGGATGTTTGCAGGTTTCGGTACACCCGAAGATACGAACACACGATTTAAAGAGATCCTCGCCGCAGGCGGTGGAGGTTTGTCGACAGCATTCGACATGCCCACGCTGATGGGCCTTGATAGCGATGACGTTCTATCAGTCGGTGAAGTGGGCCGCTGTGGGGTCGCTGTGGACACCATCGAAGATATGAGCACCCTGTACGACAGCATCGACCTAGAACAGACAACAACGTCGATGACAATTAACGCTCCTGCAGCACCTATATGGGCAATGTTCGTCGCGAATGCCGAAGAGCAAGGAGCTGACAGAAGCAGGTTGGGTGGAACGCTTCAAAATGACATTCTCAAGGAATATCAAGCTCAAAAAGAATGGGTTTTCCCTCCCCGGCCCTCGATGCGTCTCGTCGCGGACACGATTGAATTCGCGAAAAATGAAATGCCCCGATGGAATTCCGTATCTATCAGCGGTTATCACATCAGAGAGGCAGGTTCTACAGCGGCACAGGAACTGGCTTTCACGCTGGCCAACGGATTCGCGTACGTCGAAGCGGCCATCCAGCGAGGTCTGCCCGTGGATGACTTCGCGCCAAGGTTGAGCTTCTTTTTCAATGCACATATCGATTTCTTCGAAGAGATCGCGAAATATAGGGCCGCCCGCAGAATCTGGGCCCGATGGATGAAAGACCATTATGGAGCTCAAGACCCCAAATCGATGATGCTGCGCTTCCATACGCAGACAGCGGGCGTATCGCTGACGGCGCAGCAACCTGAAATAAATATTGCCCGCACAGCGATCGAAGCTCTGGCCGGGGTGTTGGGCGGCACCCAGAGTTTGCATACGAACTCAATGGATGAGGCGCTAGCTCTTCCGACCGAAAAAGCGGCCCGAATAGCTTTGCGTACCCAGCAAGTTCTTGCGCACGAAACCGGAGTTACCGATGTATTGGACCCATTGGGTGGAAGTTGGTTTGTAGAAGAGCTGACTGATCAGTTAGAAGCCGAAGCGGAAGCAATGTTTAGTCACATTGCCGAAACCGGAGACGGATCGATGTTGGAAGGAGCTTTTGAGCTAATTGACGAGGGTTGGTACCAAGGAAATATCGCCGACTCGGCCTATGAGTTCGAAAAGAAAGTGAATGCTGGTCGTCGAATTGTGGTCGGCGTCAACGACTTCACTGAGGGCAACGAAGAAGATCAGATCGATCTTTTGAAGATTACGACAGAAGATGAACAACGCCAGATCAAACACCTGCAGCAGATAAAAGCTGACCGTAACCAGGCAGCTGTTGACGAAGCGCTCATTGCTTTGAGTCGCGCGGCGGAAACTGACGCGAATCTGATGTTGCCATTGATCGACAGTGTTCGAACACGTGCGACGGTTGGGGAAATAATGAACACACTCGCTGAGGTCTTCGGTCGATACCAAGAAAAGCCTTTTATCTGAACAAGAGCGACCGTTCCGTTTGGGGTGTAAAGACGGGTAGGGTCAGACCAGCGAAATTGGTCTACGGGGAATCGATGCTGCATTCGAAAGCACTCAAATTGCTCATAACGATGCTTTCGCTTACCGCGCTCATAACTGCGTGTGGCGGAGGTACCGACCAAACGCAACTTGAACGGGAACTGCAAGACCGAGCAGGTAGCGACATACTCCCAGTGGAACTTGGATTAGTTGACTGTCCGGAAGATGTCGTGATGACCCCCGAATCAGTGTTTATCTGCAACAGCGAAGTAGCCGGACAGTATTACGAACTGCAAGTCCGCATAATTGATGCTCAAGGACAGTATTCATACGCCCATAAGCACTATCCGCTGCAACTTTTGAATACAGAAGCTCTGCTAGCAGGTGAAGTGGCCTACGAAGTCGGCTTTGACGTGATGGTTGATTGTGGTGACGACGAATATTTAGTCGCGCCAATCGGAAGTACATTCAATTGCGTCGCAACCCGAGTAGAGGGGGGCGCTCAAGCCACCATTGAGGTTCGACTTGAAGACGATCAAGGTCGAATAGTTTGGAATCTTGTCCGGGCTTGAGCCTTTACTAGCAACTGCCTGCTGAATGTCATGAACCTGTTGGATGTCAATAATCTTTCTTTGGGCTTCACAGAAATAAAGCTCTTCTCCCACCTCTCCTTCACGGTCGGAGAAAAAGACCGGCTGGCGATATTGGGAATCAACGGGTCCGGAAAATCGACCCTTCTAGCGACACTCGCCGGTGAAGAGATCGCGGATCAGGGAGTCATACGCCGTCGACAAAACTTGTCTGTCGCCGTCTTGACCCAACGGCCCGCCTTAGGGGACGGAACGGTACGCGATGTTGTGGGTCGGAGTTGGCAGGGAAGAGCCGCGATGGATCGTTTGGGCTTAACGGCGCTATCTGAGACAAAAATTTCGGCGCTGTCGGGAGGTGAACACAAGCGAGCGGCGTTGGCGTCAGTCCTTCAGGACCAGGATGCTGACTTGCTGCTGTTAGACGAGCCGACGAATCACCTTGACATCGAAGGAATCGAACACCTCGAAAATGTGTTGCATGGATTCTCTGGCGGCGTTGTTTTTGTATCTCACGATCGACATCTGATCGATCGCGTAGCTACAAAGACTCTAGAGCTGACGGCCAATGGCTGGTATGTAACTGAAGGCGGATACCAAGCGCACCTTTCGGCTAAGGCTGACCGCGAGCACAAAGCGGAACAGGATGAGTCGACGCGGCTTACTTTGGCCCGGAAAGAATTGGCATGGTTGCAACGGGGAGCTCGAGCTCGAAGGAGGAAGCCCAAATCACGGCTTGCTATCGCGCATCGAACACTTGAAGTCACCGAAAAAGATGACTCTCGATCTCGTTCGCTTGCCCTAAGCGAATTTGATCAGAAACGCTTGGGGCGCAAAGTGGTGGATCTCGAACAGGTCGCAGTGTCGGTTGGGGGCCACACATTGTTTGACGATGTCACTATCAGCCTTTCCCCCAACGAGCGTCTTGGAGTGGTAGGTCCGAATGGTTCCGGCAAATCGACCCTTTTGAGTGTTATTGCTGGGGTTAGAACCCCCGATGAAGGAACCGTGACGTTTGGGTCAACTGCGCGTATCGGTTACTTCGACCAGATGGGAGAGGCGCTTGATCAGGAGTCGACAGTTGAAGAGGTGATTGCTGGGCCGGGTGCGCGTTTGGACCATAACCAAGCTGCACTGCTGCGTCGATTCTGGTTTGAACCGGCTACCCATCGAGCTCAGATCCGTTCTCTGTCGGGCGGAGAACAACGGCGCCTGCAGCTTTTGGGTGTTCTAGCGGGGGAACCGAATATTTTGCTGCTCGACGAACCCACCAACGATCTCGATATAGACACACTGCGCGCCCTAGAAGACTGGCTCGACACATTTAATGGTGCTTTGGTTGCCGTCACCCATGATCGGGTCTTTCTGGAACGTGTAGTTGACAATGTGGTTGCCATCGGGGCTGACGGCTTCAGGCATCTAGGGGCAGGTGAAGCTGTATGGGAACAAGCACGATCGAAGCCAAAGATAAGTAATCGCGTCAAGAAAAATCGCGTCGAGAAAATTCAGTCAAGTGGGCGCTCGATGTCGACTCTTCGGCATCTACTCAAAGACGTTGAGTCAGAACTTCAGCGACTTGCAGAGGAACGAGATGGCTATGTCGCCCGTCTAGACAACGAAAGCCTTTCGTATGGCTCTCGTCTCGAGATTGCAAATGGACTTACGATCGTCTTAGAGCAGTTGGAAGCTGCTGAGGTGCGGTGGCTTGATATATCGGAGGAGATGGAGAGGCGCGCATAGTCATTCCGCTACTCTGCGCCATATGAATCGGCACACACACGATTCCAGTGGAGAACTGCGACCGTTGCGTCACAGACGCCCGGTGGTTCACTGGACAGCGGTCATCGTGTCGGCAGCCATGGTCCTGGCTGGCTTTTCTGCGCTGGTCGCCGCTCTATGAGCCAGATACAAAAAGCATCGTTTCAACAGTTGTCATTGGAGCGTCTATACGAGATCTTGCACCTACGGGTTCAAGTCTTTGTCGTGGAACAGGAATGCGCATACCCCGAAATCGACAATATTGATTTCGAAGCGAATCATCTATGGATCGATGATGCTCAGGGGTTGGCTTCGTATTTGCGAGTTGTGCAAGAAGAAGAGGGTCACAGAATCGGTCGCGTAGTGACACGGGCCGATGCTCGTTCTAAAGGCCTGAGTCGAAAATTAATCCAATACGTTCTAACTACGTCAGAAGGTCCTTGGGTTCTTTCGGCGCAGTCGTATTTGCATGACTGGTACGACACTTTGGGGTTTACTCAAACCGGTGCAGAATTCCTTGAAGATGGCATTCCGCATATTCCCATGCGTAAAGAAATTGGATAGGGCCAGCTGCGCCGCTAATTAATGCCGCACATCCACGACTGTTCGTCCTTGAACGTTTCCGGCAAGGATCTCAGAACCTAGATGTGGGACTTCGTCTAAGCCGACCACTGTGGTCATATCGGAGAGAATTTCTCGTTGTAGTAAATCGTCAAGCCTCTGCCATGCATGAACCCGTTGCTCGAATGGGCACATAACTGAATCGATACCCAAGAGATTGACACCACGAAGAAGAAAAGGGATGACAGTTGTGTCGAGCTTATTGCCACCAGCAAGTCCGCAGGCTGCGACGCTTGCCCCGTATTCCATTTCTGTTAGTACGTGAGCGAGAGTTGTGTCGCCGACGGCATCTATGCAACCTCCCCAACGTTCAGAGGAAAGAGGTCCGGCGGCCGGTTCAGCTAACTCTTCTCGCGTTACAACCTGGTTAGCCCCGAGTTTCATCAAATAATCACTGGTCTCAGGGCGGCCGGTGGAGGCGGCAACCTGATAACCAGCTTGGGAAAGAAGATGAACAGCGACACTTCCCACACCCCCGGCGGCTCCCGTTACTAGCACCGGTTTCGAGCCGATTCCCTGGTCTTCCAACGCCTGCATCGCCAGCATCGAGGTCAAGCCTGCAGTGCCGACGCTCATCGCTTCGAGTTCCGAAAGGCCCTCCGGAAGTTTTACGAGCCAATCAGCGTTTAGTCGAGCTTTTTCTGCATAACCGCCCCAATGAGCTTCCCCAACGCGCCATCCAGTCAAAACCACACGGTCACCTTCGACGTATCGATCATCGCTTGAGGCGCTAACAACACCGGAAAAATCGATCCCAGGTACATGCGGATAGTCGCGGACTAAGCGTCCGACCCCGTTGAGAATCATCCCGTCCTTGTAGTTCAAAGTGCTGTAAGAGACGTCGACCGTGACGTTTCCGTCAGGTAGTTGATCATCTTCTAGCTGGGTGATTTCCGATGACACAGCCTTATCAGCCTGAGTTAGAAGCACCGCCCGGAATGTCATAAATCCTCACTTATTATGGCCCTCGTAAGGGAATCGAGTCGAGCTAGGACCTTACTCTTCTGCGGGTCATCTGTCTTATGTCGTGATAGCAGGAAATCTGTAAGATGGACGTATGTCGGAGAGACAGATTGTCAGCGTTACCGAGGCAGCACTCGAAAAGGTGCTCGAATTGCGCGCCGGAGAAGAAGACGCAGATCAACTTGCTTTGAGGATCGAAGTCGTTGGAACCCAAGGAGTTGATTATTCCTATGACCTCGCCTTTGAGGTTCTTGGTGAAGCGGATTCCGATGATGTCCCCACGCACGTAGGTGGGGGACTAACTGTGCTGGTTCCCGGGCGAGATGCTTCGAAACTCGAAGGGGCAACATTAGATATTCCGAGCAATGGCAACCAGGTAGGCCTAGTGCTTCGCAATCCCAACAGACCCGACCTTGGACCTAACGCGACTTTGGAACTTACAGGGACTATTGAAGAACAAGTCCAAGAAGTTTTAGTTAAGAGAATTAATCCGTCGATAGCCGCACATGGCGGATTCGCCGAATTAGTTCGAGTCGAAGGATCAACTGTTCTGGTCAAATTGGGTGGTGGCTGTCAAGGCTGCGGGATGGCAAACGCAACAGTTACAGCTGGCATAGAAAAAACATTGACTGAACTCATAGACGGTGTTGAGAATGTGCTTGATATAACGGATCACACATCAGGCGAAAATCCATATTTCGCTGCTACTTAACGGATAACTGCCAAGACTTCATGGCGTGTCCGAAGCAGCGCCGCCTAGACTCTCTGCAGATCGGAAACTCTTGGGGGTGACGTGCGAGGCATCGTTGGATACGGGACGTATGTTCCTTACTACCGGCTGGATCGGGCGAAGATTACTGCCGTTATGGGCGCGGGCGGAGGTAGAGGCCACCGCTCAGTAGCGGGATACGACGAGGACACCACGACTATGGGCGTCGAGGCAGCACGGAATGCTCTCCGGGGAAGCACTGTGACGCCGTCATCCATATGGTTCGCGACTGCAAACCCAGCGTATTTGGATAAAACCAATGCGACCGCCATCCAGGCTGCCCTTGATTTACCCCAAGAGACATGGGCTGTGGATGCGGGGGGCTCAGCGCGTTCTGCAGAGGCGGCGATATCAGGGGCGCGAGGCACGCCGGGTATTTCCATGGCAGTGATTTCTGACCTACGAACAGGTAACCCGACGAGTAATGATGAAAGTGGTGGTGGTGACGCCGCTGCCGCGCTTTTGTTCGGAGATGATGAAGACGCACCAGTCATTGCTCACGCAATTGGACGTGCAGCAGCCACTGGCGAATTTCTTGACCGATATAGGTTGCCGGGGGAGAACGCCAGCAGAATTTGGGAAGAACGGTTTGGAGAACAGGCCTACCTGACTTTGGCTGAAGACGCGATTGAGCGAGCTGTTAAAGAGGCAGACGTAACGCTCGAAGATGTCGACAAAGTGGTAATAGCTGGTCTCCACGCAAGAGCAGTCAGAAGTCTTTCAAGAATCGCCGGCGACAAATTGGTGGACGACTTGACTGGGCGCATCGGCAACCCGGGAGCTGCTCAGTTACCGCTGCTCGTAGCGTCGGCGCTCGATAACGCGGCCCCAGGAGAGACGATCCTCGTAGTTCACCTGGCAGACGGGGCTAACGCGAATGTTCTTCGCACTACAGACGCGATAGCCGACTACACCCCGTTCTCAAGCGTTGAATCTCAGATCGAAAACGGTAGCGACAATCTGGACTACAACCTGTATCTAACCTGGCGGGGATTTCTTGACAGAGAACCGCCGAGACGACCCGACCCCGATCGCCCCGGAGCGCCGCCGGCATTCCGTTCAGAGGACTGGAAATACGCCTTCGTGGGTTCGCGAGACCGCTCTTCGGGCGCGATCCATCTACCGCCGATGCGGGTGTCAATGGACGGTGGTGCCGTAGATGACATGGAACGAGTACGGATGGCTGATACCCCAGCGACGATCGCTACATTCACGG
>CEUS01154754.1_pt1 | contig 25951 bp, 23 predicted proteins | sample 427031 | NCBI WGS metagenome assembly CEUS01 (sample SAMEA2622837, study PRJEB7988) | marine metagenome | biome: marine biome (ENVO:00000447); feature: marine epipelagic mixed layer (ENVO:xxxxxxxxx); material: "saline water (ENVO:00002010), including plankton (ENVO:xxxxxxxx)" | depth 140 m | reverse complement strand
GCCCGCCCCCCACCAGGGCGCCGAGGAGCGCACGTGGCAGGCGCAGGCCCACCACGATGTCACGCTTGATGGGGTCACCTCTTCCCGTGAGCGCGTCCACCACGTCGCCGGTGGAGAGCGACACCGATCCAAATCTCACCGCGAGAAGCAAGGCAGCTGCGATCACTAGGATAAGCACGGCGGCAGTCGTTCGAGTTTTCGTCACCGAAACGCATCTGGATGAAGTACCTGTGCCAGCTCTAGCGCGGAGCTACCGAGAGCGGTGCCCGGGGACTCGATGTCCTGGGACACCTCGACAACAGATGCCCGGTCCCGGAGCCGCGGGTTCACGATTGTTCCCCGCCCCACGATGAACAGATTCACGTCGCGTGTGACCAACTCTTCCAGGCTCACGGACCCGTAGAGTTTGTCTAGATCCGCGAACACGTTCTCGCCGCCCGCGACATCGAGTAGGTCAGCGATGAACGTTCCAGGGCCGGCGACCCAGGGAGGGGTTCCACCCAGCACGTAGGCGACCCGCGTCCGTTCGGTCCCTGCCACCCGTGCGCGCACGTCTTCTAGCTGCCGGTCGAGGTCGGCAACCAGCGCGTCCGCCGCCGCGATCCGTCCCATCACCTGACCCATCTGACGCACGATCGTTCTGATGTCTTCGATCCGGTCGGGCCGGACTGCTAGGTGGGGGATGTGGCGCTCGTCCAGGGCCGCACCGGTCACGGGATCCTGCGCACCCTCAAACCGGATCACGAGTTCAGGGCGGAGCGTCAGCAGCCGCTCCAGGTCGGGTTGGAGCCCCCCTCCGACCGACGGCAACAGGCGCACGACAGCGAGGGTGTCATAGTCTGTGCGGCCGACGAGAGCATCACCTACACCGAGCTCGACCAGCATCTGTGTCACGGCGGGGACTAGGGAGAGCACGCGAGCAGGTGGACGGTCGAAGCGTATCAGGCGGCCTGACGCGTCGGTGACGACGACCTGCGAAGCTGCAGCATCGCTTTCGACCTGCCGTTCCAACCCGGTGTTGCCGCAGGCGCCGAGTGTGACGCTGGCTAGCAACAGGAGCGGAGCCCGCGTAGGGTGGCGGGGCCCGATTCGGAGCATGCGCCTCAGCTTGGCAGTGGATTAGGGGTGGGCGCAGCGGCCGCGCTGCAGGTGTCTTCGAAGGGAAGGAAGGCGTCCCTTCGGACCGGGACCAAGCAGATCCCAGCGGAGTCCCGGGTGCCCATGTAGAGAACGGCGCTGGTGGGGAGAGTGAAGGTACCCCGCTCCTCCTCCACACCGCTGTTGTCAGGCGTGGTCTCGGCAAGCGCGGCGGTCGGGAGCACGAAATGCACATCCACCCCACCCCACTCCACGTTGTCGTAGGCCGCGGAGAAGATTAGTATGGCGAGTGTCACAAGTGAGCGAAACGCCTGTCCTGACACGAGATCCAGCACTCCCCTGGGCCTGTCCCTAGGCCCCAAAGTCCCTTGTCGCTCCGGATCCACACAACGTATTCCGGGTGGCGGTCAGGCGCAAAGACGATGCCCGACGAGTTACACTTCCGCGAGGTTATGGCGCGGTTCGCCACCGGGGTCACGGTTGTGACGTCACGGGCGCCCGATGGTAGCCCGTGTGGGCTCACCGTAAACTCCGTCGCCTCGGTCTCCTTGGAGCCTCTTCTCGTGCTGGTGTGCGTGGAGCGGGGGGCGGTCAGCCACGGCTGCATCGCGGAAGGCGGTGCCTTCGCCGTGTCGGTCCTAGGGCGGCATCATGAGGAGCTGGCGCATCGCTTCTCCCTGGGCGACCGGTCCGCCCGGTTCGATGAGTTGCATTACCGCATAGAGGTGACCGGTAGTCCAGTGCTTGAGGATGCGATCGCGTGGCTCGATTGCCAGGTGACCGCAATACATCAGGGCGGCGACCACTCGATTGTAGTAGGTGAAGTGGTGGCGTGCGCCGCGCGGGATGGGGAACCATTGTTGTTCTATCGTGGCGGATACCACAGGATAGGACCTTGACCCCGGGAATATCACGGGTGTCCTGGTTTCCTCCGTTTGCGGTTGGTGTAGCTGGGGCGACGGCCGCCGAGGTGGGGCTTGGATTGCTCCTCTACGCCCCGGGCGGGTTCCTAGGTGCTCTCACCCTAATCTTGTGCGTCGAGATGGCCGCGTTGGCTGCTGGGCTTTGGTGCGCTCAGCGTGAGGAGGATCCCCCGTGGGTGGGCGTGCGCCGCGCCTGGCTCCTGCTTCTTCTCACGTACGTGGCTGGAGCGTTGACGGCTGTGGGATGGGAGGTGCTCGGGGGACTGGCGTCGAGCCGGCTCTCGCGTGGGTTGGGGCTCGCCTTTCTAGGAGCTTTTCCACTCTACGGAACAGGACTCGTGCTCGGAGCTTCGGGATCGGGTGAGAGTGACTGGAGCGTGCGCATAGGGGTGCCGGCGGTGATCGGAGCTGCGGTCGGCTTCGCGATGGTCGGGCTCAGTAGCGGTGGTCTGCGCATCGCCCCACTACCCTACGTGACAGGGTTGATCGTGGTTGCCGCGGGTTCTCTGGTTCAGAGCCGGATTCTAGGAGCACGGGAGGACCAGTGGCGTGAGTGGGCAGAGCGGCGCAGCGTCGGGGACGGTCCCTCCGGCAGTGCGCCCCAGGCGCCCTCAGTGTCCGTGCCGGAAGAGCTGCGAACGCGACACGACCTGCCAGGGGTGCCGCAGTGATCCTCGCCCACTTGGCTGACCTCCATCTCGGTTTCAGCGCCTACGAGCGCCACGATCGAGGACAGAACGTGCGTGAGGCCGACGTGGCGGAAGTGTTCATGAGAGCGGTCGAGGAGGTCTCTCGCCTGAACCCGGATGTGGTGTTGGTGGCGGGAGACGTCTTCGACCGGCCCGATCCTACCTCGAGCGCACTGGTTACGTTCGCCCGCGGCCTCGAAGCGTTGCGGGTCGCGCTGCCCCAGATCCCGGTGCTAATCGTGGCTGGCCCTCGCGATACCCCTGCTAGCCCGGGCGATCTTGGGGTATTGGCTGCGCTCGACACCGTCCCAGGTGTCGAGGCGGCTGCGACTGCGCCCCGTTCGGTCTACGTCGGCGGCAGGGTGCTCCACGTACACCTTCTTCCCCATCGGGCCGCGCTTGTGGAGCCCGCGGTCCTTCCAACCCCCGACCCCGCTGCCCATTGGAACGTGCTGGTCACGCACGCGTGCTTGGCACGGGGAGAGCCTAGGGCCTCACCGGGAGAAGTGCGGGGCGGAGGGGGACCTTGGGTCGATCCGAACGTGTGGGACTACGTCGCCCTCGGGGGTGAACACGTGCAACGCGCGCCCCTCCCTCACGTGCGCTGGGCGGGCTCCCTCGAGCGCTTAGGGTGGCGGCCCTGGGAGGATGCGCTCGAGGAAAAGGGATTCTTCACTTATGACCTTTCGGAGCGGCAGGCGACGTTTCATGCGGTGCCAGGGCGCGCGGTCGTGTCGCTTGCCCCGATTCGGGTCGAGCCCGGCGACCCGAACCGGCTTAGGCGCCGGGTGCGGGAGGTGACCGACGAAGTCCCGGGCGGTATCGACGGGAAGATCGTACTCGTAAGGGTCCAGGGTGCGGCGCCGTCGGACCTGGCGGGGCTGACCGAAGACTTCCTTCCAGGGTTGCGTAGCCGCGCGCTCCACCTCTCTACGGTGCTTGAGGATGCGACCCGATCCCGTGCGCCACGAGCGCCGGCCGAGGAGTTGTGCCCCCGTCTGACGGAGCTGCTTGAGGATGAGGGATTGGCGCAGGAGCAAGCCGCCGGTCGGGCGGCTTCTCTGCTGGGGGAGAGCAAAATCAACGCGACCACCAGGTGAGGATCACTCGCCTGACAGGGCTTCGTGTCGCGGGTCTTCCTCCCTTGGAGGGAGAGCTAGGAGAGGGGTTGGTGGCGCTGGTGGGTTCGCCGGATGAGGCGAGTGAGGTACGGCGGGCGCTCGTGTGGGCTGCGCTCGTGGGGGAGGGGGGGGTTGAGCTCACGCAGGTGAGCGACCGCGCAGGCGTGGAGGCTCTCTGGGGAGGAGCTAGAGGGCTGGCTGAGACCCTGGAATCTGCGGTGGCATGGTTGGCCGAACCGTCCCTCGCTCGTGTGGAGGCCGCCCGTGTGACCGCGGGAATCCGCCGTCCGGGGCAGCTCCCGCCAGGTGAGACGCTGGCTTTGTCGGGGCGCCCCTATGCGGATGACGCGAGGGGCCGCCTACTCGAGGATGCTCTACCCGAGCTGCGCGGGCGCGAGCACGAGCTACGCGAGCTGCGAGCGGAATGGGCGGAGGTCACGGGCGATGTCGAGCAGGCCACCATGGACTGGCTTCGTGAGCGTCAGGATGCGGAAAGCCAACTACAGTCCTACCGCGACCGCGCCCGGGAGCTCAAGGCTCGCCTCACACAGATCCAGGCTGGGGGACCCGACGCCCCGTGCCCCACATGCGGACGGCCACTCGCCGACCACCTGAAAGATGTCCGGGTCCAGCTGCGCGAGGAATGGGAATCGGTGGTGCAGGACGGTATTTGGTGGAAGCGCCGCCGCGAGCAACTAGAGGGCAAGCCTGAACATTTGCGCATTCTCGAGGGGCGAGGGGTGCGTGTCCACGCTGCCGTGGAGACGGGCGCGGAGCGGGTCGAGCGGGTGCGGACGCGGGTGCGCGAACTCGCAGCGGTCGGGATCGAGCCGCGTGGCGATGAATCCGGCTCGCCGGAGGTGCGTGCTCTCGAGCGGCTGGCTGAGGAACTACGTGTCACAGCCCGCGGTCGGGTGCTAAGCGAGGCCGGGAGGTTGGCGGAGCGTATCAGCGCCGGGCGGATCCTATGGATCCGAGATGACGACGGGGCCCCGGTGGCGGAAGGTGTTTTTTACGGCGGCTTACCTGGGAGAAGCGACCGGGCTGCGGTCGACCTCGCCATCCGCGTGGCGGCTGCGGCGCTGGCGAACACGGCGGGAGCCCAGATCATGGGGATCGTCGTGGGAGAGGCGTTCGAGGCGCTAGACCCCGAGGATCGTCTCCGCTCCGTGGATGTTCTGGGCGAACTCGCCGATGAGCTGGGTCAGGTGGTGGTGGTTACCGGGACGGATGTGGTCGATCTGCGACCCGAGGCGTTCGTCCGAGCGCTGGAGCTGGGACCGTCCGAGCGGGGGGTCCCGTCGCTTAGGCCCCTGCCGGTTGGCGCCGCTGTACTCTGCCTGACCGCCTGAAGTCGCCGGACTGACGAACCCGTCAGTCCGGCGGTGTGCTCGCCTCGGCTATCTCCCCTGCCGCCACCGAGTTCCGTCCGATGAAATAGCCCCGGATGAAGACCGGAAGTGCGTGTGCGTCCTCCTTCAATTCCGCGACCGTACCGCGGTACTCCGTCCAAAGGTTGCCGCCTCCTACTGAAGGGGCGAACAACTCGAACTGGATGCCTGTGTCGGGGCTGTCGGTGAACTTCACCAACCAGGTTAGGTCGAACGCCTGGCCGGAATGCGTCATCTCTAGGAGAACCTCGATCGTTCGAGATCCGTCTTCCGATGGTATCGGTCTAAAGCGGCACGACATTCCCTCTTCGTAGTTGAGGGAGTAGGCGCGGTCAGCGACGACCTTCGTGACGTCCTCTGTCCAAGCGTTGTCTTCGGTCATGGTTAGCGGTGCTTTCGGTCGTGGAAGGCTCCGGGCGTACCGCCGTATATATACCTCCTAGCCCCGTCTTGGGTTTCCGCGGCTGGGCTAACCTGGGTGCGAACCTCGGAGCACACTGGTCAGCACTCGGTCGAGGGTGGCCGCGAAAGCTCGCTTCTCCTTCGCCCCGTAGGCGGAGGGGCCACCAGTATCGATGCCTGTCACCCTAGCCTGGTCCATGAAATTTCGGACTGAGAGCCGCTCGCCGACGTTATCTGGCGTATACTCGCCGCCGCGTGGGTCGATCACTGCCACCCCCTTGTTCACCAGCAAGGCGGCGAGCGGAATGTCTGCAGTGACCGCGACATCCCCAGGTTGGGCATGGGCCTCGATGTGGCGGTCGGCGACGTCTGGGCCGCCCTCAACTCTAATCGCGGTGACCAGCGGGTTGTTAGCCGGCTGCTGGAGGCGTTGGTTGGCGACCAACACCGTTTGAATATCGAGTCGGATCGCCGCGCGGCACACGATGTCCTTCACGTCTCTGGGCGCTGCGTCAGCATCGATCCAAAGCTTCATGCGGCGCACCCTTCAGCGGCGGTCGCCGAGCGTTTGCGCGGGTCAGTAGAGGGGGTGATAGTTATAGTTTCCGCCTGTTTCCCACAATCGCCGGACAATGACGCACGAGCGATTTAGCATCGGGCTGATCCAGCTTCCGGTAGCTACAGACCAGGAAGCCGCCCTCGCAAGCCATGAACACGCCATCCGAGAGGCCGCGGGCCGGGGTGCAGGCATCGTGTGTCTTCAGGAACTGTTCGCCTCCCCATATTTCTGCAAGGCAAGCGACGCCGAACGCTTCAATCTCGCGGAACCGATTCCCGGTCCTACCATTGAGCACATGCAGCGGTTGGGAAAAGAGCTCGGGATAGTTCTAATCGTTCCGCTCTTCGAGCGTCGAGCGGCCGGAGTCTACCACAACTCTGCCGCCGTGCTCGACGCAGACGGGACGATCCTGGGCGTCTACCGAAAGATGCACATTCCGGACGACCCGCTCTATTACGAGAAATACTACTTTACCCCGGGCGAGATCTATCAGGAGAGTGAGCCCAGGGAGCGGGGCGGCTTCCAGACCTTCGACACTAAGTTCGGACGGATCGGAGTTCTGATCTGCTGGGACCAGTGGTACCCCGAGGCGGCGCGCATCACTTCGCTCTTGGGTGCTCGAGTGTTGTTCTATCCGACCGCGATCGGCTGGCACCCGGCGGAAAAGGAAGTGTGGGGTGCCGCGCAGGTAGATGCGTGGCGCACCATCCAGCGAAGCCATGCGATCGCCAACGGTGTGTACGTAGCTGCGGCCAACCGTGTGGGTTTCGAAGCTGAGCCAGGCACCGGTGGGCTCGAGTTCTTCGGCCACTCCTTCATCTGTGATCCGTTTGGAGATGTGCTCACAGAGGCAGGCACGGATCCGGCGGTGCTGGTTGCCGAGTGCGATACTGCTCGCATCGAGCATACGCGCCGAAACTGGCCTTTTCTGCGGGACCGCCGGATCGATGCGTACGGGCCGATCTTGAGCCGTTATTTAGCGTGAGCCCGCCGCCGTCCCGCCGCTGGCCGGCCGAGTGGGAAACCCACGATGCCACCTGGCTGGGGTGGCCCCATCATCGTTCTGATTGGCCGCGGAAATTCGAGACCATTCCCTGGGTGTTCGCGGAAATCGTGCGGGTTCTCCATCGTTATGAACGGGTCGAGATCCTATGCGATTCTGAGGAAGTACGCTCCGACGCCGTTGACTGTCTGGTTGCCCACGGAGTCGACCTTTCCCTCTGCCGGCTTCACGTGGTGCCAACCGACCGTGTCTGGCTAAGGGATTCAGGGCCCACGGGCGTTCATGGGTTACGCGGTCTAGAGTGGATCCGCTGGGCCTTCAACGGGTGGGCTAAGTACGACAATTTCCAAAAGGACGAGCTGGTGTCACAGGCGATTGCGGAGTTGTCGGACCACTCGTCGCTGTCGGCCCTTCGACCCGACAATACAGTACGAATGGTGCTCGAGGGCGGTGGTATAGAGACCGACGGAGCCGGCACCATGCTTGTCACTGAGGAGTGGCTTCTATCGGACGTCCAAGTGCGGAACCCGGGCCTCTCCGCTGCTGGATACGAGCGTGCCTTCGCTGACTATCTGGGCATCACGCACACGATCTGGCTCGGTGAAGGTGCAGTGGGAGACGATACCCACGGGCACGTCGACGGCGTCGCGAGGTTTGTCGACCCAAACACGGTTGTGCTTTCCTACGAGCCCGATCCGGCGGACGATAACCACCGGCGGACGTCCGACAATTTGAACCGCCTAAGGCTCGCAGCGTTGAACTTCCGGGGCGGGCTGAACGTCGTCACCGTGCCGTTCCCCCAACCGGTCACTATGGAGGGAGAAAGGCTGCCTGCCAGCTACGCGAATTTTTACGTGGCCAACGGCGTAGTCCTTGTGCCCACCTTCAACGACGTGAATGATCGCACCGCTTTAACCACTTTGGCCGACCTATTTCCGGGGCGGGACGTGGTCGGAATCCACGCGGTGGACCTCGTCTTGGGGCTGGGTTCTATCCATTGCCTGACACAGCAACAACCGACTGCGATGAATCCTAAAGGTTAGGCAAGGCCTCAAAGGGCGCGGAAGCGACGTTGGCCACGGCCTCGTGTGGGTCAGAACACGCGGCGTGTGAGTTGGTCGATAGTGAAAGAGGCGGTGCTAGCGATCGCCATCACGGTCATCACGCCGGCCTGCACGGGATCTGTGACTACCAAGTCGGCGGCGTCAGGCGTGCTTCCGGCCATGTTGAGGCACACTACCAAGAGTCCCTGCTCCCGCACTTCCTGCACTGCCTCCTCGATATCGCCCCCCATCAGAGACCCTGCGAGTACCAGAGCGCGGGCACGCGGGAGGCGTGCCACCCCGCGCACGGCATCAGCGATGGGAGCTTCACCGGTGAGGGCAATCGTGTCCACCGATATGCGCTCGCCCCGGATGTTGTGGCGATCCGCCTCGGAGATGGCACCCAGGGCCACCTGTCCCACCTGCGCACCGCCACCCATGATGATGATTCGCTTCCCGTAGATCATCTGGAGCGTCTTGACCAACGCTGCATCGTGCACAATCGGAAGCGACTGGAGCTCGTCTACGAGATCCTGGGGGCTGTCCACCTCCTCGATCTCGAAGTAGGTGCGGGCTTCACCCGCCACTTCCTCCTGGATCTCGACGGCGGTGATGTTGCCTCCCCGCCGCGCGATTATCTCGGTGAGTTGATAGATAATGCCCACGCCCTCGTGGGTTACGACCATCACCCCGAATTTTTCCGCCATGTCGTCTCGATTCACATTCCGCTGTGACAAGTTCGTTTAAGGTGAGCCTACCCTGGCAACCCTCTGGGCGGCAAGGATAGCTGGGTCACCACCGCCGGCCAGGGGGATCAGCGGTCGGCCCCTGGTTGGGCGTCAGTCAACATTTCAAAAGGATCTTGCCCGCAGTCGCCCGTCCCTCTAACAGCCTGTGTGCCTCTGCTGACCGCTCTAGGGGGAGTACGTTGTCGATGCGCGGGGAGAGGGATCTGTCGGTGATCCAGGAGAACACGTCCCGGGCTCGCCAAAGCAGCTCCTCTCGGCTGGCGACATGGTGGGCCAGTCCTGGGCGGGTAAGGAAAAGCGAACCTTTGCGACTGAGCACACCCGGTTCCAGAGGAGGTACCGGCCCGCTTGATTGCCCGAACAGCACCAGGTACCCACGCGGACGCAGTGAATCCAAACTCTCCTCGAATGTCGACATCCCAACGGAGTCGTAAACGACATCGACGCCCTGTCCTCCGGTGATCCCATGCGCAGCTTCCTGGAAGCTTTCCCTCGTGTAAATCACGACCTCGTCCGCTCCTGCCGTTCGGGCGAGCGCCGCCTTTTCTTCGGTAGAGACCGTACCTATCACCTTGGCGCCGCGCATCTTCGCCATCTGAGTCAGAAGTAGACCAACCCCGCCTGCGGCGGCGTGTACGAGGGCCACGTGCCCTTCACGCAACGGGAAAGTGCTGTGGGTGAGATAGTGAGCTGTCATGCCCTGGAGCATGACCGCAGCCGCCACGTCAAGTTCCACCGCGGGGGGTACTGGAACGAGCTTCCATACGTCCACGACAGACCTCTCGGCGTAGCCGTTTGGGTGCATAGCCCACGCGACCCGGTCACCTTCTTTGAGGCCAGTCGAGCTGTCACCCATAGCTTCGACCACTCCTGCCCCTTCGGATCCTGGCGTGAACGGCAGGGCCATCGGGTAGGCGCCCGTGCGGTGGTAAATGTCTATGAAGTTCACCCCGGCGAAGGCTACGCGGAGCCGTGCCTGCCCTGGTCCGGGGTCTTGGGTTGGCATGTCCTCCATAACCATCGTCTCAGGTCCACCGGTACTGTGCACCCGCACGGCGCGAGTCCGATTACCCGGCGAGGATCTCACGTCCCGCCAGGGCTGGTTCTATGCACCGGGTATGCGAGTCCGTTCATCATGTTGTCACCAGGTTCCCGCAAAATGCTGTGCGGCAGGCATCCAGGAGTCTATTTCAGGGTCAAGCTTGACTGGCCTGATCACTCTACTTAAGCATGGGCGCATGGAAATCCAGGTATTTCCTAATCTGAGTCGGCCAGGTGTCGGCCAAAAGGCGCGCCGCGAAAGTCAGCGGCCGCTCCTACCCCTACATTCGCGCCATTGTCCCGTGCTCGAGGCCGGGAGTGGTCTTGGGTTCCTGGTCTATCCTCCGCTCGAGCCGAATGAAGCGGTTAGGATCGAATACGTTGGGGACGGAAAATTCCATTTCGAGTACTTTCTGAGTTCACCCGGAGGATCTTGGGAGACACTCTTCACAGTCATGTATGCGCTTCCGGTAGGGAGTATAGGTCTGACCAAGGAGGAAGTCACCTTCAAGGTCTCCGATCCCCCGATTACCGAGGAAGGCGCCCGTAAGATTGCGCAGACATTCGTTATTCCAGGCGACCTCGGCACCCCTCCGGGGGCGGTCACACTTCGCGGCGCGAGCGGATTTCGTACCCCAGCGGGTTGGGATACGGTCTACGGGCCGGTACTCAACATGATCGAGCGGCCGTTTGCGCCGATGCTGACTGTCCGCGTCGAAACCGATTGGTATCTGCACGAGTCCGAGTTCCGATACGTGCTTCAGCCCGGTGAGTGGGTTACCTGCGAGCACAGTATGCCCATCGGACAGGTCTACTTTGTGCCGCGCGAAGAGGTCACTCTGCGCGAAAGTAGCGAGGAAGAGATCGAAGAAATACGTCGGGGTCGGGAGGAATTTGTAAGAGAGAAGGATGCCACTAAGGTCATGACCCGCTACGGACTGAAATACAGCCCGCACTACGCCCGGGTCAGTAGGTCAGTCAACAATCCCGAGGCGGCCCGGGGGGGTCAGGGAACGGGGGCAGGGAGCGAGGACGAGCCGAGCAAGTAGGCGTCCACGCCACGGGCAGCCGAGCGACCTTCGGCGATCGCCCAGACGATCAGAGATTGGCCCCTTTGCATGTCACCGCAGGTGAACACTCCCGGGGCACTGGTCATCCAGTTCTCGTCCCGCCAAACGTTGCCGCGATCGGTGAGTTTCACGCCCAGGTCGGCCAACATCCCCGGTTTCTCGGGTCCGACAAAGCCCATAGCGAATAGGACAAGGTCAGTAGCAAGCGTAAACTCGCTGTCCGGAATGGGCTGAAACTCCACGCGGCCATCGGCACGCAGGATCTCTACCTTCACCGCCTCGAGAGCATTAACGCGTCCGCTCGAGTCGCCGGTAAAACGCTGCGTGGAGACCGCGAAGAGGCGCTCGCCACCCTCTTCGTGGGCAGGAGAGGTGCGAAATACGTTCGGCCACTGCGGCCATGGGTTTTCTGGCGCGCGCGTGAGGGGTGGCTGTGGAAGCACCTCGAGTTGGTGCACCGTAGCAGCTCCCTGACGATGAGCTGTGCCGAGGCAGTCGGCGCCGGTATCGCCACCGCCGATGATTACGACGTTCCTACCCTCCGCGCTGATAAGGGCGTCCTCGGGTATCGTGTCACCCTCGCAGCTCCGATTTTGGAGTGTAAGGTAGTCCATCGCGAAATGGATGCCCTTTAGGTCCCGACCTGGAACGGGCAGGTCACGGGGTTGACAAGCTCCTCCCGCCAGCACTATGGCATCGAAGCCCTCCCTCAGTTCGTCCACCGACAAGTCGACACCCACGTTGGCGTTGGTGCGAAACGTCACGCCATCTTCTGCCATGAGGGACACGCGTCGATCGAGGACGCGTTTCTCCATCTTGAACTCGGGGATTCCGTAGCGTAGAAGGCCACCGATGCGATCGTTGCGCTCCAAGACGGTGACGAGGTGTCCGGCTCGGTTGAGCTGCTCTGCGGTGGCCAGGCCAGCTGGCCCCGATCCCACGACGGCCACCTGCTTGCCCGTGCGCTTCTCTGGAGGTTGGGAGTGGACCCAGTTCTGGTCGAACGCCTTGTCGATAATAGCGACTTCTACAGCCTTGATCGTGACTGGGTCGTCGCTGATTCCGAGCACGCACGAGCCCTCGCATGGTGCCGGACAAAGCCTGCCTGTGAACTCTGGAAAATTATTGGTGGCGTGCAACCGGTCGATGGCGTCCTTCCACTCCCCACGGTAGACGAGGTCGTTCCAATCAGGAATGATATTTCCCAGGGGGCACCCTTGGTGACAAAAAGGGATGCCGCAATCCATGCACCTAGCACCCTGGCGGCGGAGCTCGATCTCTGGATATGGAACGTATACTTCGCCCCAATCTTGGATGCGTTCCAAGACAGGCCGGGTTGGCCACTTCTCGTACTTGATCTCGAGGAATCCGGTGACCTTACCCACTGGTGGCGCCTACCAGTTCGGCGAAAGTGGGTTCGCGCCCTTCCGCGAGCGCATGCGCCTTCGCGGCGAGTATCCGTCGGTAGTCCCTGGGCATGACCTTGACGAAGTACGGGTGGACTTCTTCCCATCTCTGCAAGAGGTGCCGGGCGAACTCGGAGTCGGTGCTCTCGACGTGGCGCTCGACCAGCGCTTCAACGAAGGCGAGATCTTCCTCCAGGTCGAGGGGACCGACGTCAACCAGGCCGAAATTACACCGGTCCCTGAAATCACCCTCTTTGTCCAATACGTACGCGACGCCACCGGACATGCCCGCGGCGAAGTTGCGCCCTGTGGTCCCCAGAACGACTATACGACCGCCGGTCATATACTCACAACCGTGGTCCCCGATGCCTTCGACGACCGCATGTGCCCCACTGTTGCGAACGGCGAACCGCTCTCCCGCCAAGCCGCACACAAATGCCTCACCGCTGGTTGCACCGTACAGTGCAACGTTTCCGACGATGACGTTGTCCTCAGGCACAAAAGTGGCTTTGCTCGAGGGGAAAACTGCAATTTTGCCTCCTGAGAGTCCTTTGCCCCAGTAATCGTTGGCGTCGCCTTCGAGGTTGAAGGTGATGCCGCTGGGCATGAAGGCCCCGAAGCTTTGGCCCGCCGATCCCGTGAAATGCACTCTGATGGTGTCGTCCGGCAGCCCTGATCCACCCCAGCGCTTGGTGACCTGGTGGCCGAGCATCGTACCAACCGTACGATTGACGTTGCGAATGGGGAGATCGAGCTCTACCGGAGTGCCGTGCTCCAACGCGTCTGTGCATCTAGCAATGAGGGTGTTGTCGAGGGCTTCGTCGAGCCCGTGGTCCTGACTCACTACGCATCGGCGTGCTACTGAGTCCGGCATGTCGGGAGAGGTCAGGATCGAGGAGAGGTCGAGACCCTTGGCCTTCCAGTGGTCGAGCGCGGGAGTGAAATCCAAGCGATCTACCCGACCGATCATCTCATCCATGTTCCGGAAGCCTAGTTCCGCCATGTACTCACGGATTTCGTCGGCGACGAATTCAAAGAATGTCGTCACGAATTCCGGCTTGCCGGTGAAACGCTTTCTGAGCTCTGGGTCTTGTGTGGCGATGCCCACTGGGCACGTATTCAGATGGCATACGCGCATCATGATGCACCCCATCACGATCAAAGGAGCCGTGGAGAAGCCGTACTCTTCCGCGCCCAGCAGTGCGGCGATGACGACGTCCCGGCCAGTCTTCATTTGGCCGTCCACCTGGACCACGATTCGATCACGCAATTTATTGAGGACGAGCACCTGTTGGGTCTCAGCCAGGCCCAGCTCCCACGGCGCTCCCGCATGTTTGATCGACGTGAGCGGTGAGGCTCCTGTGCCGCCGTCGTGGCCTGAGATTAGCACCACGTCTGCGTGCGCCTTGGACACACCTGCCGCGACCGTGCCAACGCCTATTTCAGCCACCAGTTTGACGTTGATGCGCGCCTCGGGGTTCGAGTTCTTCAGATCGTGGATCAGTTGGGCCAGGTCCTCAATCGAGTAAATGTCATGGTGAGGAGGAGGCGAAATAAGTGTGACGCCCGGCGTTGACTTGCGCACATCCGCGATCCACGGATAGACCTTGAAGCCAGGCAACTGTCCGCCTTCACCGGGCTTGGCTCCCTGGGCCATCTTGATCTGTAGGTCATCGGAGTTGGCCAGGTATTCGCTGGTCACGCCGAACCTTCCAGAAGCGACTTGTTTGACGGCACTGCGACGCGAATCGCCATTGGCATCGGGCAGATATCGCGCAGGATCCTCTCCGCCTTCACCTGTGTTCGACTTGCCTCCGATTCGGTTCATAGCGATGGCTAACGTCTCGTGCGATTCCTGACTGATGGAGCCATAGGACATCGCTCCAGTGTGGAAACGCGCGAGGATCGATTCCACGGACTCGACTTCTTCGAGCGGTAGAGGTGGACTCGTCCGCGTGAAGTCGAACAGTCCGCGCAGCGTGGCGCGACGCTTGTTCTGGTCGTCTACTAGGCTCGTGTACTCTTTGAAAATCGAGTACCTACGCGCCTTGGTAGCGTGTTGGAGTTTGAAGACCGTGTCGGGGTTGAACAGATGATACTCGCCCTCGCGGCGCCACTGGTATTCACCGCCCCAGTCGAGTTCGGGTGGGCCCACAACGCGGTCAGGGAAGGCTGCCTCGTGGCGGCGCCGGACACCCTCCGCGATCACGTCCATTCCAACCCCGCCTATCCGAGAGGCGGTCCAGGTGAAGTAGCGATCCACCACGGCCTGATCGAGTCCTACCGCCTCGAAGATCTGGGCCCCGCAATAACTTTGCAGGGTGGAGATCCCCATCTTCGACATGACTTTGAGGATTCCTTTGTTAAGCGCCTTGATATAGCTCCGCACCGCCCTAGTGTGATCGAGGTCCTTGAGCATCCCCTGGCTGATCATGTCCTTTAGGGTCTCGAACGCTACCCATGGGTTGACTGCCCCGGCTCCGTAACCGATGAGCAGTGCCATGTGGTGGACCTCACGTGCGTCCCCGGTCTCGACCACGAGCCCGCAGCGTGTGCGGGTGCCCTCTTTCACCAAGTGGTGGTGGACCGCCGCGGTCGCGAGCAGACTCGGAATGGCTGCGTGGTCGCGATCGATCATTCGGTCGGACAGGATTATGATGTTGTAGCCATCAGCGATCGCGAGGCTCGCCTGCTGCTGCAGTTCATCGACGGCGTTGGCGAGGCCCCCGCTACCCTCTGATGGCCGGTAGGTTGTCGGGAGCGTAGTCGCCTTAAAGCCCGACACCGACACATGACGGAGCTTGGCAAGCTCAGCGTTGTCGATCACCGGATATTTGGTGTTGATCTGCCGGCACGATGCAGGTTCTGCCAGGAGCAGATTTAGCTCGGGCCCTATGGTGCTCTCCATCGAGGTTACCAGTTCCTCACGGATGGCGTCGAGCGGCGGGTTGGTGACCTGGGCAAAGAGTTGCTTGAAGTAGTCGTACAGCATGCGTGATCGATCAGAGAGCACAGCCAACGCCGTGTCAGTTCCCATCGAGCCGGTCGGTTCCACCCCGTTGGTGGCCATAGGGGCAAGCAGAATGCGAAGGTCCTCGTGTGTGTACCCGAAGGCGAGTTGGTATGTGAGGATCGCCTCGTGGTCCGCTGAGGGTAGGGGAGCCTCTGGAAGGTCCTCGATCTTGACCAGGTTTTGGGCCAACCACTCCCCGTACGGGTGCTCAGTCGCCAGTTCCGACTTGATCTCCTCGTCGTCGATGATCCGTCCCTGGGCCGTATCCACCAGAAAAATGCGACCGGGTTGCAACCGCCCCTTGTAGCGAATGTTCTCGGGCGGGATGTCGAGCACGCCCACCTCGGACGCCATGACCACGATGTCGTCTTTGGTGACGTAGTAGCGCGATGGGCGCAAGCCGTTGCGGTCGAGCACAGCGCCTATGACGACGCCGTCGGTGAAGGCGATCGATGCGGGGCCGTCCCACGGTTCCATGAGCGAGGAGTGATACTCGTAGAAGGCCCTGCGGTCGGCCTTCATCGACTCATGCCCGTTCCACGGTTCGGGGATCATCATGAGAACGGCATGGGGCAGAGTACGACCGTTCATCACGAGGAATTCGAGCACGTTGTCAAAAGTTGCCGAGTCGCTCCCACCTTCCCGGATAACGGGCAACACCTTCGCGAGGTCTTCGCCCATCACATCCGAACGGCACAACGCTTCGCGCGCCCGCATCCAGTTGATGTTTCCCCGGAGGGTGTTGATCTCCCCATTGTGGGCGGTATAGCGGTACGGGTGCGCGAGCGGCCACGACGGGAACGTGTTGGTGCTGAAACGCTGATGCACGAGGGCCAGCGCGGACTCGACGTCAGGGTCGGTCAGGTCCGGGAACATTGGCTCGATCTGATCGGCGCGCAGCATCCCCTTGTAGACAACCGTGCGAGACGAGAGGCTCGGAACGTAGAATAAATCCCCGCCCTCTACGGCGAGGGTGTCTACCAAGTGCGCGACACGCTTACGGATCACGTAAAGCTTGCGTTCGAAATGGTCTTGGTCGCTAAGGCCCGGCCCCCGTCCGATGAACACTTGGCTGAAATGTGGCTCGGTCGACACCGCGCTGTCGCCCACCACCTGATCGTCGGTCGGAAGGTCGCGCCAACCCAGAAGGTGCTGGCCCTCCTCGACCACTACCGACTCGACGAGAGCCTGGATCTTCTTCCGTTGCTCGGTATCGTGTGGCAGGAAGACCATCCCGACTCCGTACTCATTCGCGTCTGGCAGGTTGATGCCCAGCGGCTCGCAGGCCTTGCGTAGGAAGCGGTCTGGTATCTGAAGCAGGATCCCGGCCCCGTCCCCAGTGTTCGGCTCGCAGCCACAGGCTCCGCGGTGTATGAGGTTGATCAGGACCTCGAGTGCCTGGCGGACGATAGCGTGTGAGCGTTGGCCCTTTACGTTGACCACGAAGCCGACGCCGCAGGAGTCGTGCTCGTGCCGGGGGTCATACAGACCCTGCGCCTGTGGCTGGCCCGCTAGCCCTGCCGGTTCGCGTCCGCTCTTGTCTGTAATAATGGCCATGGCTTGCTCAGACGCGTGTGCATAAACATTCAGATTGCGTGCCGTGGGGACAGGCACGGTAGAACTGGCCCCCCCAGTCGGTAAGGACAGGAGGGGCCGGTCAGCGGGGAGTAATCCCACGCTGAGGGTATCATTATAACGCTGTTGGAGTGATCCAAAACCCCGGCGGTTGCGGAGAAGGGGGGTGGTGGGGGCTCAGCGCCTACCTATCCTACGTGCCAGTGTTAGCGTGGCCGCCATACAATATGGGCGCTCTTGATGTAGTCTAGCTCCGGGAAATTCCGCCGTAGGCACGCGTTTCCTTGTGCGCAGTCCCAAGGCCCAGCCGGCCTGAGTCCGGTGTTGGATGGAGAAGGGCCATTCGGTCGGCAAGCACTTCGCGCTAGGATCGCCGGACGATATCGGTGGTGACCAAACCCAGCATCCCTACCCCTGTGACCTTGATCGCCCAGCCGACTCTCCGGAGCGAGCCGAAGTCCGTGAGACTGAGCGCGATGACGCTCAGCAGACTAAATATCCCGAGCGCCAAACGGACCCCGGTGCTTTCTCTCAGTAATGCCGCCTTGCCGATCAACCAGGCGTTCAGGAGGCCCAACGAGCCTAGGAGGAATAGGGCGTTATCGACGCGGGTTCTCGAAGGATCATCGAACTTCGTAAGAAGGCCTAGGAGGATGACAAGCGCGTTTGTGATGATGCCGGCCCAAATGATCGTGAGGGACCTTCTCCTACCGATCCGCATTCAGGCTCTCGACCGGGGCCGTTCCTTCCGAAATTCTTTGCTACGCCAGGCTTCGGATTCGCCTGGGGGGATGCTCAGGCACTGCCAGGCGTCACCTCGCAAGGATTTCGCCACGTAGACGATCTGCCCGACGTGGTAGCTGGCATGCGCCAATGACCGATGAAGTGCTTCGTGAACGTCCAGTGGCACGCTGCGGATCGACACTGTCCGGTTCAGGTCGTCATCGTCGAGTTCCGCCAAAGTGCCGAAGAGGACGCTCCATCCGTTTTCCCATTTCTGCACGAGCCCTGCTCGGCTGGTTTGTCTAGACTCGAACTCTGAGTCGCGCCCTCGCCATGACTTCTCGCCGTCCGACGATAGGAACTCAGTGAAACGAGACCGCAGGTTGCCCGAGATGTGCCACACTAGAGTAATGATCGAGTGCTCGGATCCAATGGCGTGGGAGCATAGTTCCTCCGGGCTGAGCTGGTCCATCGCGCCCTCGGCGAGTGCCTTGTAGTGCCGGTATTCACCTTCGATGGAGCCTATAAAGTCTCTTGGCATGGGGCCCCCTCATGTTGGTTACCAATAGAGCGCAATACCTGCTTCAGCCAGAAATTATGCGTAGGTTGGTCCCCCGTCGACAGCTCAGGGCTCGGATTTGTTCTGGTATGGGCTGTATTGTCCATGCACTCTATTATGAGTCGGTGCCCTCATGCACAACGGGAGCATCGTAGTGTTGGCCTCGATACTGGTGCTCCGCACCTGGCTCGAGGGTGGTGGGGAAGCGCCCTCGTGGGCGCTTCCGGCTCCGGATTTGTTGGTCGTTGCGATGGTGAGGAGACAATCCGCCGTCTCGAAGACAATGCCGGACGCCGCCGACTCGATCTGAACCCCTATTTTGGCGACCTTTCACTGATGACGTTTCTGATGCTCCTTCCGCTCTGATGCCCCGTTCGTCCGAGCTCCTCCGAGGTGCAAGCCACCTCGAGTGCACGTACACCGGCGAAACCGTCGAGAGCGAGGCCCTGCACGGTTTGTCGTCCGCCGGGAAGCCGTATTTCGCACGCTATGATCTCGAAGCTATCCGGCCCGGATTCCAGCCCGCCGACCTCGCTGGGCGCAGGGCTGATCTGTGGCGCTATGAGGACGTGCTCCCTGTTCGGGACCGGGCCTGCCAGGTCAGCCTGGGAGAGGGGTGGACCCCCCTTCTCGACTCGGCCCGCTTGGCTGTTCGTATGGGGGTCAGCCGCGTCTGGATAAAGGATGAGGGTCAGAATCCGACGGGGAGTTTCAAGGACCGCGGGCTGTGCCTTGCCGTTTCGCGTGCGAAGGAGTTGGGGGCTATCGAACTCGCAATCCCGTCTGCGGGCAACGCGGGCGGCGCGGCGGCGGCGTATGGCGCGGCAGCTGGGCTGCCCGTCCATGTGGTCGTGCCCACCGATACGCCCGCCCCGATTCTGGCCGAGATCCGGGCGTTGGGCGCAAACCTACGGCTTCTCGATGGGTTGATCAGCGACTGCGGGCGGGAGGTGTGGTCGGGGGTGGAAAAACACGGTTGGTTCGATCTCTCTACGCTCAAGGAACCGTACCGGGTGGAGGGCAAGAAGACGATGGGCTACGAACTGTTCGAACAGCTCGGCGGCCGGCTTCCCGACGGCATCGTCTACCCGACTGGCGGGGGGACCGGCCTCATCGGGATGTGGAAGGCGTTCGACGAGATGGAGCGAATGGGCTGGATCGGGCCGGAGCGGCCAAAGATGTTCTCAGTTCAGGCCGCCGGGTGCGCCCCGATGGTGCGAGCCTGGGAGAGTGGGGCCGCGGAGGCGGAGCCGTGGGCGGATGCTGTCACTTACGCTGCGGGGATGCGCGTGCCGGGAGCGGTCGGCGACTTTCTGATTCTGAAGGCGATCCGGGAATCAGGAGGGGCCGCGGTGGCGATCCGGGACCAGGACATGTACGACTGGGTTCAGGCGGTCGGAGCTGACACCGGGATCTTCGCGGCGCCAGAGGGCGGCGCCGTCGCGGCGGCGGTGCCTGCGCTCGTCGCTATGGGTGCGCTCGACCCTGACGAGGAGGTCGTGCTCTTCAACACGGGCAGCGGTCTGAAGTACGTGGGTATGTCACCGGTCTGATGATTCTGGTACGGTCATGACCAGCATGCATCCTACCTGAGCGGTGCCCTGATGAGACCTGAGGGCCTCTCACAGCTGTTGGGCGAGATCGTCATCGATCGTCACTACACGGCTGCCCGTTTGAACGCACAATAGACGAATTCTTGAGTATCACCTCTCGGCGTGCGATGCAGTTCCAGGCGGTCGGCGATCAACACCAGGTCATCACCAAACTCTTGGGCCAGAGCGTCGGGGCCATAACGTGCCGTGGGCAATCCGCTGCAACGCTCTGGTGCGTTCGGACCGAACGTGGCGATCACCGCAACCCCATCCGATGCGAGGGTCCGAAGAAGAGTGGCCTTGTAGGCAAGTCGATCGTGTTGATCGGTCAGGAAATGGAAAACCGCGCGGTCGTGCCATACGTCCCAAGGATGACGTGGCACGAAGTTCAGGACATCTGCGTGGATCCACTCCACAGCGGTTGCCTCAGTGCCCAGGCGTGCTTTTGACTGGTCCAACGCAACCTCTGAAATGTCCATCACGCCGACTCTGTAGCCAAGGGCAAGAAGCCGATCAGCCAGAAATGAGGTTCCCCCGCCGACGTCGAGCACGCCGGCACCGGCCTGAGTTACCGCAGACGCGATTAATTCAAGCGAGGATGTCGGCTCCGCTTGAAACCAGCTCACGTCCGTTGAATCTCTTGAGCGGTACACGCTGTTCCAATGCACCGCCGGTCGCTTCGAGTCAGACATGGTAGGTTCCCAACCCTACACTGTCAGCGCGGCGCGGCACTGCCTGCTTCGAGTGCTGCGACTGCCTCACGGATAGCCTCGATATTGTGCGGAATCCGGCGACCTACGCCACGTCCCTGCGCAACCAAGATAGTCGGTGTCCCAGGCGCTTGGAGCTGGGTTGCGAGCGCCATGTTGGCCGTCACTACATCGGCGTGCTGGTCGCTCCGCAAGCAGCGCCCGAAGACATCTGACTCGAGTCCCACCGATTCAGCGTAGTCCTCGAACATGGTGGCTGGGCTCGGCATCGGGGACCACTGACTCTGATTCCTAAATAGGTGGTCGTGATACTCCCAAAATCCCCCTTGGTCATCTGCGCAACGGGCCGCGCGCGCAGCAAGGAAGGCATTCGGATGCATGCTCAATGGGAAGTCGTAAAACATGAATTTAGCTCTGCCGGTGTTTACAAACTCAGCCTCGATGAACGGCTTTACCAAGCGCTCGAATTCAGCGCAAACAGGGCACTGGAAGTCGCCAAACTCAATGATCGTGATCGGAGCCTGAGCGTTCCCTTTTACGACTCCGCTCGCCAAGGACATCAGTGTACCGGGATCGTCGAGCTCAACCAGTCCGATGGGCTGTGAGACTGTCGAATTACCCGGCCTTGATACGACCGCATAGCCCACGATACTCATCCCGAGCACGGCGACCGTACCGAGGAGCCAGTAGAACCCGGTCATCCTTGAGGCGGCCGGAGAGTCGTCGCCTTCCCAGTGGTTGCGCTCTCGCTTCTTCTTGGACATTGAGCCCACTCCTTTCGTATAGGCGCCGCGATGGATCCCCACGGCCTGATGAATAAGCCGGAAAAACGTCCTAGGTCCGTATCCCAGGATTGGGGTTAATCCACCAGTTGTACGCCGCCGGACCACTGATCGACGGCTACGTCTGGCGAGAGGTACGTAGGTACATGCGTCTCAGCCAGCTTAGCGAACATAGCGTGGTCCTGCCATGCGTCGGTGGTCTTCAGATAACGCATGGCCAACCCTCTTTCCGAACCCCCGCCCACTCCGGTAAGCGGATGCCACGATCCGCCTAGCGACGCGCTAACGCCGACCAGCTGTCTGCCATTTCTCGGAACTTCTCGAGCCGCACATCGTCGTTCGCCTGCGCAGCTGCCTGGGCCAAGGCGTAGTAGCTCCACGAGTAGTAACTGGGGATGCCTATGGTGGAGTGATCGGGCCAGTGGTCCCAGTTGGGAAGATCCGAGCGGTTCACGAACACCTCCTCCATCAGGTGCTCGGTCCGTGGGACGTCGACCCAGGAGCCTGTTACCCTACGGATCGGAGTGTCTATGATGGCGACGGTGCCGTCGGGCGCAGTGGTGTTCAGGTCTCCGTTGTTGAGCTTGAACGCCAGTCCTTGCCGCACGAGGTAGGGCTGGACACCCAGTTCACCAGCGGCATTACCACTCGACGCGAAATAGATGGGACGTCCGGCGATGCTCTGGTTGATGATGGTGAGCCCCAGTTGGTGCCACGGATAGAGGTAGCCTCCGGCTGGGAGCAGTGCCTGGACGTTGCCCACCGCTACCGCCTGGGCTTCGTCCATCATGATATAGCTCGACATTACCCCCTCGATTGTGGCGTCGTCCAGATCGAAGATTGGCCGGTTGGGTGGCAGGACCGGGCGGTCGAGCGGTAGCGCGATCTGGCCTTCCGTGAGTTGGTCCGGGGTCATCGTGTAGACCGCCCGGGTGCTGGCGTCGTAGGGGCGCTGGCAGATCACGCGGGTCGGATCCCGATCTGGCGACTGTCCAGAAATGCAGGGCGTGGTCAGGTCCCGGAGTTGGCGCGCGTACCAGGGGGTGTTCAGGTATGACGTGACGATCACGGTCACGTCCCTACGCACGCCCTCGACCTCTTGGGCGTACCAGAGTGGAAACGTGTCGTTATCACCGTTGGTGAAGAGGATTCCGTACGGCTCAACGCTCATGAGTAGGTTGTAGGCCCAATCCCGTGTGGACCAGTCGTAAGAGCGCGTGGCCCAGGACCAGTTGAGCGCTAGGGGCAGGAGCGCAATCGCAAGTACAGGCGCGCCTTTCGCGAGGCTGCCCAGCCGGCCAGCCACTTGTTCCCAAAGCACCGCGACTCCAAGCCCGGCCCACAGTCCCCACACCGAGAAACTCACGATGAAGAAGTAGTCGCGTTCGCGGACCTCGTGGGTACCGGGCTGGTTCGTGCCGGCGTCGATCGAGTAGCCGTACTTGAAATTCAGGTACCAAACGAGGCCGATCGATAGGGTGCTGAAGAGGGCAAGCACATAGAAGAAGCTCGGACGGTCTCGCTTATGGTGCTCGATCGCCCCCCATAGGCCGAGTCCCGTGAAGACCATCGTGAATGGTAACCGGACGGGGGCGAGCAGGACGTTCGACCCGGCCAGCGAGCGCGACCACTGCCAGTCGAAATACTGAAGGTAGTTAACCAACTGGGAAGTGAGCGGTGCCAGGCGGGGCAGAAGGGGCGGTTTGTCATACTGGCTCCGGCTTAGCGCGTCCGAGAGTGCAACGCATCCGGCCTTCCCCCATGTGATGATGCTCACGACGGCCGAACCGAAAGTCTCGCAGGTGGGATCGGCTTCATTGATCAGTGGGTCAAGGGCGGCGCGCAACGGTAAGAACAAATGCACCGAGAGCCCGAGCACACCGGCGATCAACCCGGCCACGTACAACCTCCAGTTGAGCAGCGCTTTCGGGTGGATGACCAGCACGAACACAAGCATCGCTGGCGCTGCCAGGAAAGCCATGAGGTGGTTGCCGACGCTCAGGGCAAGGATGAAAACCATCAGAACTAGGAGGTTATCGTCCTTCCCCTGGCCCAACCTTTTTTCCCAGCGGAACAGCAGCCATGAGAGAAGCGCGATGGTAGCCAGTGAGACCGTGTAGACCTTCTCGTTCACGTTTGACTGGTTCCAGACCGTGAAAGCAGTGGCGCTCAGGAGCACCGCCACCAAAGCTCCGGTCAGCCGGAACACGCGTTTGTCGCTGAAGGAGCCGAGCACGTGGTGTACCACTAGGAACCAGAGTGTGTGCGCACTCGCGCTCATGAACGCGCTGAACAGGTTGATGCGCACCGCTGTGCTCAGCTGGAGGGGTGAGAGCAGGATATCCCAGCTTCTTGCCAGCAGAACGAACAAGGGGTTCCCGGGGGGGTGGGGGATTCCGAGGATGTGCGCGGTGGCGATGTATTCGCTGGTGTCCCAGAACTGTGTCGTGGGAGCTAGTGTTATGGTGTAGAGTGCAAACACGAGCAGCCCGACGCCGAGCGCCCACAGGTAGGGGGGGTGTTCGGCGTCGGCAATCCCGTGAGGCGTGGTAGCGGTGTTGGGGGTGGTAGGCATCCCAAGAAGATAGACCAGCTCACCCCTCCAGCGGCACTAGATGCAGGATCCCCCACTGGTCCACGTCCAATGTCCAGCCGGGGGGAACCCAGGTGGTTGCGCTATATTCGGCCACCAGTAGGGGCCCACCCAGTTGGTGTCCGGCGGCCAGCTCGCTCCGCCAGACCCGGCCCGCCCTGATCTCCTCGCCAGAATATCGGATACGATGAGGTTGAACGGCCGGCTCACCGGTAGCGGGGGCGATTTCCATGATCTCCAGCGGGGGTCCCGGGGCTTTGGCTATGGCTCGCAAGGTGACCGCTTCGACCGGCGTGTGCTGCTGTTTGTAACCGTAGCGTGCCCGATGTGCGCGGTGAAATTGCTCCACCCACTGATCAGCCGGTACGCTAAGCTCAAAGCTCTGCCCACGGTAGCGCGCGTCTACCCACAGCGATGTCACGACGCTCGGCGCAAGGTGGGGGTCAGACAGAACCAACTCATCTTGGAGTTGAGTGGCCGCCGATTCGGACAGGGCTGTGAAGACCTCCATGGTCTCTTCCTCCCAGCCGGTGCTGTCGGTGGCGATCAACACGGTGCGCGAAGCTTCTCTGGAGATGGGTGCGGCGAGCATGCCGTACGCCGAGAGGAGCCCGGGGTGGGGCGGCACTAGTACGTGGGCAGCCCCGATGCGCGCGGCGAGTTCGGCCGCGTGCAGGCCCCCCGCTCCGCCGAACGCGACCAGCGCGAGATCACGCGTGTCGTAGCCGCGCTCGACGGAGATCACCCGGAGGGCGCGCTCCATCGAGGAATCGGCTACCGCGAGCACGCCCTCGGCGGTCTCCGCCAGTGACCCGCCGAGCGCGTCGGCGAGGGTGGTGAGCGCTGGTTCGACCGCGTCCCGGTCAAGGCACCGTTCTCCGCCTAGGAGTGCATCCACGGGCAGGCGGCCTAGCCAGACGTGGGCGTCGGTGACGGTCACCCCAGTGCCTCCTCGACCACAGCTTATCGGTCCCGGGTCAGCCCCGGCGCTCACCGGTCCCACCCGGAGCGCTCCTCCAGGATCGACCCGAGCGAGCGATCCCCCCCCGGCACCCACCGTGTGGATGTCGATCACGGGTACGGCGACCGGGGCGCCGCCGATCTCGAATTCGCGGGTGTGCAGCGGACGACCCGGGCACAGCGAGACGTCAGTCGAGGTGCCCCCCATGTCGAACGAAACGATGCGATCGTGTCCAGCGCGCTGTGCCCATGCGAGCGCACCCACCACCCCTCCGGATGGCCCGGAGAGCACGGTGTGCACCGGTTCCTTGGTCGCTCGCTCGACGGGGATCGCGCCGCCATTCGAGCCCATGACTCTCACGAGGCGCGCGCCCGATTCGCGAGCGAGTCGATCCAGATAGCCCGACACGCTGGGCGCTACGTACGCGTTCACGACTGTGGTCGATACTCGCTCGTACTCTCGGTACTCGGGGAGCAGCGCCGAGGACACGGAGACGGGGACGCCGACAGGGGCGAGCGCTTCCACCACCCGATTTTCGTGGGCGGGATCAGCGTACGAGTGGAGGAGCATCACCGCGAGCGCTTGGGCGCCACGCACGCGTGCCGCCAGGTCCTTCAGCTCGGCGGGGTCGAGAGGATCGATCTCCCCTCCATCGGGACCCAGCCGCCCCGCGATGCCGAAGCGGTGCTCCCGGTCCACTAGGGGCGGCAACCGGTGTCCCACGAGCGTGTACAACTGGGGGCGGTTCTGCCGGCCGATTTCGATGACGTCCTCGAAATCTCGGTTGGTGACCAATGCGACCCTGGCGCCTTTCCGCTCGAGCAGCGCGTTCGTGGCGACGGTCGAGCCGTGGAGAAGGAGGAAGGGACGGCTCCCACCGACCAGCGTGCGGATCCCGGTGAGCACGGCCTCGGCCGGGTCGGCCGGGGTCGACGGGACCTTGAGAGC